>Ga0255347_1005946_pt1 | contig 13558 bp, 13 predicted proteins | sample wastewater_treat_2_FD_192479 | JGI IMG/M metagenome (GOLD analysis project Ga0255347, IMG submission 192479) | Wastewater microbial communities from Lulu Island WWTP, Vancouver, Canada - plant24 | ecosystem: Engineered > WWTP > Wastewater > Unclassified | place: Canada: Vancouver, British...
TATTATTAAATATATAGATTCAAATTTATTTATGTGAAGCTGGATGAGGGAGGAAAAGATGATTATGGTTAATATGACTTACGATATTAGAACAACTGAATATGCTCAACAGACATTGATGAATCTCACAGGTGTTCCAATCTCAAAGTGGGAAAAATATCTTGGTCGCCAACACGAGTATAAATATACAGACTATCTTGTGGAAGACGTGATTAGTTCTTATGGGCATTTTCCACGAAGCTACAAAGATTTTGAATTTATCTATTTTCATGTGACAACAAGTGCAAACGGGTGCACTTCCTTTCAGAAACATGGAGTATTAGATCTAAAACAATCATATTTGTGTCAAGACTCTGAGTTAAGACAGTTCTTGGAAAAACACGGTATTGATATCAATCTAGATGAGCGGATACTGATATATCGAGGAAAAAGATTTGATATTACTTTTGGGGCTTGCCCAAGACAAGATACAGAGGCTTATAAATGTTGGTCCATAGGGAGAAAGTTTTACTATGATTATACTACATGTGGGTTTTTATCAGTGTGGGAGAGAAGTCCTTACGGAGGACAAGTTCATCATAGACCAGAAATATTGATGGATATCGATAATCTTCTTGGATTGAATTTATCCCAAGAGTGGGCGTCTATTAACGATCCTTATGAGATAGTTGCAAAGGTAAGTGGTGAAAAAGTCATCTATGACAGTGATGACAATCAAAGTGATAAGGATAAGGTCCTAAACTATTTGACGAAAGCATATTTTACAGCCTTTGGAGAACCGACTGAAGAGGTACTTCTGATTAAGAACCATGTGCAAATACCTCCTATAGATATTCTTGAAATAAAGCCATTGCCACATTGGAAAGATTATTGATGTTTTATGTATTGAAGTGTTTATTTTTGATACGAAAGTAAATTATTGGCTTTAAGAAATTTTTCTATCATGGGATTGTGATTATCTATTCGATAATAAACCCACATATCCACGAATTGTGCTTCTGCAAATGGTTTATTTATTAGGTATGAACGATTCATGTATTTTACACTATATGGAAGTATACATAGACCTTTTGTTTGTTTTAATGTTAAGCCGATCATATCTATCTGTTCGCAGCATTCTACAATACTCGGAAATATTAATTTTTGAGCCATACCTTGGAGATATTCCCTTTTCCATCTCTCGAACCCTTTCATATATATGTAGGGCTGATTATTAAAATCATTTAAAGATATAACTTTCTTTTGAGCATAACAGTGTTCATTATCCATAAAGACATGTAATTCCTCTTTTGCAAAGGGTACACCGGATATTAGCGTAGATATGTCTTTCATTTCCATTGATATGAAAATGTCACATTCCCCATTCTCCAACCCCATAAGGCCATCAATTGGTTGGCATGAATTAACTGATACATTACATGAAGGATAATCTTCCACAAACCGGTTTATCAATGGTTCTGTGTAATCTCCAGTCCAATAATATGGGCTGTTTATTATTATGTTTTCTATAGGATTAACTGCAAGAGATTTTGCCTGCCAACGTGCTGTTTCATATAGATTAAGAATACTGCGAAATGCTTCATAAACAACCTCTCCTGATGGTGTCAATTTAACCTCTCTGGTAGAGCGCTCAAACAATCGGCAATCAAATTCTTCCTCTAGAATAGCAATATGTCGGCTGAGTGCAGGCTGGGTAATATATGATAGCTCTGCTGCCTTTGTAAAACTCAGCGTTTCCGCCAAAATAACATATTCTTTTATAAAGCTCCATTTAATCATAACTACCTCCACCAAATCTACATTTATATACGATTATATAATAAAGCGATTTATTGTATTTGTCAAGTGAATATTCCCCTATATTTTAATCCAAAATTCCTCTAGTTAAGGTAAAAAAATTATTGCTTTTCTAACCAAAGCTGTGTCTCTTTTAATCTATAAGAATTACCATTCATATTTACAATATATGATTTATGGGTAAGCCTGTCTATCATTGCCGCTGTCATTACTGGATCTTTAAATATTTCATCCCACCTTTCAAAAGATAAATTTGTAGTTATTATTGTAGATTTTCTACCTGCCCTTAAGGATAGGTAAGTGAATAGGAGTTCAGAGGCTTCTTTATCGAAAGAAATATATCCTAATTCATCTGCTATAATAAGGTCATATTTTTCAAATTTCTTTTCAAAAGCCCTTAGCGTTTTTTCAGATCTAGATTCTTTTAGTTCATTTACCAGCAAAGGTATTGTGGTAAAAAGAACCTTATATCCTTTGTTACAGGCTTTAATTCCAAGGCCTATAGCTATATGTGTTTTTCCTGTACCAGGGTTTCCTGCAAGTATTATATTTTGTCCTGTTTCTATAAAATCTAATGATGAAAATACTTTTATCTTATCTCTTGCATCTTGAGGTAAATCCTCTAGGCTTAGGTCTTCTATATACTTTTTATATGGAAATCTTGCTTGCCTAATTCTACTTTTTATTCCATTTGCTTTTCTTAAGTCATATTCATTTTCTAATAAGGATAAAAGAAAAGCTTCATATGTTAAATTCTTTATATTTGCTTCCTTTATTTCATCCTCTATATTTCTAGTTATATATGGTAATTTCAACTCCTTTGCTATGGTTTTTATATGAGTTTTAACTATATCTTTTTTCATATTATCAAAGCCTCCTTATCAAAATCTCCTGATGAATTTTTTAGTAAATCTCCATAATGATTAAGGATTAACTTTGAATGCTCTTCTATTTCTGTGTTTTTATATTTGTTTTCATCTATGGTTTCTTTTTGTCTATTACATAAAAGCTTTATTTTTTCTGTATCTATATTTAAAGGATTTATCTTTTCCAATTCTTTTATTGATTCTTCTATTTTTTCTAAGCCCTCTTTTGAAATTAATTCAATTAGGTCTATGAAATCTCTTGGATTTTCGGTATAATATTTAGTGTATATATCTTGAAGCTTGGAATTCATTTGTCGCATGGCTGTGCTTCTATGAATTGCTCCAGGCTTCTTTTTTAATGTATTTAAATAGTGTTCTATTTTTATATTCCATGTATTGGCACCAAAACTCCTTATATGTTCAGTTACTAATTTGTTTTCGTGATATACTAGTATATTGTTTGGATAAATCTTTGCTGTTACAAATTTTCCAACCAAAGAATCCGGAACTGAATATTTGTTTTCCTCTATGTTTATTACAGAATACTTATTTACCCTTAACTCTACTACTCTCGAAATATCATATGATGGTACAAGTTTTATTAAGTGAGGTAATTCCTCTTCTAAAAATTCCTTTGCACTTTTATTTTCATTGTACTTTTGTGGTTTAGAATTTAATTTTCTAAGTTCTTCTTCTAAATATTTATTAGCATCTTCTAATGTTTCAAATGAATCATTTTTGCTAAATACTTTCCTCCTTACGTATTCTACAGATCTTTCTACATGGCCTTTTTCATTTCCACGTCTGGCATTACAAAATCTATATTTAAAACCATAATACATAGATAATTTTAAAAGATCTTCTGTAGGTTCCTTTTCTGTTTTACTTACAAATCTTGCTACTGCAACTTTCATATTGTCATATACTATTTCCTTATGAACCCCTCCTACATGGTTAAAAAATCTAACATGAGAATCTAGAAAGCTTTCCATTTTTTGATTTTGATAGAGATATGCAAATCTGTAGTTTCCTCTTGCTGTTGTCATTACAGCCATCTGTATTACTTTAGATTTTCCACCTATTTCTAGTTTAACATGTCCCCAGTCAAACTCACTTACATCTCCTGGATCATATTCTTGCCTTATATATGCTTCCTTTTTCTTATTCAATTTGTTTTTTATATAGTTACATACGGTTGAATAACTTATATCATAGCCTTCTTCTTTAAGGCATTCATGAATATCTATTCTTTTCTTTTGCTGTTTGCTTTTTCCTTCTTGTATCTTCTTTTCATTTTCCTCTAGATAAAAATCTATTTTATCCATTATTTCATTTGTTAATTTAACTTTAGTTCTATTACTCGCATCGTATTTTGGTGGTTCTACAATTTCTTCAGTTAAAATTAGTTTATCTCCTTCTCCCTCCAATAGCATAGCTCTTTTTTCTTCATATTCTCTGATATATTTTCTAATTGTTTTTCTATCAATTCCAGTCTCTCTGTGGATTGCCCATTGAGATTTTCCTCCTAAAAATCCATCTATTATTATTTTTTGTTTATCCATTAAACTTATCATCCCCTAGCCTCCCTATGAATTATCATAGGGTTATTATATATTTCTTCTAGAGGAATTTTCAATTAGAATTTGGGGTACTTTTAGAATATCATAAACATTTATAACGCAACGTTATAAATCACTATCAAATGTAGCATTTCTCAAAAAATTGAAATTATGGTATGGTAATAGTGAAAGCACATCACAATATTTGAAGGAGGTTTTATTTCTATGTTTAGTATTGATAGTAGTATCAATCAAGGTGCACCGTTGCTTTTCAATTTTGGTAATTCTACATGCGCACCACTTATGTTTACTTCTCCCCAAGATGAACTGCTCGCATGCCGTAATGGAGCCTGGCTTGGATGTTTTCTCACCCTTTCTCCAGTTTATGATATCTCTGGACCAGATGTCGTAAAATTAATGAACTATGTGAGTGTAAATAGGGATTATGCAAAACTGAAGGTTGGAGGTTCCAGACATACTATTCTGTGTAATGAAAAAGGGCAGATGCTTGCAGATGGTGTCTTGATGAGACTTGAGGAAGATCTATACCGTTCATATTGGCTTGCACCTGTATTGGCTTATTATGTAGAAACACTAGGGTTCAATGTTCAAGGAAAATGGGTGTATGATGAATTCTTTTTACAGATTGATGGACCGCGTTCTCTTGAAATCATGGAGAAGGTTTCTGGAACAAATATTCATGATTTGAAGTTCGCTCAACATAAATTTATTGAAATAAAGGGGATTCCTACATCTATACATCGTCTTGGTATGTCGGGCAGCCTTGCATATGAAATGCATGGTGCAATGAAAGATATCGATACTGTATATAATGCGATTGTAGAAGCAGGCCAAGAATTTGGTATTAAGCGCCTCGGTCTTGTAAATTATTGCAGAAATCATACGCAAGGTGGCTACCCGAACCAGTATATCCATTTTTACTATCCATTCCTTATTAATGGTGAAGGTATGAAACAGTACGTTCTCGATCATATGGGTTATAATGTTCAGTTTGGGCAGTATAAATTCTACGGAAGTGCATCTGATGATATTCAAAATGCTTTTGTTACACCGTTTGATGTAAAATGGGACTATCTGATTAACTACGATCATGACTTTATCGGTAAGGAAGCGCTGTTAAAGTTAAAAGAAAATCCTCCACGTACTGTAGTGACATTAGAGTGGGATGCCGAGGATGTCGCAAAGGTCTTTGCCTCCCAATTGATGGGAAAGGACATTGCCCCTTGGGATGATATCTCTCGTGTCGCAGATGGAGCATTAACTGATCCATTTGTAATTAGCAAAGTTATTAAAGATGGAAGTATGATTGGTGTTGCATCAGGCCGCTTAAGGGATTTTTATCATCAGAAGATGATTTCCCTTGCGTTTATTGACCGGAAATATGCAAATGAAGGTGAAGAACTGAGTGTGCTTTGGGGAACAGATCCTAATACAGCCATGCCAATCAAAGTAACAGTTGCACGTTTTCCTTATTTTAACGAAGAATACAGAAATGAAACTTTTGATGTTGAAAAAATACCACACCCTAATTTTAACAAATAATTTTGTATGCAGATATATCAAGTTTGTCATAAGAAAATAATACAATTACAAGAAGGGACTATAGGGAAATAGCTCCATAAAAAATCAGTACACTTTTAAGTAAGGTACTGATTTTTTATACAAAAAAAGAAAAAAGATGGCTAATCAGTACCATCCTTCCTCAACTACAGTGTATACTGTTACTAAATGAAAAATTCATATTACACTTCATGTTATAATCATTTTTGAAATAGGGCAACGAGCAATCGGCTCCTCCAATTAGTCTTCCTATATAAACGCATCTAGATTTAATTCCCTATAATATAAAATTGTCATTGTTGTAAAAGCTGCAAAATTGAATAACCCGAGTAGAATTGCGATAAATGCTATCACCATACTGAGTTTAAATTTGAATTTCATAGATACAATAAAAAATACTGCAGATGAAATTAATATATAAGCTTCCTGCTTAATATAAGGGATTTCTTCTGGGAAATAGACAATATGTAATGCGGTAAACTTGGTGAGTATATACACTGATGCAAGACTCATGATTAATAATGCAAAATTCAATATAGTAGTAACAATTTTGTATTCTTTTTCGTTCATGGTCAGAAACCTCTTTTTTAATATAATGGTTTGTGTTCATCTGGAAAAGTGCAGGGTTCTATGAGACTGGTATTATTATACAATATTTTGATATATATTACATCATAAATAATCCATAAATACTTGGTTAAGAGGACTAAAAAATTAAGGCATAAGGAAACCCCCTTACAGGTAAATATCCATGAAGGGGGTCATTTTTTATGTCTGTATAACTGTTCCATTCTTGAAGGTGAACCGAATATCCTCTTTATCGTAAACAGTAACGTAGTCCACAAGGCTACTCCACAGCTTCTCATCAAATTCAGTAAGAAGGTTATCTTGCCTGCAAAGGGTGAAGAGGAAGGAACTCATTGTACTGAGCCTTATCTGCTTATCAGTGATTTCTTCTGTAATCCTAGTATGGCGAGCCTTGGCAAGGCCAAAGCGTTCAACCAGTCCGTTGTATCGATTCTGATATTCTTCCTGGTCAAGAGCAAAGTGTGCATTGGATGAGATGGCTTGTTGTATCATCCCTGCTACAACCTCGATTTCCTTTTGCAGTTCATCCTGCTCCTTTTCCAGGGTAGAAGTATCAAAAAGGCTTACTTTTATGGCTTCAAAGTTGGTTATGATTTCATCCTTATCATCTAGAAGTTTATTTGTTGCCTGTATAAATAGCTCCCTAATTAAATCTTCATCCAGATGAGGAGTTTTGCATTTCTCATCTTGATTAAACTTATGGTTACACTGCCAGACCATTCGGCGATACTTACTATTGGAGTGCCATACTTTAGAGCCGTACCAACTTCCACATTCGCCACATTTAATCTTTCCTGCAAATATATGTGTTCCACTATGCCTGTTTTTCCCTGCCTGTCTAGCCTCAAGTTCTCGTTGCACCATGTCAAATACCGCAGGGTCAATAATAGCTTCGTGGTTATTTTCTACATAGTATTGAGGAATTTCTCCCTCATTTATTTTCTTTTCTTTGGTTAGAAAGTCAACAGTATAGCTTTTTTGAAGGAGGGCATCGCCTTTATATTTTTCATTTGTAAGGATACTTCTAACTGTTCCAGCACTCCAGTTTTTCTTTTTAGCTGGGGTAAGAATACCATCGTCTGTTAGTTTCTTAGCAATTCCATAAGGGGTCATGCCTTGCAGGAACATTCCGTATATTCTCTTAATAATTGGAGCTTCTTCTTTATTTAAAACAAGGTTGCCATCTTCACCCCTGTCGTAGCCTAAGAACCTTCTAAAGGGAACTGTGACCTTGCCATCGGCGAATCGCTTTCTTTGTCCCCAGGTAACATTCTCTGAGATGCTACGGCTTTCTTCTTGGGCCAGGGAAGACATAATAGTTATTAGCAACTCACCCTTTGAATCGAGGGTCCAGATATTTTCTTTTTCAAAGTAAATTTCTATTCCTTTTTCTTTAAGCTGCCTTACTGTAGTCAAGCTGTCAACTGTATTTCTAGCAAACCTACTAACTGATTTAGTAACTATTAAATCTATTTTACCATCAAGAGCATCAGCAATCATCCGCTTAAACCCTTCACGATGTTTTGTATTGGTGGCAGAAATACCATCATCGGTGTAGACTTCTACAAACTCCCAATCATCTCTGCTTTTGATGTAGCTAGTATAATAATCAACTTGAGCCTCATAGCTTGTAGCTTGTTCTTCACTGTCGGTAGAAACACGGGCATAAGCAGCAGTTCTTCTTTTTCTTTGCTCATTAATAGGGGTAGATGTAAATCTGCTAATAGTAGCGGGTATGGTTGTTACATTTCTAACTGTCCTTGTCATTTTTATGCCACCTACCTTTATGCCCAACGGCATGGTTATTGCCTTTTTGGTATTCAGCCCAAGCTTCACGTCTTTCTTCAGTCCATGCATCAGTTCTGGCAGTTGATTCCCATTTTTGATGAACTATCTGTCCATCGTAAAAATGAAATATTAATTCATCTTGACCTTTAACTACGATTTTTTCTATTTCTTCTAGGAATATATCTTCATCAAATTCTTCAAGTCCAAGAACCATAGCAGAGTATTTTTCAAGAACCTTTTCTGGTACATCTTTAGCATGGCAGTGGGAGATTCCCTTTTCACTTTTAGTTATGCAAATTCTAATATAATAAATTTCGTTAGGGTCTTTTCTTTGCCTTTTTCCGCTTCGCCTGTAATTCTTACCGCAGTTATCACATTGAATCTTGCTGGTAAAGCAAGTGGTATTTATAGCCTTATTAGCAAATACTCCAAGCTCACGCCTTTTTGCAATTTCAGCTTGAACTTTATCAAAGATTTCTTTTTCAATAATAACAGGGTGGGTATTTTCAGCATAATACATAGGAAGTTCACCTTTGTTTAACTTTGTCTTTTGTGTTATATGATTTTCAACATAAGTTTTTTGAAGGAGGGAGTTCCCAGTATATTTTTCCTGCCTTAGGATGGCCCTTATAGAAGTATTGGAGAAATGTCCACCTGTATAAGATTTGATGCCCATTTCTTTGAGTTGTTTTTCTGTTTGCTCAGCGGAGAGACCATTAAGGAAATTATCAAAAATTAGTTTTATTACTTCAGCTTCCTCTGGAACAATATTAAACTTTTCACCATCCCACCTATATCCATAGATGCAGAAAGAATTTACTATTCCCTTTTGAAATCCTTTACGAATACCCCATTTGACATTTTCACTAATTGAGCGACTTTCCTCTTGAGCAAAAGAGGCTAGAAGGGTTAACATTAGCTCTCCATCATCACTTAGGGAGCTAATATTCTCGCTTTCAAATCGAACTTCAATTCCAAGGTCTTTTAAATATCTTACAGTTTCTAATAAGTCTATGGTGTTACGAGCAAATCTTGAAATTGATTTAGTTATAATAATGTCGATTTTACCTTTTTCACAATCCTCAATCATTCTTTGAAATTCTGGTCTATCATCTGTAGTTCCAGAAATACCTTCATCTGCATAAACTCCTGCGTAGATCCATTCCTTATTTCTTTGGATGAAGGAACTATAGTAACTTACCTGTGCAGACATTGAATGAAAGGTTCGACCTTTTTCCTCTGAAACTCTGGCATAAGCTGCCACCCTTTTTCTTTTTGGTAGGACAGGTAGGGTGGTCTCTATCTTCCTAATTTTCTTCATTTAATCACTTCCTTTCCTTACTATACATCACTTATAAAGCCCATAAAGTCAAGGTAATGTAGAGATTAAAGGAGCTAATTTAGGTTGATATTTTTCAAGCATTTCTTCTTTAAATTGGTCATATTCACTAATTGTAATTAGACCTTTTTCTAGCATAGACTTGGCTATAGCCATAGTGATTCCATAATCCTTTTCAGTATTAAACATTTCTTCACTCATGAATATCACCTCCAAATCTATGGTTGATATAGCAGGAGTGGGAGCAGTATTTTCTTTTGGAATTGCCGTATGCGGTAAAAGGCTCGCCACAGTAGGTACATATAAAGGAATAAATGGCTTTTCTATTTACAAACTCTGGATGGGTATTCCACCATTTAACACGGCATTTGTCACTACAAAACTTTAATGGTTTTTTACCAAGATTTTGATTTAATTCCTTCCCACATTCTTTACAAAATGTTTTATTAATTTGTTTGCTTTCTTTGCCAATATGACCACCTAAATTATTTCTTCTACAGAAAGATTTAATAGTATTTAATGAAATGCCTAGAGCATCGGCAATTTTTGAATAACTAATACCTTGGTTTCTTAGTTCTATAATTTGTTGTTTTTGTAATTCATTCATGGTTTACCTCCCTCTGAGGGGCAAAAGAAAAACCCCTCACTATCTAAAGGACAGTGAGGGAAGAAATCCGTAGTAAAATTTAATTATTCAATTTTAATAAAAGCATCAGTAAAACCAGCTGCCTTAACTTTTTTGAGCATTGCATCTGCATTAGCTTTTACAGAATAAGCACCTACTTGAACTCTATATAATTTATTAGTGGTTTGAGGTGGGGTAGGGGAGAGTGGGGGAGAGGTGAGAGCCTTCTTTACATCTGCTCTAAAGGTATCCATGCTTTTCTGATGCTTTAGAAACCAGTTCCTAGGATCACCATGATTACTGGCTATTCCTAATTTATAACCCTCATAATGACCAATAATATTTTTTTCACTAAGATTATAAGTTTTACATAGGTAAACGCAAAGTTCCACAGCTTCTTTATAAACTTTATTAAAATAATTAGCATTACTTAAATTATCTTCACAGATTTCAAAGCCTATATGAGTATCATTTGCTTTTCCACCAGCATGCCAACCCCTATGATTCCAGGGTAGTGTTTGATAAGTAGCAATAGACCCATCAGCAAGCTTTCCTATGAAAGCATGAACACAAACTTGTTTGCCATCTGGGCGGGGTTGATTCCAATGGTTGTTATATTGATTTTTCCCAAGGAGTCCATCATCTGGACCTACATATCTTTTAAGGTTAGGGTTATTAGCACCAGTGGAGTGGACCATAATTCCTTTAGGAACTATGGTTTTTCCAGCTTTATAGCATTCATTATTTACAAGTATCAATTTCTGTAAATTCATTATTCATCACCATCTTTTAATTGAATCAATACATCCTGCAACTTTTCAGGAATAGGCAGTCCAATATTTGCAGAGTTTTCCAAGATACTAATACCTTCATTTGATATATAGAAAAAGATTACTGCAGTTCTTATTGCCCCACCATTTTTTATTAAATATGCATCTATGGTATGTCCTATGGCTACCATTAAAAATATCATTACTTTTTTAAATATTCCCTTGAATCCAATTTCACTCGAAACTTCCTTTTTAATTATTGCAAGCATTACACCTGTTAAATAGTCAATAACCACAAAGGCTATAAGGGCATATAAAAAGCTATCGTGTCCACCTAGTACATAGCCTAAGTATCCTCCGATAGCTGTAAAAACTACTTTTATGAAATTTAATATATCTTTCATTTTAAAACCTCCTATTCATAAGTTCTACTGCTTGTTTTTGGTTCTTTAGTTATCTGGTTAATATAATCTACCAATCTTCCTTTGGTAGCAGTACCACCACTATCAACTGTAAAGTCTGTATAAAAGCCTTGTTTTCCAAACTTATGATTTATTTCAGTTATAAGTCCTAATTCTTCAGAACCATCTTCAGATATTATTACAGCTTCATCACCTATTAGAAGATAGGGTTTAAATGGGCCTGTAAAAGTTTCTATTTTTCCTATATTAGAAAGTCTGCTAGTCAATTCGTTAGCATAATCAGTGGCATCAGTAATTGATGTTCCTTCAGGCACTTCAATATAAAGGGTCTTTTTACTTTTTAGGTTCCATCCAATATAGCCAATTACATCTTTAAATATCTTTATATTAAAGTCCTTGTCATGAACACACACATTTCTATAAGAGCCCATATCATCCCTTGTAATTTCCCTAGAAAATATGTCTTTATCTCTATAAAATTCAAACCTATCTCTTCTTGTAAAGGCAGCATAACTTGGATTTCCAATTACTATAGTGCCATCAGTTAATTCTTCAATTTTCCAGTTTAAAGTTGCTTTAAATATCTCTTCAAGACCTGATAATAAATCCATATTAGGTTGAAATGAAAATCCTGATTTAACTCCTGTATTTTCGATTAATATTTTATATGGATTAACATTGGCATCCAATAATATGTTTTTAATTACTTCAGTAAGTGTTTCAAAACTAAAAATATTATCATTACCAAAGCTTTGGTCTTTCAATGCTTTACCTATTAAATTTCTCCCATCTACTCCTACGTTTTCAGATAGGATAGAATAGGAACTTCTATCTACATAAAATGAGCCCATTTCATATTCTTCACTATCTCCCATTTGCAGCTTAAATACAATTTTAGAGCCAGGATGGAGGTGAGAAAAGTCCTCAGATATTAATATGTTTTCTCCTTTATATTCTGGATTTGTATTTTTGGGGTTTTCAAGATTTAAGTTAAAAGTAACAATGGGGGAAGAGGTACTATATTTTATTGACCCCGAATTTAAATAAGGGCTTATATCAATTTGCATTTCATAGATAATTAATTTATGGGTATCATCTGTTTTATAGCAACCAAATGCACCAAATTCAGATATTGAGGATAATTCTAGATTTTCCATATTCCTATCAATTTCTATTTTTATTTCTTCTTCAAAGATTCTTTCGTCCCATTCACCCAAGGGTGTGTCAGTAATCCTTCCAAATAATTCTCCATTTTTTAAGAAAAATACTTGTGCCTCATTGTCAAAAAAATGAAGAACATCTGGAAATTTACCGTTTGATAGTTCCTGAAATTCAGTAAAATCAAGTTTCACTTTATACACCTTCTCCAAACTGTATTTCCATTGTTACATCGAGAACATAATCTTCAGTTTTGGGGATATATGGGACTGTATAATCTGCTGTTATTATTGCCCCTTCTGGGGGTGGTGTATTAAAAGTTATTTTTCCCTTTTCACCTTTTATTGCAATTAATCGTATATTATTTCCAACCCACCCACCATTAAATTTTAAATACTCAAAAGGTTCTTCTATGAGGACTTCAAATTCAGCAGCAGATCTAGATGAAAAATATTTCAATTGAGCGTAATCTATATTGTCATAAGATCCATATACATACATATCCCAGTTTCCAGTACTAGAAGAATATCCAGAGATAATTAAAGTTTTTCCTATGATTTTTTCTGGATTAACTTTAAAAGTATGAGTTTGCATACCTGCTATTGTAGTGCGATTATATGGACTTCCATTTATATCTGAATTAACTTCATTATCTTCAACTACCTCACTTAATTGAATATATGGAAAGTCATTATTAGGATCATCTAGTAAAAATGATGTAGTTGGATTTCCATTTATAAATAGAGATAGATTTTTCATTTTCAAATCTGGTAAATCAAATATTGTATTTTCACCATCACCGATTCCTATTTGTTTTTGCTCTAATTTATGGCCCTTCCATATTTCGGATTTCTCTAAATTACATCTAAAAATTTTTTGTAGACCTATTTCTGATATTTTTATATTATTAAAGGCATCAATCCCAATTCGTGTTGAATAAATTATTTTTTTCTCATCCACATTAGCAGCCCTTGTTAATGCCTGCGTTCCCATCTCCATTCCAATGTAGTAAGGGGTATCTCCAGAATAAGTTCCAATACTTAAAGTATTCCCTGGGGAAGAACC
>Ga0255347_1005947_pt1 | contig 13557 bp, 16 predicted proteins | sample wastewater_treat_2_FD_192479 | JGI IMG/M metagenome (GOLD analysis project Ga0255347, IMG submission 192479) | Wastewater microbial communities from Lulu Island WWTP, Vancouver, Canada - plant24 | ecosystem: Engineered > WWTP > Wastewater > Unclassified | place: Canada: Vancouver, British...
CCTGTTTCCATTGAGGCAGTAAAACCGCAAGCTTGTTGTATGTCAGCCGCTTTTCTTTGTTATCGAGGAGTTGTTTCTGCAATGCCAGAGCTTTGTTCCAGACAAAACGGCAGCATCCGGCAAACCGCTTTAACTGTCCCTCCTGAGCTTCATTGGTCTTTAGCCTGTATTTATATGCTTGCAAACGAATCATATTTGAATTATAGTTTGGTATATGAACGATTGCAAGGAAATTCGGCATGGAAGGCACTGTGTTTTTAAGGTACATATCCACCTTGTCTTTGTTGCCAAATACAGGCGGAATGTGTTCGACGAAGACGCCATTGACCGGCTGCGTTTCATCTTCTCGAATGTCTGTGATGACTTTGGGGCTGTGCTTGTTGAAATGAACGGTGAAGATGACCATGTGCATCTGCTGATTGAATATCCTCCTAAAATCTCCATTTCTTCCCTTGTTAACAGCCTGAAAGGGGTATCGAGCCGCCTTCTCCGCAAACAACGCCCTGATATTGTAAAAAGGTACTGGAAGAACGTACTGTGGAGTCCTTCATATTTTGCCGCCTCCTGCGGGGGTGCTCCGCTGGATATTATTAAACAGTACATTGAACAGCAACGATCTTAAAACCAAAACTGCGCATTATATCCCTTCCCTGAACGGCAGGGTTTTACGGCGCAGGGGATAACAACAGATATCAAGAAGATATAACTAAACACAAGAAACGCTTGTGAAATAACTTGTAAACTACTGATAGCATTGACTTATAAAAAGTAGGTGCTATACGTACCATCGGAATTGACTCAATAAAATCCTTAACGTGTCTTATATTCTAATATTAACGGTCTTTAAAAAACATCATGTTTTTTGGACAAAATGTACAAAGAATATACAAGTATAGTAAAAATACATATGTAATGTTAAAAAATAAATTGGAGGTAATTATGAACACAGCAATGGATTTAACAAAATTAGACGATGATGTCTACGAAGAAAGGAAAAAACGAATCAGCAACAAATATGCTAACATCTCTTGTTACGAGAGTATCACCGACAAATACGTTCAGGAGATAAAGGAGTACGATGAAACCCTCGGTAAACCATCTTGGATAAAGTATGATACCAAACATTTCGGTGTCGGTAATGCAGTATTGGTGAAAATGATAGAACATAAAATTAACCCTGATTACTATGTAGCGTACTTTCTGACTCCTGCTGGTTACATCTGTATGCAGAGGCACACCTCGCTTGATACCTGGGAAAACCTCTGCTCGGATAAACCTGCGCCCGAGTGGTTTGTCAGCGATGCCAAGCACATTAAAAACCAAAACATGAAGAAGATACTTTATAATGTCATTTAGGAGGGGCTTCTGGTAAATCTTCCAAATAAAGAATTTTCTTTGTTGGGTTCACAGATTGAAATTGTCAACGATGGGCAAGACATTTTGTATACCAACTGCTTTAATACCCCCCTTGCTGTTGAAAAATGGTTGTTAATATTATCGATCAACGCCGAGGCATTCAGACTGCTGATTCCCAATGCGATTCTTGAAGAATACACCCCGCATTTTCTCGAGACGTTAAAGCGGGGTAAGTGTCTATTCCGATCTATTCGAACACCAATTCCGAGAAGGACTCAACAGCCTCATCCAGGCAGCCAAGGCAAAAGCAAGAGGGTACAGGACATTTGAAAACTTCAAGGCGATTATCTATCTGCTGACCGGTAAACTTGATTTTAGTAAAACATGGTTACCCACTTGAAATGAGAAAGAACCGAAAACTCATTGTTGCTGATATACGCTTAGTTACATTAATGGACTCTATGTTCCCATTGACACCCTCCTTGCTTTTAGTATTACTTTAAAAATAAAGTAGATTGGACTATTGCCCTTGTATTAGAAAAAACATCATGTTTTTTGCTGAAATTACCATCTTTTTTGACTTTTGTTGTATATTTTGTTTTTATTGAATTTGAGGAGGTGATTATTGTGATGAAGGAAACGAAAGACTCATTGAACAAACAAAATATAGTTGTAGCAAGTATGCGCAACTATTATGACTACAAGAGACGTTCCATCATATACTATGTTGTTTTGTTCGGTGGAATGGTCTTCTTAGATATTGTTGGGTATGTATTAATGACCATATACTCAAACAGTTGGTTTTTTTTGTTCGCCCATACCGGTATTGTCATGTATGCTGTTTTTGTTTTAATTGCATGGGTCACCCTCGATATATATCGACCTGTTCCGATACCTCATGAAGAAGGGTCAGCGCCGAAAAAAATAGCTGTATATTTTGTGTTTGGGATAAATCTGGTTGTAGCATTTTTTGTATCTTTCTGGTTAGCAAAAGAATACAAGCAATTCTATGGTTTACATGAATTAGGCTGTGCGTCAATGGTTATATGTATCTTTATGTTTTTTCTAGCTTGGCTTGTATCATTTTTTTCCGAGTTTTGTGACATTACCAGAGGATATGCTAAATATCGCGAGATAGATCGGAAACAAGAATCAGATGATTTGTTGAATATGATTGTTACCAATCCTGCCTTCAAGGACTTTTCCTGTAATGTATGGCACGAGGATGAAAATAACACAAGTCATAGAGATGACGACAGGGATTGATGGGTAATTCATGTCAGACTCGAAGACCCTGAAAATAAAAGACAGTGTTTTCTCGTCGTCATCGGAGCACGGGAAAATGGAACAAAAGAGCTGGTTGCTGTCCTTGACGGATACCGGGAAAGCAAGCTGTCATGGATAGAGCTTTTATCCGATCTCAAGCACAGGGGCCTTGAGAAAGGTCCTTCCCTTGCCATAGGCGACGGCGGCCTTGGATTCTGGCCGGCCCTCCGGGAAGTCTATCCGGACACAAAGGAACAGCGCTGCTGGGTTCATAAAACGGCAAATATTCTCGACAAGATGCCAAAGAGCATACAATCGAAGGCAAAAGAGAAGATTCACGACATCTATCTAGCCCCGACGAAAGAACAGGCCTTTGTTGCCTATAATACGTTTCTCTTTGTATACTGTACAAAGTTCGAGAAGGCCTGTGACTGTCTGATAAAAGATAAGGACACCCTCTTTACCTTTTATGATTTCCCTGCGGAGCAGTGGGTTCATATCAGATCAACCAACGTGATTGAATCAGTCTTTGGAACGGTAAGACTGAGAACAGATAAGACAAAAGGATGTGGATCACGCATCGCTACCCTTACCATGGTATTCAAACTTGCCCTTGAGGCTCAGAAGACCTGGAAGAAGATTAAAGGCTATAAGCTGATTCCTCATGTTATACAAGGGGTCAAATTTGTCGATGGCGAGATAACAGACACGGGCATAAAGGTGGCATAGACATGGAGAAAAAGGATACGGCAAAAACTTTTTCAAACACAACTATTGCAATATCTCACAGGGCTCCGTCAAAGTCCCCTAATCCCTTAACATCACAACAATGCAAAAATATACTGGCTTTTTTTCATCATTTGTGGTACGGTATCTCAAATTATTATGGATTCCAGGTTTGCAGACCTCAAGGTTCGACTCATCACAAAGGATGAGGTTTCCCTCTGGGGACAGTATATGGAAAGACATCACTATCTCGGCTACCGCTGGATACCGGGGGAATCGCTCAGATATGTTGCACTGCTTAATAACACATGGGTTGCCCTCATTGGATGGGGTTCACCCGCTTTAAAATGTGCAGTCCGTGATGCCTACATCGGATGGGACAATGATGCAAAATTCAAAAGGATCTCTCTTATTACGAACAACGTTCGATTTCTCATCCTTCCCGGTGTTGCAATAAAAAACCTCGCATCGAAGATACTTGCCGTGAATTGTAAAATGCTCTGCGACGACTATACGCGTATCCATGGTCACCCTGTTTACCTTGCAGAGACATTTGTCGATGAATCTCTCTACAGGGGTACTTGTTACAAGGCGGCAAACTGGACCTATCTGGGGCAAACAAAGGGGTTCTCGAAGAACGGGAACCATTACTATCAGAACAGCAGGCCGAAGGGGGTTTTCATATATCCTTTGTCGAAGCGGACAAAAGATCTTTTGACAGCACCATTCTTGCCTGCAGGAGGACATGGGATGACCGACAGGGAAATACTTTCTTTTGAACATTTGCCGGTAGAAGAACTCAAAAAGGCTATAGAGACAATGACCGATCCCCGTAGTCCCAGGGGGATACGCCACAGCCTCGCCGTTACCCTTACATTATCGGTTTGCGCTGTCCTCTGCGGGGCTAGAAGCTACCTGGGGATATGGGAATGGGCAAAGGGGCTCCCCAAAGATGTTATAAAACGCTTCGGATGCAGGAGAAACACACCTCCCAGCGAACCCACATTCAGGAGAATCCTCCAGGCAATCGACGCCGATGAGTTTGACCGGACAATAGGGAGCTGGCTCGTAAAGAATGCCGCAGGCTGTGCTGTTGCCGTTGACGGCAAGACCGTAAGGGGAAGCGACGATAACGGTGTACGGTTCCATCTCCTCTCTGCCGTTGTCCACAAGGAAGGCATTGTATTAAACCAGAAAAAAGTAGATGCAAAGACAAACGAGATAAAGCTCGTAAAACCCCTCCTTGACGATATCTCCATCGAAGGTGCGGTTATAACCGGCGATGCACTCCTTACCCAGAGGGAACTGGCTTGACCTGTTTTTTATGTTATTAGACAAAATAAGATATTTTAGTGAGAACATTTTCGGTTATAATTGTATACAGGGAGGATAAAACGGATGAGTGAAAAGCAAGCAAGAAGACCGAACAGAGTTTTCACACCAGAACAGAAATATGAGATACTGAAGGATATAGAAAAATACCCAACCATTAAAGAAGGCCTTGAAAAACACAACATAGCCCCTTCGGTATATCATAGATGAAAAAGACAGCTTACAGTTGGCGTCAATGCTGCTTTAAGGAATACCAAACCATTAAAATCACCTGACCTTAAAAGACTTGAAGAAGAAAACAGAAAACTAAAAGAGGTTGTATTAAACCAGTCATTGATAATTACAAGCTTAAAAAAAGAGATGAATTTGGATTAGGACCTGGACATCTTATGGAAGAGCAGAAAAAGCAGATCATACAATTTGTGCGAGATCAGAAAACGAAAGGCTATACAATAACAGAAACCCTTAATGACCTTAAGATAAAACGTTCAACCTATTACGCATGGTTAAAACCACAAGGCAATAAAAAGGCCAGAATCAGGATATCAGAACTTACCCCTGAAGAAAAACAGATCATTGAAAAGACAAAAGCACAATACCCTCATCTTCGTCACAGACAGATACAAGGCATATTACAAAATCAGGGTCTGTATTTATCCTATAGTTCTGTATATCAGCACCTTAAGTCATTGGGTCTGGTAGAACCTTATGAAAGAAGGCCATCTCCGCTAAAGGAACCCCGATATAACATATGGCGCAGAAACCTCATGTGGGGGTGTGACTGGACAAGGCTGCTTATAAATCATACAAGATGGTATCTTATTATCATCATAGATTTTTTCTCCAGGTACATCATATCCTATGATATTTATCCTTCTGTTAATGCCTCACATGTAAAGCATATATACAAACAAGGGCTTAAAAGCCAGGGGATAATAAAAAGTGATATATTACCTGAATTAAGGGTAGATCGGGGGTCCCCCAATACATCTCTTGTTACAAAAGAGTTCTTTGACATCATGGGTGCTGACCTATCATTTGCCAGGGTGAGAAGACCAACGGATAATGCTCTTACCGAAAGGTTCTTTGGTACAGCCAAGCAGGAGGAGATATACATAGTAGGAAGCTATCCTGATGAACGTTCCTGTCGTTATGAAATAGGAGGCTATATCAATGTTTACAACCATGAACGGCCTCATCAGTCCTTATGGAACTTTACCCCTGCCCATATACATGAGGTAAACAACAAGACAAAAATACTTGAAGAACTGACAAGACTGAAACATGAAACAAGATTAAAAAGAAGACTCTATTGGGAGAGTAAAGTTACATGCTTATAAATAACAGATCGCAGTCGGAATTGTTGAAATGTGGTAAAGTCGAAGGCTTTTCCATATTTCAACAATACTATTCACGGCATAACAGTTTTATAGATATTTATAATTTTTTGTCTGAAAAGTGTTCTTACAAAAAAATTAAGTTTTGTCTAATTAATAAAAAACTTGACAGCTGATTACATCGTAGAAGAGAAACATGCCGATTATCTTTTTACTGTCAAGGGAAATCAGGAATCTCTCATGAACGACATTGACGCCCTCAGAATGGAATCTTTTCCCCCCTCACCACGTTACGCTCGATAAGGCCCATGGAAGAGTAGAAGAAAGGAAGATATGGGCAAGCAGTGAGCTTGCCGGATATATCGACTTTCCTCACATGGCACAGGTCTTCAGGATAGAGCGGAACATTACTAAACTAAAAAACAACATCTCGACCACAGAAACGGCCTTTGGCATTACCAGTCTTGCAGAAGACAGGGCGAGTCCCGAAAAGATACTGGAATTGAACCGGGGGCACTGGAATATTGAGAACAGGCTTCACTGGGTGAGGGATGTTACCTATGATGAAGATCGCTCCCGGATACGAAAAGGGAATGGCCCACGCGTCATGGCAAGCCTCAGAAACTGTGCGATCAGTATATCCAGACTCCTCGGTTTTCCATACATTCCCTCCAGCATCAGATATTTTTCTCTCCATCTGGAAGATGTACTGAGGGTGGTAGGACTGTAATAGAAAATCCTATATTGCGTTCTTCTTGTCAGATATGAGTGGCAGGTACGCCAAAAAATCCACCCTTTACAGAAGTTTGACCAGGAATTTCTTTCATTCATCGCTCAATTTGCCCTATCTCTGTAAAATATGGTAGGTCAAGTAAAGAGAGGGTGATTCAATAAAAGACTTTGACGTGTCCCTGATATCTCAAAAAAATATTGACAAAAAACGAAAATTGCTGTATAAAAATACCAAGTAATTTTTTTAGGGTCTGTGTCCGGACCCGAATCACACCCCGATCCGGGTAAATTTACCACCATTAACGTCAACGGCAACGATTACATCGTTGGCAAAGATGCAGAAGTATACGGTGGGGTACTGGAGACAAGGACGCAGTCCTTTGTTACTTCTAGTCCTTGGATAGCAGTGTTAACACACGCCTTAAAATCACATGATTTTCAAAGCGGAACCATTGTCCTCGGACTACCGCCAGGAATGTACTCACAGCAATACAGCCAAGCAATCAAAGATGCAATGAAAAATGCCTCTGTCTATATCAACGGTATGGAAATGCAATATAAGGTAAACGGCAACGTAAAAATAATCCCACAAGGTACCGGTATATATTTCAGGTACATCAAAGACAACCCGGCTGATATGTTAAAAACAGTAGCGGTTGTAGATTGTGGACACGAGACACTTGATTTTGCCCTGTTTACCGAAAACAGATATATTGAATCAGCTACAGGGAGCGAAAAGCTTGGAATATCCATTGCAATAGACGAAGTGAAGAAAGAATTTTACAAGCATTACCATTTTCAGATAACGCCAAGAGATGCCAGAAGTGCGCTCATATCCGGCAAGAACGAAATCATCCACCTGGGTAAAAGCTATCCATTTCATATTAAAAAGTGTATCGAGGCATATGCGGCACAGGTATCCGCTGCCACAATCAAATTCATTGAAACGGCACCGATAACACCCGACATAGCCATAGTAGGTGGAGGGCCTGCCGAACTCATAAAAGACACCATATCTGAGGTACATAATATCAATGTAGTTGAAGATGCTATGATGGCTAATGCAATCGGCTACTGGTACTATGGAATCAATACAACGGAACGTTAAGGGGATATCATGTTAACAATCGAAAACAGAAATATATATGTGCGTTACAAGTTTTACTTGTACAATGAAAATGATGCCGAAATCATCGACAGGTTCCAAAACCTATCATCTTACTTGAGAAACGACTTAACAAAAAATGCCCTGCGGTATTATATTGGGAAACACGATATAGTTGAAAATATGCTCGACGATAAAACAATTAAACACCTAAGAAAAACAAAAGAAGCTATTCAGGCAATTAAAAACGTAAAAATGAAAGGAGTAGGAATGAAAGTCCAAAAGACTATGGTAAAATTGTATTTACAGGAAAATAATGACAGAGACCTCATCGAAAGACTTGGTGGCCTACCTGCCTACATGAGAAACGACTTGATCAAAGACGCTCTGAGATATTACATAGCCAATGTTGTCGAAAAGGGTAGGGTAGTCGGCATTGTTAAATCGGCAAAAGCTGATAAAATGGACAAATTTGTCGATCCTATAGGCAAACACAAAATGAGTTTTGAACTGTAATCTATGTTAAAAATGCTCGTAACCCCTCAATATTATAAACAAAAAGACTCCCATCACGGTGGTTTTGTTGATTATCGTAGACACAAATCGACACAAATTGACGATTTTGACGATAATGAACGAAAATTGACGATTTTGACGATAATTGACGATTTTGACCACCTCCAAAATGGACCAAAATGAAAAAACCTTAAATTCATGATGATTTTTGTAGAAAATTGACAATTTGTGTAAATAACTGTAGAAAAGTGTCTACTATGAAACGCAAAAAAAATACATAAAGAGGGATAATGCTATGAATATGATACATAATTCAACATATTTGGTAAGGCTAATGAAAAGGCACAGAAATCTGACGGTGTTGTGTTTTTATATGGTTGTACTATCATATCTGTCATTTTTCGTGCTAATTTCCGTACTAATGCTCACCGACTACAAAAAACCAGTCCCTTTTGTAGCATTATCAATATTCACTTTCTTTTTATTTGTTTACTTATGTTACAAAGAACTTAACAAATGGAGGGCTGCCGCGAATGGTGTAACTGGAGAGGATACATTCAGGGATACATTGTCTGGCATTGTTGATAATGATAGCGTTGTATTTCATAGTGTCCCCACTTATTGGGGTGATATAGATTATCTTCTCGTCAGTCCTGGTGGTGTCTATGCCTTTGAAATAAAACATCATTCAGGTCACATTTGTTACGATAGGGCCGGCTGGACAAGAACCAAAATCAGCGGCGGCGGTGTAGCTTATACTGGAGGCATCGGCAACCCGTCTGGACAGTTGACGAGAAATATCTTGTGGCTTAAGGACTACCTCAACTCAGAAGGCATCGATAGTGTTTGGATTAATGGCATTGTAGTTTTCACGCACCCATCGGCAAGTTTGAGCATAAAAGGTCTAAAACACGTGATGGCGATTAGACCACATGAGTTGGAAGTATCATTGAAAGGGTGTGAGATAGGTACGGAAAAGGCCGATCAGATTCGCAAAGCGATAGAAAAATTAAGAGAAGCATAATAAAAAGAGCAATATCCTTCCCGAAAAATAAAGTAATATAATAATAAGTAATTATCTTTAGGACGCATGTCCGAATCATGCTAACCTGCAAAGGTCAATAGTAATTATCTTTAGGACGCATGTCCGAATCATGCTAACCTGCAAAGGTCAATAGTAATTATCTTTAGGACGCATGTCCGAAAACGGGATGGTATATAATCATCCCCGAAACCCCCGAAAACATGACGGGATTTTTCTGCCCAAAAATCGTGATAATCAAAAGATAAACAGCATATATATAATTATATTATAATTATATCTCCCCCTTTTCATCGGAATAAAATCACAAAAATAAAACGAAGGAGGCAACCATGAAACAACGTACCCAAGAAAAAGTTAAAGACATTTTAAAGATTGTAAAGGTCAACCCCAATATGCTCGATAGAGCAATCGACGAATTGTGCAAACTAAAAACAGGCGTACACGCAAAGGCAGACGCTTACATGGAATCCAAGTTCCTAAAAGACATGAGTCTCAGACCTAAAGCAGTGGCCGAAATGTATCTGTACTACAATGATATACCGAGAACGAAACTGCCATTGTACCATAAGCTGGCACGAAAAATTAAAATACGCCTGATTAACCGCTACAACCTCCCCCTAAAGAGAAAAAACCTGCAAACTGTCCCCTGCTCAGAAATGGTATTTGATAAAAAAACTCGCCGTTCCTGCTCCCCCCTTAAAGAGAATAAAACAGCCGTTGTTGTCGCAGTAACTCCAAACAAAAAGACTCCATCTGCCATAACCTCAAACCGCTATAGAGATATAGACCACTGCAACGAACCCAAATTCAATTACGACCACTTCCGCGACCTTATCTCCCCCTACGACTTGCAGATTAAAAAAATGGGCTTCGAAAACATAATCGAGACGGCATTGTTGCGTGTAATCGACTTCTACGGCGACAATCCATCAATACTTCCCGCAACAGAAATTGATGGAGAGGCAAACGAGCTTGCCGGTTACCGAGATCTATACAACATATTCCACAATATCCCCCTAACCGACCATGCTTACTACATATTGAAAAACACTTTGAAGATAATGAACTTTAAATATTCCTCAGAATCTTTCGGGTTTTCGCCCTGGTTGATTGCTTTGAGTCTATCGATGGACATTGGCGTTGCCAAACAATTCCGCACAAATATGCCGGGCAATAAGACAGACCATACCGTCATATCCGCAGACTTGTTCATGGATTTGGTATTGTCTAACAAACCTGATTATTCTAGAAAAGGTATGGAGCCATTTATGGACGCCATCAGAAACCACCATGTTCCACCTGTCTACAACGAGGGCATGTTCTCGAGTATAATAAGAACAGCGTCCACTTTGGCAAGGCAACATGAGGTTGTAATCTCAACAAACTTCAAGGATACATACTTTGGTAATTGGTTCAAACCCGAAATAGTTATCGATGCACTCAAAAAATCAATGAACTATGGTCACACCCCAATGCAATAATTTCATCTGTGCGCAAATATGCCGAAATGAACAGCATAATCAACATAGGGTTGTATCTGTCATCAGAGCGACCGGAAATGATGGCTATGATATACGATAAACTTCGTAGGGCTGGTTACATTCATGCCAGCGTTGACGATAACAGCATCGGCTACCACTGTTTTATTAACTTCTTCCGTTTTAAAGACAAAAACCGCAAACGCATTCCATCTCTGTTACGGTTCCTGACTCCGTTAGAGTTTTCGGTTTTTGCTGAATATCCCAGCCAGCTTGAGGCCGGTAAGACTGGTTGGCTGAAAATGATTCAATCGGTCAACAAGACAAAAAAATATGCCAAAGCCGCCTAAACCACCACAGCCACAAAAGAGGGGAGGGTACTCATTGATACCTTCCCCTCTTTTGTTGTCCTAATTGGATGTCATTTTACCAAGAAACAATATGAACCTTCGAAGCAGTGATTCATCAAAACATTGTCTCATACCCTGGTCACGATAATTGTTGTTTGAACCCTCTTTTGCCTTTACCCTCTCAGGTGGCATCCCTATCATTATCTGCGCCACCTTCGCTGGAGGCATCGCCTCTTTATACGATCGTCTCGATGTCATTGCATCAAATACATCAACAATCCTCAAGATACGTGCCAATATATGTATGTTTGTAAATTCCGGTCAACCTCGAACACCAATTCCGAAAAAGGTCGAACACTTTTTGTGTTTTATCGGAATATCTGTTTTATGTAAAACAGACCATGATTCTCCTCCCTGCCTGATATGATACAATGCCCTCAAAAACTTACTGGAGGGCGTATAAGTGAAAAAGAAAGGGAGGAAGACAACAATGAAAAAAATCAAAGAAATTGCCCGGCTGCTATTGGAATGCAACCTTGGTATTCGTCCTATTGCCAGAGCATGCAATATATCCACTTCAACAGCTTCAACCTATGTGGAAAAACTTAAAGAACTCGGTGCCACCTATAAAGAGATTTGTGAGACAGACGAAGATACCCTCTCGGAGCTCATGTTCCCTAAAGGAGGAAAACCATCAGTAAAATCTCTGCCTGATTTTGTCTACCTTCACAGAGAAATGAAAAAGAAAGGGGTAACGCTCCAGCTCCTGTACGAAGAATATAAACGTGATAATCCCGACGGGTATGAACGCACTCAGTTTTATCATCTTTATCATAGCTGGATCAAAAAAGCGGATCCTGTCATGAGGTTCAGACATAAGGCAGGAGAAAAGATGTTTGTAGACTTCTCCGGCGATAAACCTCATTATCAGAATCCTGCAACAGGAGAAATAATAGAGGTTGAATTATTTGTCTCCGTATTAGGGGCAAGCTCATATATATTTGCATATGCCGTAGCCGATCAGACGACAGAAAGTTTTGTAAAGGGCACCATCAGAGCCTTCGAATATTATGGCGGTTGTGCTAAATGTCTAATTATCGACAACCTGAAAGCCGGTGTTACCCATGCGTGCTACTATGATCCGGAGATCAATAAAACCCTTGCTGCCATGGCGCAGCATTATAACATAGCCGTCATCCCCACAAGGGTTGCTAAACCAAAGGATAAGGCCAAGGTGGAAAATGCCGTACTTCAGGCACAAAGAAGAATCCTTGCAGCACTTAGAAACAGAACCTTTTTCAGTATTATTGAACTGAATGAAACCATACTGGAAGAGACAAAAAAACTAAATAAAAGACCAATGGCACTAATAAACAAATCACGTTATGACCTCTTTATTGAAATTGAGAAACCTGCTTTAAAGCCTCTTCCATCAGAGAGATTTATTATTGCCTCATGGACCAAAGCAAAAGTGCACATTGATTACCATGTAAAGATAGAAAAGACATATTACAGCGTTCCATATACCTTAATAGGAGAAACCCTGGATATCATGCATACCGACAGTGTTGTAGAGATATACCATAAAGGCAAAAGGGTTGCCTCCCATATAAAAACAAATAAACCGGGGGCGTTTGTTACAGAGAACCTCCATATGCCCACAGAACACAGACAATATCTCGAATGGACCCCTGCAAGGATAAAACTGTGGGGAGGTAAGATAGGCCCAAACACAAAAGAGCTCATGGAAGAAATCATGAACCACAGAACTCACCCTGAACATGGCTTTAGAAGCTGTCTCGGTATTATAAGGCTCTCAAAGACATATTCCCCCGAAAGGGTAGAGGTAGCATGTAAAAGGGCACTGGAAATAGAAGCATATAATTACAAGAGCGTAAAGTCCCTTCTTCAGATGGGATTAGAAGGTTCAGCAACGGATGTTGAAAACAAAAAGATTATCCCCCTTCATGACAACATAAGAGGCAATGAGTACTACCGGGAGGTGACCCATGATTGAGGCGACCATTGAAAAACTCATTGCCATGAAGTTATCAGGTATGGCGGAAGGACTACAGGAACAGATATCAAATCATGCATATAAGGACTTAAGTTTTGAGGAGCGTCTGGGTATGCTTGTTGATAAAGAAAAACTCGCAAGGGAAAACCGTCAGCTTAAAATACTTCTTTCCCATGCCCACTTAAGGCATCACAATGCCTGTTTTGAGGATATAGACTTCAGAACAAGAAGGGGATTATCAAAAGATGTGATCCTTAAATTGTCTCAGAATGAATGGATACGCTCCAATCAGAATAT
>Ga0255347_1005952_pt1 | contig 13550 bp, 14 predicted proteins | sample wastewater_treat_2_FD_192479 | JGI IMG/M metagenome (GOLD analysis project Ga0255347, IMG submission 192479) | Wastewater microbial communities from Lulu Island WWTP, Vancouver, Canada - plant24 | ecosystem: Engineered > WWTP > Wastewater > Unclassified | place: Canada: Vancouver, British...
TGGTGCTAACAGTACTCCTGTTACAGCTCCAGCTATGGCTCCAACTAATATACCCTTAAGAAATGAAAATGTTTTATCCTCTGACATGGCAGTAAATATTTAATTTATATATATATATATATATATATTAAAACCTAAACCACTTAATAAGTAAATACCCAATAACTAAAAACAAGGAAATGGAAAGAGATGCTACTAAAATGGAGCCAAGAGATGTAGTAGAAGATACAGGTTGTTCCTGTAATTGCTCTGAGAGGGTTGTAGTTGAGGTAACTTCATCCATACTTAATGGTATCATATATCATGATTATATATCCAGATACCAAATTAGAGGAGAAACTTTGGTCACAGGGATACCAAATAGTTGCAGGTTTAGATGAAGCAGGAAGAGGACCCTTAGCTGGTCCTGTGGTTGCAGGTTGTGTAGTTATTAACTCACTTGACCAAGTAGTACCATTTGTAAGGGACAGTAAGAAGATGACAAAGAAGAAAAGAGAGGAGGCATTTTCATTGATAACGGAGAGATCTTTTGCATTTGGATATGGGATAGTAAGTGCAGCAGATATAGATAGATTGGGTATACAGAAAGCAGTACTTGAGGCTATGAGTATAGCTTTGCAGGTTGTAGAGGAGAAGGTTGGAAAGAGAGTGGATTACATAATTGCAGATGGTATGAATATATCTTCCATACCAAATTACAAGATGGACAAAATTACACAGGGGGATTTACTTCACTATTCAATATCTGCAAGCTCTGTTGTAGCCAAGGTTGTAAGAGACAGGATTATGTATGATTATGCTAAGAAATATCCAATTTATGGTTTTGAAAAACATGTGGGTTATGGTACTAAGTACCATATGGATGTATTAAAAAAACATGGTCCTTGTATAATCCATAGAAGAAGTTTCAAACCAATAGATAGATTAATATACAAAGGGTAATATCCTCTTGACTAAAGCTATGGGGTGCGATATCCTCAGATATAACTTAAGTAAGAAGAAGATGATTGAGGATGTTGAAAATAAAATATCAGAAGGAACGAGATTAGAAGTAGCAAGAGAAAATCTTGAGTTTTTTGGAGAACTTATGCCTCCTAATTCTGTTCTAACAATTAATCTTGCGGACTATCAAGACAGGGATAGATTCTCTGTAAACCATATATGTAATGGTTTAAAAGAGGCATTGGAGACACCCTCTATAAGTAGTATCAATATTAGCAAATTATCCATTGTTCTTTATGATGACGATGGAATGAAAGGCTTGTTTCTAGCTAATAGGGTACCAGATAAACAATCTAGAATTGGATTACCAGGTTTTATACCAGATAATAGCAGAAGTTACTACGGTATAATCTGGGGAAAGGAAGCAAGCCCAAGGATATATTCTAGTTTTGGTAATGAACTTTTTGAAAAAGAGAGTCACATTATGGAAGAGAAAGATGTAAGTGCGGTCCATTCTTTGTCTTATACTCTCTCGGATTTTGCATTAAAGATTACAACAGACCCAGTTACTCATAAAAGGAAGCATGAATTGTTAGGTATAAGAACTAGAAGTATAGATTCTTATTAGTAGATATACCTTGTAAATATATTTCTCAAAGGATATAATTCTTTCGTAATTATGAGGGGCGCTAGCTCATCCGGTTAGAGCAACTGCCTTTTAAGCAGTAGGTGCTGGGTCCGAGTCCCAGGCGCCTCATATTCTGTGACATTTCCTGTTTACATTTCTTTTTCTATTAGGTATATATTATATATATGAAAAGGAAATACATAATTCTGTTTATCATTGCAATTCTTCTTGTTATCCTTATTCCTCTTGTATACATCTTCAGAGATCAGATATTAGAATATATTCCAATCTTTAATAAACAAGGTAATACTCAGGAAGAAGATAAAAAAATTGTAACCAAATCTACCAAAGGGGTGGAATACAGAATGGTAACACCTCTCCCAAATAGTGAAGTGGATTGTACCTTTGATATTGAAGGAGAGATACCTGGCTCATGGTTCTTTGAAGGAGTTTTTCCAATTAAACTTGTTAGTGATGCAGGTGCAGAAATTCTTACTGTACAAGCTAAAGCTGTTGGAGATTCATATACAGATGAATTTGTAAAATTTACTGCAGAGATTACATGTACAGATATCTGTAATGGTGATGCAAAGTTAGTATTTCTTAAAGATAATCCATCTGGAGAGGTAGCAAATGATGACAGTTTCGAAATACCCATATCTTTTAAAGAGCTTTGTGATATAGATAGCACAATGAGTCTCCTTGTGTATTTTGGTAATACTATGAAAGATCCAAACTCAGAAAATTGTGAAAAGGTATATGCCGTAAGTAGAAAAGTAATAAAGACAGAGGCTGTTGGGAGAGCTGCATTACTCGAACTTCTTAAAGGTACAACAAGTACAGAGGAAGATAAGGGATATATTTCATCTATTCCTGCTGGTGTTACAATTAACTCATTAAAAATATCTAAGGGAGTGGCATATGTAGATTTCAACGAAAAACTGGGTGAGGGAGTAGGAGGAGCATGTTTGGTTGAAAGAATTAGGGGACAGATTACTCAAACATTAAAACAGTTCTCTACAGTGGACAAGGTTGTCATATCCATAAATGGTGAGAGTGAAGATATACTACAGCCTTAATTTCAATGTTCCAATTTCTTTTTCTAATGCATAAGCTGCATTAAGTATTGTCTGTTCGTCAAAATATCTTCCTATGAACTGAATACCTGTTGGCATTCTGTTTGAAAGACCAGATGGTATAGATATACCAGGTAGTCCTGCCTCAGAGCTTCCCTCTGCAAGTACATCTGCTATCTCTCCAAAGAGAGGATTATCTGCATCTTCATCTTTAAGCGCTACAGAAGGAGTAGATGGAGATACTATTGCATCATACTTTTTCAATACATCATCTAAGTCATCCTTGATTAACTGTCTAACCTGTTCGGACTTTTTGAAATATTCATCTGCATACCCAGCAGAGAGTGAAAATGTTCCAGTTATTACTCTTCGCTTTGGTTCTTCCCCAAATCCTTCTCCTCTTGTAGATTCGTAATATTCTTTTACATTTCCATTCTTACTTCCCTCTAGACCATATCTTGTGCCATCATATCTTGCTAAGTTCGAAGACACTTCACTTCTACATGTTATGGTATATACTGCCATAGCGAATTTAGGATCCATAACAGATACCTCTTCAATTATTGCTCCTAAGTCTTTGAGAATGGATATACTGCTTTCAAAATTCTTTCTTACACCATTCTGTATATCTAGCTCCAAATATTCTTTAGGTAATGCAAATCTCATACCTTTAATCTTCAAAGGATCTAGTAATTTGTAGTAATCGTTTACAGGTTCTTTGGAGGATGTAAAGTCATTCTTGTCATATCCAGCAATTATGCTTAACAAATATGCTGCATCTTCTACTGTTTTAACAATTGGTCCAGGAGAGTCCAAAGATGAACCCATCGCAAGTACTCCATACCTGGATACTCTGGAATATGTAGGTTTAAGACCAACTATTCCACACCATGATGCTGGTAGTCTAATGGAGCCTGCAGTTTCTGTCCCTAGAGAGGCTGTACACATATCTGCGGCAACTGCAGCAGCTGAACCACCACTTGATCCACCGGGGAGAGTTTCCGTGTCCCAAGGGTTTCTAGTAGGTCCGTAGTAGGATGTAACTGTACCAGAACCATGACAGAATTGGTCTAGGTTTGTTTTTCCCAAGATTATGGCTTGCTCATCTAGTATTCTTTGTACAACAGTAGCATTGTAAACAGGTTTGTATCCGTCTAGTATGTGTGAGGCACATGTAGTTAGTATATCTTTGGTAGAGAAGACATCTTTGACAGAAATTGGGATACCAGAGAGTTTTTTGTCTTTTAATTTGTCAAAATTGTTGTCAAAATCTTTTGCCTTTTTTAAAGCATCTTCCTTGTTTACAGTAATATATGCATTGAGAGTTTTTTCTAGTCTTGCAATTCTGTCTAGGTAGTAGTTTACTGCTTCGGTTGCAGAGATATCTTTGTTAAGTAGTTTCTCTCTTAATTGTGTAATACTGAGATTTTCCATTAATACAGGTATTGTATCAAAGAACAAAGAAAAAGGTAATGGATATTGCAGTAGAAACTAATACTCCTGCGACTGTTTGCATCCATGTATGTTTACCAAGCTCAACTCTTGACCATGCAATGGCTGGTGTAAAGAAAAAGAGTAACCAGAGAAAGGAGAGGTTTGGAAAAAGGAATATGCATGTAAAGAAGAGAAGTGTGGAGTATGTCATGTGTCCACTCATTTTCCAGAAGAGGGAAACGATTGTTAGTATTGTCGAGGCAGTAAAAGATGCTACTGTCACTGTGGATATGATTGGATTTTTAAGAAGAAAGGTACTTACGATGAAGAGTATTAGGAAGGAAATAGTAACTATGGAAAAGAAGAGAGGTCTTTCCTCTCTTTTGGTAAATTCGTAGTCTGTAACTTTGCCTAATTTCTTAAGTATGAAGAATGTACCAACTGGAGCTGATATGTAAAGAACGGAGAATATGATTTTGTATATGGTTGGGATATCTGAAACGACAAACACAAGGATTGGGGTTAGTAGCATGGTAAAGAACCCATTAAACATTTCAGATATTATTCGGGCTAGTTTCTTTTTAGGCATTGTCTATTCTAACGCAAATGTAGATGAGTTCCAAGGTTAGTAGATATTCTCTATTTAATAATGAACAATCTATGTAATGCCCTTGTTATACCAACATACAGTAACCTCCATGACAACTCATCATCCGGATATGAATCCATATCAGCTATAAATACACTATCAAATTCTAGACCCTTTGCATTCTCTATAGGCATTACAAGTAGACCCTGTTTGTAATCATTCTCTGTGTAATTAATAATCTCTCTGTCTAAATACTCATTGTAACTCTTTAATCTGTTGTAAATATTTGTAGAATGATTCTTGTCTCTACAAAGTACGCTACAAGTTACAGCACCCTTCTCAAATTGCTCTTTTATCTTTTCAACTACAACCTTCAATTCTTTTTCACTACAACAATCCAATGTATTACCAATATTTAATATCTCTACATCATCACCATGTCTTAAGACTGCCTCTGGAAGTTGATATGATTTAGGAAATTTCTCTTTAAACAAACCGTTAGCATAATCTATTATTTCAACTGTAGTTCTGTAACACCTCTGCAACTGATGGAAAGAAACTTTTTTGTGAGTATATCTCTCAAGTATATCTAGTACACCATCCCATGACCTAATGTAGAAAGGAGGAATTATGGATTGAGCAAGATCCCCAGCTAGAGTAATATTTCCATTATTAGCAATTTTAGTTAATGTAGCAAGTTGTATGTAGCTCATATCTTGAGCCTCATCTACCATTACGGTATCTCTGGTAACATTTTTTATACCATTAATCTTTTGGTAAAGGTAAACCATTGGCGCTAAATCCTCTATTCTAAAGAAGTTATTCTTTCCTTCGCTAACCAATCCCTTGAGTGAGTATGTACAAACATCTTGATTCAGTAGTGTATCTTTGAAGAGATTCCTGTAAAGTCTGTAAACAGAAGTATTATTTCTAAAGTATGTTAAAACTTTCTTTTTAATGTCAAAATCGTTGTCGTTCATATCTCCAATGTATCCATCTAGGGATTTTCTAAAATGTTTCTGCGCAAAGGAATACTCTAATGCTAATTCCAATCTTTCTGCCATATCTATATCTTGGTAATTCTTCTCAAGAAGATAATATCTATTTGCAACAATATCTTTTCTAGAGTATGGCATTTCCTCTAGAAGCTCTTTTTCGAATTTGTCGAAATATGTATCTAGAATATCTAAAAATTCTAAAGAACCCTTGAATTCTTTAATCTTCATATCTTCTTCTAAATTAGAAAGTCTGTAATTATCTCCCCATGTTAAGAAACTCTTTGCCCAAAAGAGATATGTTTGTGTATCTACCTTGGATATACCTAAATCCGGAAGGACATCTGAGACATAGTCTATGAACATCTGGTTCGGAGCAATGATTAGGGAATTTTCTGAAGTAATAGTTTCTTTGTATGTGTAGAAAAGATATGCAAGTCTGTGCAGGAGTATGGTTGTTTTTCCACTACCTGCCACTCCTTGTATTACGCTTGGATGGTTAATATCCTCTCTAATTATTTCATTCTGTTGTGCCTGTATCGTAGAGACAATATCTTGAAGCTTTTTACCAAGTCTTTCATTTAATTGTGCAAGGAGAAATTCATCTGCTGCTACATTACCACTTTTAGCATCATAGATGCCTCTTATTCTAGCTCTTGCTATCTGAAACTGTCTTTTCTGTTTAAGTTCTCCTGTTCTTTTTCCAACTGGAGCTTGAAAACTTACATTTTTGGCAGGACCAGAGTTCTCGTAGTAGATATTTGCTATTGGAGATCTCCAGTCTGTGATTATTTGAATGTGTGTTTTCTCATCTACAAGGGCAAATTTCCCTATGTAAAGGATTAGTGGTTTGCCAGTTTTAGAGTCATTTGGTAAAAACACAATTTTTCCAAAGTAAGGGGAGTCAAGTGCTATTAATTCGTTATTGATTCTTCCAATCAAAGCCTCAATTTGTTTGAGTATTTGATTGTAAACATTTTTTGCATCTTTTCTTTCATCAATATCACTTTCAGTTTCTATGAGGGCGATTTGGTGCTCTAGTTCTTCTTCTAACCTATCTAGTCTTGGAAGAAGACTTCGTATACTAGCAATCTTCTTTTTCGTTACCTCTTGCAGGGTAGGGTACTCTTCCTGTTCTAGTGCAGAAAGATTTGAAAGGTCACTAAATGACCCTATATCCTCGAGCTGTTTGTAGAGAGGATTTAAATATTTTTTGAATGTCTGCATAACAAGGGTAATTATATATTATTTTGTTTAAAAATGTTTGATTGATTACTTGTTTTTGCTATATTTAAATATGAGTAACCAATTGAAGCTTCTGTTGTATATTCTTTTTGTTGTAGGAATCTTTTATTTTCTTCAAAACAAGTTTAATCTCTTCGATATTTCCTTTGTGGATGATATTAAGATTGAAAATGTTTTTAAGGAGAGTGAAGAATCAAAAGAAGTCGAAGAGAGTTTGAAAGAGATGGAGATATCTATAGGGGATGGTAAGGTTATAAATTTGAGAGTTGAAATTGCAGATACCCCAGAAGAAAGGGCTCTTGGCTTGAGTTTTAGAAAATATCTCGGAGATTACGAGGGAATGTATTTTGTGTTTGAACAGAATACCAATTCCTCTTTCTGGATGAAAGATATGTTGATTCCACTGGACATTATTTTTATTGATGAAACAGGCTTTATAGTAGATATTAAGGAAGAACAACAGCCTTGTGTTTCTTCTTGTCCATCTATTTTCTCAAACAGTACTTACAGGTATGTGTTAGAGGTAAATTCTGGATTTTGTTCTACAAATGGTGTTAAGATTGGTAACGGTGTGCTAGTAAATTTAAATTAGAATCTAATGATTTCCTCTATTATTGACTGGCTTGTTAATGCCATATCTACACTAGGTTATCCTGGAGTGGCAGTTGCAATGTTTCTGGAAAGTTTTTTTGCACCAATTCCAAGTGAGATAATTTTACCTTTCTCTGGTTTTGTTTGTTCAAGGGATGGTATGAATATATACATAACCATAATTGTGGCAACATTAGCAGCGTGCTTGGGATCTTTTCCTTTCTACTTCATAGGAAAATGGGGAAAGGAAGGTGTAGATAAATTTGTAAGAAAGTTTGGCAAGTACATGTTCATACCTTCCTCGGATTTAGATAAGGGTTATAGAGCATTCGACAAGTATGGAAATGGGATTGTATTTTTTGGAAGATTAATTCCTATTGTAAGAACAGTCATATCTTTTCCGGCAGGTGTTGCTAAGATGAATTTTGGAATATTTTCTCTGTATACGCTACTAGGGACACTACTTTGGTCATCTATTTTAGCTTTTGCAGGATATTTCCTAGGAGAAAACTGGGAGATTGTTGTGGGATATGTAAGTAAGTATGAGAAAGTAGTGTATGTAATCCTTGTTACTCTAGTTGTTGTATATATTATCCGTGGGATATACAAAATCATTAAGAAGCACTAGATTCGTCTTATTAGGGATTGTCCATTCATCTCTGCTGGTTTGGTTATACCCATTATCTCCAGTATTGTTGGGGCTATATCTTTTAAAGCTCCGTAAGGAAGATTTTTTTGAGTTATATCTGTACCTGCAATTATACAGGGAACTGGATTTAAGGAGTGTTCAGTATCTATAACTCTTGTATCCAGATTTATCATTTCTTCGACATTACCATGGTCTGCTGTAATAATTACCGCTCCACCTATAGCTACGAAATTTTGTACTAGCTCATGTACTAAGGAATCTACTGTCGAGACAGCTTTAATCCCTGCAGCTAAGTTTCCTGTATGTCCAACCATATCTGGATTAGCGAAATTTACAAGAATAAAGTCGTACATCTTTGCAGAGATTCTTTTAATTAGGATATCTGTAAGTTGAGGTGCGCTCATTTCTGGTTTGAGGTCGTATGTTGCTACATTGGGAGAAGGAATCATAATTCTATCTTCTCCTTGGTATATAGTTGATGTTCCTCCATCGAAAAAATATGTAACATGAGGAAATTTTTCAGATTCTGCTATTCTAAGCTGTCTTAATCCAAATGAATCTACTATTTTTCCTAGTGGAAGGGTTAGGTACTGTTTTGGAAAAAGTATTTTGTTAGGAAAACCCTTGGAGTACTCAACCATGCTAGCAAAGAAAAGATTTTGAATCTTTGTTCTCTGGAAGTTAACAAAGTTGTCATCTGCGATTGCTCTTGCGAGTTGTAGAGATCTGTCTGGCCTAAAATTTAGAAATATTACGACATCACTTTTTTCAATCTTACTGTCATTAATTACTGTAGCAGGAAAAAACTCATCTGTAAGCTTCTGTTGGTAGTATGTAGATATAGCCTCTTGGTATGTGTTAAACCTCTCGCCTGTATTATTTTGAAGAAGGAAGTATGCATCTTGTGTTCTGTCCCATTTGTTGTTTCTGTCCATTCCATAGTATCTACCAATGATAGTTCCAATTTTTCCAACTCCTCTCTCTATACAGTGTTTGTCTATGTCCAATAGATATGTAAGAGCAGATTGTGGAGGAGAGTCTCTTCCGTCAGTTATAGCATGGATGAAGACATCGTTTTCTAGATTTGTTTTAGAGAGATAGTTAATAACAGCTTTTAAGTGGTCAATATGTGAATGTACTCCACCATCACTTAAAAGACCAATTAGGTGAATTTTACTTCCATATCTTTTTGCATGAATTACTGCTTCTGTGAGTGTGTTGTTCCTCTCCAACATTCCTTTTTCAATAGCTTTGTTAATTCTTGGAAGAGTTTGCATTACTGTACTTCCAGCTCCTAGATTTAGGTGACCCACCTCACTGTTGCCTCTTACGTTTTTTGGAAGACCAACTGCTTCTCCGGAGGCGAGCAAATATGTGTGAGGGTATATATTCCAAAGGGTAGAGAGTTTAGCAGGATTTGCCAAGACAACAGCATTTCCTTCTCCCATTGGTGCTGCTCCAAGGCCATCTAAGATTATTAATAGAACTTTTTGTTTGACATTCATAGGCAGTTTGTATATACATTGTGGCATATTTTCAGATTTTATTCTATAATTGCCACTGGAAACACGAATATTATATTTAAAGGCAGAACTATGGACAACAATATATTTAAAAAGATAGAAGAAGAACAGTTAAAGAAAAGACCTGATGTAAGGGTTGGAGATACTGTTAAGCTACATATTAGAGTTAAGGAAGGTAACAAGGAAAGGATCCAGATCTTTGAGGGAACAGTAATAGCAATTAGAGGTGAAGGATTGAATAAGTCATTGACTGTTAGAAAGATATCTTATGGAATTGGTGTAGAAAAGATTGTACAGTTACACTCTCCAATACTTTCTAAGGTTGAAATTGTAAAGAGAGGCTCTGTAAGTAAAGCTAAGCTTTTCTATCTAAGAGAGAGAGTTGGTAAAAGAGCTTTGAAGATTAACAAGATAGCAGATATGTACGAAACAGATGAAATAGAGAAAGTAGAAGAGGTAAAGGGAGAGGTTGTTGAAGAGAAGGCTGAGTAATTGTATATTTATATTGTAAAGCAGGAGTAGTTCAATTGGTTAGAATGTCTGTTTTCCAAACAGAGGGTTGCGGGTTCGAGCCCCGTCTCCTGCTCCATAACTACAAATTATCCACAATTTGTAATATAATCGTGTTATGAAAAACGTTGATGTTCCTATGTGGGACAAAGGTGATAGTACAGATTCATACTCTAAAGGAGGAGGATCTATGTTCTCTGATTTTGAATCTCTCTCTGACAAAATACCAATGATAGAAGAAGTATACGAGAAGGTGCTTGGAAGAAAACCCTCAAGCAGAGAGCTTTCTTTGTATAAGTACAGCGTACTGAAAAGAGATGAGATAACAAGAAAACTGCTTAATTCTGAAGAGCACAAAGAAATAGTTGAAAAAGGAAGAGCCTACTCTGAGCTTGAAGAAAGAGAAAGATTAGCAAAAAGTAACATACTCAAACTTAAGCATGGTATAGAGGATATGGTAGTAGAACACGATGAGTTAAAAAATATACTTGATGAGAAGAACAAGATAATTGAAAAATTAAGAGAAGAAAAAACAGCGCCATATATAAATGGAGAGATACCACAGGATAAATACAATACATACTACAATTCAACAGAGGACATTAGCAAAGAATATACTCCATTAAAAAAAGAAAACTTTATAGACAAACTGTATAATTTTTTGAAATCAATCTAAACAAATGAATGTAAAACTATTTTCAAAGAAATTAAGAATGGCAAGAGAAGCTAAAGGATATTCACAAAAACAGTTAGGAATGAGAGTTGGATTATCTGACAAATCAATAAGTATGTATGAAAAAGGAACTGTATATCCTCCTATCTCAAATCTTTTCAAAATATCCGAAGCACTAGGAAAAGATATTTGCTATTTTCTAAAAGATTAAGAGGGTGGAGTAAGCCATTTTTTAGTTCTAACCATTATCATTTTTGTTAACTTAGCAGACGCCCAGATTGCAAACCCAGTGACAAGTAGAATTAATACTATAAAAAGTATTCTTCCAACTTGATAATCTGATGAAGCTGGTTGAGATACCAATGAAGCACTCAATGTTAAAGTTTGGCTTACAGTATTTGTGTAGTTTGTATCGTATTCCCAAGCGGTAACTGAAGCCGTTATTTCATACATTCCACTTCTTGTTGGATGTACTATTGCCTCGTAGACATATGTTTGTCCAACAGAAAGGGAAACAAATTCTTGATGTTTTGGATTTACTGAAAAAGAATCAGGTATTTCCCAAAGTATTTGTGTCTTCGCAGAATCTTTGAGAGGAGTAACCTCGAGAGAGTATTTAATTGATTTGTCAATTGGAGACTGAGAGACTTGAGTTAATTTTAAGTCAAAGTACTGATTATCCTGTAGTACTGTGGCATTTTCCTCTTGTGCAAAAAGATTAAAGGGTAAGAAGAGTAGGGCAATGATTAAAAAAATCTTTTTCATTTTAATATCTTGTTTATTGAAAGATTATATATTCTATATGCTTCCTGCATTTTTCCCTCTGTAATTGAAATATCGTCATGAACAACCTGATTTCTTAATTTATGAATTTGCCATATCTTTTCATATATTGGACGACTAAAAAGTTTTCTTGCGAGCTTTAGGTTCTCTCCACAGTTTTTTTCATTGCTAAACCTGTACTGTAGTGCTTTTGCAAGAAGGTTGTCTAACTTGATAATGGCAGTGATTCTCTCTGATGGATTACTACTGTATGCCCCTACTTTCAAATCCTGTAAATCCCTGAGCATCTTAGCTCTTTTTTTGAATGTCTTCTTTCGATTATTTATAGCTGCCAAAAGGAATAGTAAGCAGAGTGCTACGAGTATTACAATTGTTATTATTACTGATCTATCCATGTTTCTTTAATTTTACTATACCAAAATATATTAGAAATGATAACAGAATGAAAAGTATTGTTGAAAGAATCTTAACAAAGATATCCAAAAGTATGGGAACTGTGGGGGTCATCTCGTATTCAAGTATTTCTTCACTAGAGAATATATTTTGATTTGTGAACCTAATATTTACAAAAAAATTAATATCTTTCTCTTGCATTGGAAGATTAATCTGTATGTTTGAATTTTGTTTTGGTAAAACTATTTGAGAGGACATATTATTAATGGGGTCTATATATCTTGTTATATTTTCAATATTTGATTTCTTTATCTCGTATCCTGTTATTGCAATATTTCCTGTGTTTGAAAGGGATATGTATCCTTTTGTAAAGGGTCTTGTGACTGTATTCTTCTCAAAAGTGAGTCCCGCATCTACTTTAAATTGTGGAACTATTTGTGCATTAGGTACAGATGTAACAAGAAAGTCATTTGCTTCGTAGAAGGTAAGATTTGGAGCTAGGGGGGATTTACCTCTCCTTAGAATCGTTATATGATCTGCAAAATTGCTTTTGTAGAGAGATTTAGTTGAGTAATCTTCTAGAAATGGATCTAAAGTGATCCATGATTTCAGTGAACTATCATAATATTCCACCCAATAGTGGAAAAATCCATCGGATGTAAATCCAGATATATTTGAAACATATCCGACTACCATTCTTGCAGGGATATCATAGCCTCTATATAGTGCAATCAAGAAATCAGCATAATCAATTGGAGAGGAATCTGAGGGGTTGTCTACCAAAGCATTAACTCCAACTCTGGTTTGTTCTGTTATTCCTAACTGCAAATCTCTGTTGTAATCTAACTTTTCTATGGTGTATTGATACAGGTATTTATATAGCAATTCTCTTTGGCTATTTTCGAGAGTACTTACGGAAGTTACATCTTCTGGAATGCTTAATCCCTTCTTTGTAATGAATGTATTTATTCTTTTGTATTCATTGCTATTTGTTAAATTCCAATACCCTATTCTTGCTGTGTAGAAAGTCGCAGGAAGTGAGTCACTTACTGTTGCGTCCCTTTTATATACATATCCCTTTACAGTAGCATCTATAGTGCTGTCTGAGGTTACGATATATTTAAAAATGTAGTTTCCATTTATATCAAGTTGTGATGTGTTTGGTAGCGGTTCTATCTTTTCCCAAATAATACTTTGGTTCTGTGTATCTGGGGGAAGTATTAATTCAAATGTCTGATTTTGGTCTGTGAGAGAGTTTGTAAATACTCTATGAACTTCAAATTGGTAGATAATATCGTTTCCAAACAAAAGAGAAAGGGTCCCGTAGAGGGGATTATTAATCTGTATCTGGTAATTAGAACCAACACTTTTAATATCTGTTATTGGGTCTGAGCTCCAAATTGGCTGACCTTTCTCCTTTGGGTATATGACTAAGACTTTTACCGTTTTAATATCAGAAACATATGAGGAAATTTGGTATGAATTACTGTCAGAGGATGGAGTGCTGTAGGTAACTTTT
>Ga0255347_1005953_pt1 | contig 13544 bp, 20 predicted proteins | sample wastewater_treat_2_FD_192479 | JGI IMG/M metagenome (GOLD analysis project Ga0255347, IMG submission 192479) | Wastewater microbial communities from Lulu Island WWTP, Vancouver, Canada - plant24 | ecosystem: Engineered > WWTP > Wastewater > Unclassified | place: Canada: Vancouver, British...
CCCGCGAAAATAAGATCTCTGAATTCGGAAGGTGTCGCTTTTCAATATTACAGGGGCAAGGAACCCTTCACCATTGGACCATTCTCGATAACTCCTTATCTCATGGATCATTCAGCGTTCGATTCGTATGCCTTCCAAGTCAGCGCTGGGGGCAAGAGTGTCTTCTATACAGGTGACTTTCGCGCCCACGGAAGGAAATCAAAATTACAAGAGGAGTTGATCAATAATCCTCCCCACGTGGATGTCCTGATCATGGAAGGAACAATGATCGGTTCACGTATAGACGAGCCTGTCATTACAGAGGAAGAGCTTGAAGACAGGTTTTTTCAAGTGATTTCGGAGACATCAGGGATCGTCCTGGTTAGCGCCTCGAGCCAGAACATAGACCGCATGGTAACCATATTCAAAGCAGCACAGCGCTCTCAAAGACGTTTCATCATAGACTTCTATACTGCCGAAATACTTGAATTGCTTGGAAAATACGCGAGAATCCCTCAAGCATCCTGGCCAAGAGTCAGAGTCTGCTATCCAAAGTTGCTTGCTGACAGGTTTGAAGAGATTGGATTAAAATACATTCTGACAAAGCACCGGGAAAATGGAATCAAATGGACAAAGCTAAGAGAGCTTGAACCCCAGTCCGTAATGCTTGTTCGACCTGGATGTCGCTGGGACATCCGAAAATTTCTGAACCTCAAGGATGCTACCTGGGTTTATTCCATGTGGCCAGGCTACTTTCAGACAAGCAAGCCGTTAAATAAGCTGCGGTCATACTTTGAGGAGAAGAATGTCCGGATCGAATACCTGCATACAGGTGGCCATGCAAGCATACAAGATTTAACAAAACTGGCGAAGGCACTTAACCCTTCGACGCTCATTCCCATCCATAGTGAGCATGCGGAGAAATATAAAGATTATTTCCCGAATGTGACTCTCTTAAATGACGGAAAGGTATTCCTCGTTGGATAATGGAAATGAAGCATAATCTCGGAAAATACGAGTTAGAATGGATCCCTCTCATGACCTCTGAGTCGATGGATGGATCAGGACATGGCATTGAATTTCAGCACAAACTGGGCAAGGGTTATCTTGTGATAGGATTCATAGAAGGATTTGCTTGGCAGAATGGTCTCAGCAATCACGTTAAAGTATATTATCTATCGCCTGAGAGCACAGAGTGGGGAGAACTGCTATCCAAGGCAGCCGACATTTTGCATGAATTAACAGATTATGTATATGAAGTACTTGAGAAGAAAGGACCTGGCAAACAGAGAGAGAACATGCGGACATGGTTTAATGGATAATCGTCGTAATTGCGAAGGAGCGAGTTGAATGTCTGCTATAGTGGAAAACACATTCTTTTATAGTAAAAGACAGCGTGATCAGTTTAAGAAACGTGAACTTTTTAAGGAATGGTATAAACAGTATCCTCAGATATTTGATGAGGACGATTTCCGTATTACTGTTGAACAGTCGAAGGGTCATTATTTCGAATGGCTATCAGCCATCCTCATTTTCCATAATTCTGGATACCTGAGCCTTGTCGAGAAGTATCAGTTCAAGAGCCACAAGAGGAAGCATGATATATTGAAACAGTTCGCGTATTCTGGTCAGATAACCGCAGAGTTATATGATTTGATAATCAATGGGAAGAAAAATGGTTTTGGGAACAGCCAATGTCCAGATCTCTTCGTCTACCTGCCAGACGGCAGTGATTGGTATTTCTGTGAATCTAAAGGCTCGGACGTTATTACCCTTTCGCAGAAAAGATATTTTGAGAGATTGTGTCAAGTCTCTGGAAAGAAAATTCAATTGATGAAATTCAACCAGCTGGATTGAGTGTCAATTAGTGAGAACTTCTCACACTGGATAGAACTATCGACGGCAGCGGATCGGCGCTAAGGACAGAGGAGGCGTAAGATGCTGGGAGTACCGAAGTGCTGGGACAGAAAGTGCAAGCATTTTCTCGGGGTGCTACAGCCTGACGGGACGGAAGAGAGCGAGGTAAATTACTGCAAGGCGTTCAAGAAAGGAATCCCGGATGAGATCGCGTATGGGGACAATCCCCACCTCGTTCCGTTACCGGGACAGGGAAATAAACTCTTTTACAAAAAAGTGAGGTGAGAGTCACGGAAGAGCAGTGGTACTAGGTTACCGATATTCGTGACTTTCTTAATTAACAGATTCTCATTCACTTCTTTTTACCGTTTTATCTCCTTGGAATTATTCCGGATATTGTTCCGATTTGCAGTTCTGGGTAAATACAAGGGAAACGGGGCGTGGGGGCATCAACTCACGACAAGGTTGCTACGTTTTATTGAATTTCATTAATTGCTTATATTGCTCATGTGTCAAGTTTCTATATGGTGCTCTCTCCTTCGAAAACTTTTCAAAGCCGGCTAATTGTTGTATACATTCAACTTTGATCGGTTTCTCCATAATCACTAATGTATTCGGCGCAAAATAGTTACTCCAAGGGTAATCACGTTCTTCATTTGTTTGTTTGACTTTTTCAATTTCGACCTCGACAGTAATAGCCTTCAAGTATTTATCATACAACAATAATTTCCTGCCAGTTCCATCAAGGTTCTTATACTCACGAGGTGTGTTCCACCGTGACCATAGACCTCTCCTCATTTCTTCAATATAATGCTCGGCATTTACTCCTGATTTATCGCCGAAAGCAATCTTAGAAATAATTCCAACAATGTCTTGTTCAAATATTGAGTCTCTAATGAGGTCTAAATATTGCTCAATGATTGATTTCAAAACACCATGCTTATCACTGATGTACTGGCTTAAATAATCATAAACATTCTTCCATTCCAAGTGGCGTATGATTTTGTCATTTATTTGCAAATACTTACGAATGTAGCTACTATTTGAATCATCAGGCGTCAACAAAACAAGAACTTGTTGCTTATGATTATCGTTAGCAAATACTTCTAAATGTCTATTGAGTTGATCATCTCTCAATGTAGCTGAAACAATTTTTGTCTCAAATTGAATGGTTGAATACTTTCCAATAAGTTGTGCATCCACCGTACTCTTGGTTTCATACCCCTCTAACACTTGAAAGTATTTATATTCATCAGGAGTATCTATTCTAAGCAAGCGATTCAAAAACTCATTCACAAAATTAGGGTCTTGAATATTGCCGAGGCTTAGAATTGATATTAAGCCATTTGTAAAATGATTTTCTTTTTGACTATAGCTACTAAATATATTCACAGCTTTATTTGTTTTTGCCATTTTTGCTTCCTTCATTATAGAGCTGTCGAACAGTTATTAGGCGGGTCCGCATAAAACGCCATTGGAGATACTGTCGGAGGCGAACTCGACCCGTATGCCCCGCTCGGGGTAGGGGACTGGTGGATAAGACCCTGGCTACCCGATTGGACATAGGCACTTTGCAAAAGAAAGCAGGGGGTCGTGTTTATGATCATACATCAGTGAAGAGGAGAAGGTAGTCACTTCCGCTTGCTAAAGACATCTATTGCCAATGGGATCGTACTTACCGCCCCGACCAGGAACAATCTCCATCCAATTTTCTTTCTCTTGTCCTCTCTGATTATATCTGCAAGCAACAGCCCAATACCCACACCACCTATCACGCGAGTGCCGGCTATTAGCATGATCTCCGGCAAGGTCAGCGCTGACTTCTTCATACTGCCTCCTCATTTAGCAGTCGCTCCCATCGATGCATTGACTGCTCTAATCTCCTGAAGAAGCTCCTGCTTCGATATGATCCCCTTCCTATCGAGCAGGGCAATGAGCGCCTCTGTCTGGATGATCTCCGATATTATCAACTCGCGGAATGTGACAGTCTCCCGAGAATCCAGTATTTGCGTCATCTACTCACCTCTAACCCTACCCATTTCATGGTCTGAAAATCGCATCCAGTAGCCTTCGTGTTGCTTCATATATAGCAGGATCCTTGCTCGCCCTGGGACCTGCAACATTGAGAGTTTCTATTTGATTCCTTTTCAGCCAGATTCGTACAGTCTCGCTCGCCTCATCGATGCTCATCCTGTTGAAATCGACGTGAATGAACGGCTTGTCCTTCTTTTCCGAAAGAAATTGAGTTAAAGCGGAGCCTCCGGTCAGTCTTCCATGCGACATGATCAATGTCCCGTCTGCAGCGAGAATGTTCTTCTCCGTGCGCTTTGAATAATCGGAAGTCGGCATTTCCTGAAGCTTGTACTTGTCGGGCAACGTGCCGTCTTCGGTCTTTCTTCCTTTGGGAACCCATCCGCCATAGGGTATATTGAATTCAATGGCATAGTCCAATGCCGCCCTGTCTGCTCCGGTCTGACCTCCTGATATAATCTTCATTTCGTTCCCAGACTCTAAATAGGATCACTTCCTGCCATTCATTTTATCCGCATCATACCTCAGCACCCCATCCTTTCTCACAATGGCCAGCTTGTGCTCTTTCCTCAAATGTGTCAGATGCACGGACACGGTTGCCTTTGTCGTCTTTGCTCCCTTGGCCATCTGTTCAATCGTCGCCCCATCCAGGAGCATCTCGTCGATCTTGTCTGCAGTCGTTCCTATCCCATGCCTCAGCCAGTTTCGGTGCTTCAGTGATAATTCGTGTGCCTTCTCAGCGTACGCCGTATCCGCTCTGTCGAGCTTCAAACCCGCACTCATTGGAACACCTCCCATTTATCTCTCGGAAACATCTTAGCACTTATTTCAGACCGAACAATATAAAAAAGGAGAGGAACGATTATGCTTGTTATACCTCATAAGAAACTCAAATCGCGCGAGGCAACCATGGAGTTCCTGTTAGATCCTGCCCGACTCAAGACCTTTGTCCTAGACCTTCGCGCTTATCTCAAATCAACTCAGCATCAGTTTCATAAAGTGGGATTCGAAAACGACCCCAAGCACTGTGTCCACCGAGGCATGTATGACAGACCTGAAACAGTTCTCTTCAGGAGGTTCAATCACTTTTGCTACGAACAGGGTTTAGACTGGGAAGGCGCTCGCGAGATGGTGGAGCTCATGTTGAATGAACGATTCTTGTGTGAGTGCGAGATTCTGTGGAGGTTAAAGGATGAGCAGGTGGAGGAGAGGTTGTCGTCGAGGTGAGAGTAGGTATGCTTCCCTAGCAGAACAATCTTCAACTCTACCAGAAGGCGGTCCTTGTTAATCCTAACGAATGTAATCCTGTCCATTCATGCCATTTGCAGTTCTCACAGGCATATGGTTTCTTATCCTAATAGAACCCTTTTGCACGAATTATCCACACGGCCTTCTATTTAGTTATGGAATTATGTAATATCTGAATCAGTGCTGCCATTTGAGTGCAAGCAGTTTTATCTTTAATGTTGACATTGATTCTATATCCGTCTCTTAAGATGATCATATCTTTTTCGATTGATGCACTTCTTAGTGCATCGTCGGAGTAGTCGAGACATACCGCACTTAAAGCTACATCGACTGGATCAGCAATGCCGACTTCATCGCCTAAAAAGTGACCAACTGCTTGACCGAATAAGGAGTCCCTGAAAAATCGCTTTCGCCACTGAATATTTCTTTCACTAAGCACTATCACGCCTGACTTACTACTAAAGACGATTATGGGTCTATTGTCTGTTATTTCAAATATTTCGCGTATGTCTTGTCTAACATTATCTGGCGCATCTTTATAAAGGTAAAAATTCTCTCGCGAGCAAAAAAACATTCCACACCACTCCAGATATAATCGAACAATTTCTTCCTGATCGACTGTATTGGATCTTAAGCTTTGACTTAAGTATCGTTGACTCTCTTCGAAGAGATTTCCCATAAAGCAAAACGCTGCACTAATCGCCTGGCCATGCATGTGACCGCTCTCTGCCGCACGCTTAAAATATAATAAGGCTTCTTGCATGCCATTTGAAGGTACGCTGCCATCTGAATACATCATTCCCAGACGAAAACAGGCATCAGACTGTCCATTATCTGCTGCCTTTTTATACCATTTAAACGCCTTTTCGACATCCGAATTTACACCCTCTCCTATCTCATACATATTACCTAACTTATATTGAGCATCAATATCACCATTTGCAGCCATACCTATAAGACTATCTATTCCCTTAAGTATATTTGCCTTAGATACTGACTGAGTATCTACGTGTTTCGCAAATGTATTTATCTGTCCTGGAGTGGGCATGTTGCGTAATCGTTCCCCGCATTCAATACAAAATTTTGCATTTGCAGTATTTTGCACATGGCAGTTCGGGCATTCTGCATAATTAATTTTGAGATTATTTATTTCATTTCTTATCTTAGTTTCAATTTCAATTGCTCTCGCTGAGCTAATTCGAAGACTTTGCCTCAGAAAATCTAACTCTTCCTTTCTTTCATCATATTGATTATTATCAATATATCTTCTTAGCATCGAAGAATAACTATGCTCGTTGTCCTGACTGATCATTTCATTAGTCGATACTTCCTTAACTTTCTGTGATCGATTATCAGAGCTATCATCCTGATTGAATAGGACATGAATATCTTGCATTAGCTTCTTGATAATAGTCAGATTTATTCTTGATATATCGAGATCTGCTATTTCGAACCTCGCATCTTCGTATTTAATATATATTGAATCTTTCTTTAGCAGCTTGCCATAAGATAGTTCGCTTTTCGCGAGTTGTTTGTAACTTAACTTTACGGGTTGCTCCATTTTATTTTTCCAGTAAATGCCTTTTAGCCCAAATGCAAGACCCTCTTTAGCAGAGCCAAGCATAGTCGTATCAATGAGTGCAATTACTTTTTCATCTGCATCTATTTTGTAACTCTTTCTTGCGTTTTGTTCTTTATCTGCGGGAATACTTCTACCCACATAGAACTTTCCCCCCAACGGTGAATCATTTAATATGGCTTCTAGTTTCTCTCTGTTCATAGTAGATCCCCCCGTATCATGCTATACAAATTATTTAATCTTTCTTAATACCAGACATTAATCTAAATACGCGAGAAGTTGAATATTATCATCCCCTCATAATTCATAAGATGAGAGAGTTTAGCTAAGCGTGCCTAACTCGTTTGACCAATTTCTTCACAAATACAAATAAACAAATAATTATGAACGTAATACATACCAATGGGACAACAATAGCAAGAATTGATATGGAGGAAGCAAAGAATAGCTCACCTGTGGATACTAAGAAATTACCAAGCCCACCAGTTGCACCCGTTGAACCAGCTCTGATGGCTGCCGTACCCCCGTGAAATATCCCTGCAGTTCCTCCACCAGCAATTACTGCCGTTGACCATTTTGCTAAAGGGGAAACCTCTGTCAACATCGATGCTGTGATTACTATTCCTGCTATTATAGCGATAGGGGCACCTATTACATCTAAAAGATTGTCGAGCCATGGGATGTAGTAAGCTAAGACTTCAAGCACTGTCGCAGTTCCAAAAGCAAATAGGGCGCCTTCAGATCCAATCCATTGAAAGCCAGGTGAAAGATTAATATAACCGTAATGGGAAGCAAGGCCAAGCGCAAGCATAGGAACAAACACGCGAAAACCACAGGCTGCACTCAAACAAATTCCTATGAACAAGCCCAATAGATTTTCCATAAAATGCCCCCCAAGATAAGATATTTGTTCTAAGTCATGACTGTTATTTCTATTCCCCTTTGACAATGAACAGAATGTCAAAATGCATTAAACGCTATTTATAAGAGCCTTCAACTCCTTCCCCACCTTAAAAAACGGCACTCTCTTGGGCTTCACTTCGACCTCTTTCCCTGTCTTTGGATTCCTTCCAGTATAGGACTCATAGTCCCGCATTACGAAGCTGCCGAACCCCCTGATCTCGATCCTGTCACCTTTGACCAGGGCATCCTTGAATCCATCGAAAATGAGGTTCACGATCCTAGTGGCGCTTACTTCGGTCAGGTTCTCCTTGGTGGCGAGTAGGGTGATGAGGTCGGATTTGGTCATAAGAATACCCCTCTATTCAAGCAACCCAAGCATTTTTCTCATATTCCCTATACTTAGCGGATTGGTGATCAGTCTTGGGGGTATGCTTCTCTGTATTGATCCAGAGATTCCGAGTGAATTCTCCATTTCAGCCGATACAGCGTGATATCGTTTCCCATTTATCGCATGTTTGATCTCGCTGATTCGAAAAGCTCTATCTAGAAGTATGCTTCTGTATTTATCACCGACAGCTATTACCGTATCTTTAAAGTAACTGCGTTTGAAATGTGCATTATTAGAGTATCTTTTACTCATAATTTCATACTCGGCAGTGTTTAATGAATTTAAGTCAATTATCTTATCTATTGTGAAATACCCAATAATATAAAGAGCTTCTTCTTGTTTGCTATTTTTATAAGGCATCAGGCCTGCATAAAACACAAGCAAGTCATCTTTAACTAATTTGAGTAAGGATTGTCTTTTTGATGTCGGATCCCCATAAGTAAAACTTTCGAATTCTGGATCATAATGCAACTTTCTAGGTCCTATCTTCATCGGTAGATACTCCGAAAGCGGCAGACCGCATCTACCAACAGTGTTTCTGTACGTTCGTGTTTCCTTCGTGTTATCATCCCTTTCGGAGAGTGGTATATACTCAAACGAACCGTCTTCAAATATCGGTCCGAGTGCTCCATCCGTACCCTTATCCATCCCTATCCTCAGAAGCATGACCTTCATATTGATATTTTTTTCCTTAGACATTGAGATTGATATTCACATATGCCCATTGCACCCATGCACTCATTATCTATTGGGATGACACGACCATTATTTCGTTCCTTTATCTCCATTCTGATCATTTCATCAATACAATCGATAAGTATATTAGGTAATGAGCATACCGTTTCCAAGATTCTCTTCGTTTGAATATCATTAAATCTCTGCATTCCCCTGGATCTCTTAATGCCAAGGTGTCCATATTCAAGAGATTCGTCAAATTTCACTATATAGGTATCGCCCATGGCTGCGGAATGTGTTCCCATGTCCTTTGATATCCCTTTTTTGATGAAGCCAATGATGAAACGCTTTCCATATGCCCACCCGTCATTAATTTCGCGGTTGCAACACGTTGTGCATAGAAACAAATATTTATCTTGGCTTTTCAAAAACCTTTCTATGTTGGGCTGATAACAGCGCCTTAAATAATTCTCAGCACCAATTTCGATGTGCGGCTCAGTTTTGGCAGTGATGTCCCTTATGGGCATTTGTGAATATGAATAATGTCGAAAGTAGTGCTCCCGACCAATATATGAATAGTCATTCGAACCCATATCAGCCTTTCTTCCTGTGCTCTTATTAGATCATCTTTGGGCATATGTCTTGTAATGGACACGATGAACATAGGGGATTGCTATTCAAGCAATACTTTCTGCCTATATCCCATGCAGGAAAATCGAGTGCACCAGGATAATCCGGATTGAGTTTCCTTCCCGCCTCGACGATAGCCTCTTCAGTATCCTTTGTCGCGAGCCCAGCTCTCAGAAATACCCTCTTGATCATTACGTCATTAGATACATCTATTCCACTCCAGTTCTGAATGGGCACGCCGAAATCTCTGGCGAGAATGTTAACTGCCATTGATGCCTTCTTTTGACCTATACCGTCGAATTCTCTGAATCTTCTTTCGAGATCTTCCGCTCTCGGCATATCACTCCACATCTTTGCCGCGTCACACCCGTATTCCTGCACCACTTTTTTTGCGGCATCCACGATCCTTTTCCCCGTAGTCTTCCAAAAGCGGTGGAGTTTCTTCTCCCCGCAAATGATGGATTCTATCTCAGCGTCTGTCAGCTCTGCCATTTTGCAGACATCAAAATTTCCCAATCTCTTTCGTAGCTCATACGGGGCACTCCATGCGACTTCAGCTCTCACACCCTGATCGAAGATCACCCCTAACAGAAAGGCGAAAGCGTTCGTCTTTACGAATGTGTCAGCTTCTGGATCCCTGCAAAATGACATCTCTTCTAGTGTTTTCTTATTTGCCTTCCCATACTCCAGCAGTCGGTCTTTAATTGTTCGAGGGGATACCGTTGACTTGTTTAGAGCTACTGCTCCAACTTCCCGGTTTATGGGATCACCGCAATTAGAGCAATAATGGTCGCCTTCGAGATTGTAGTGTTTACAACTCTGACAGCTAATTACTTTCGCTCTGCACTGTGTGCAGAAGTTGACGTTCTCACGAATGATCTTTTTGCACGAAGGGCAAATATTCATATCATTTGGCGGAAGATGATTGATAACGTGCTTTCGTGTGTTTGAGACACTTGCAAGAGCTCGTTCTATCTTGGACGCCTCAATATCACCTATACCCTGTGATAGGCATCTCGTCTTCAATATGATCAGAATATCTGAAGCAGTCCGGTCATCGAGGTAGCGAAAAAGTCCGGTGCCCCAGAATGTCTTGCCAGGAGCCCTAGGATTTCTATAATAGTCCCAAAGCATAAGATTAATGCTTGGCGGCACCACAAATCCATCGGCTGCATCACCTAGGAGGAGAGTCTCTGTCTTTTCCCCTCCGGTTGTATTCTTGATTATAAAATAGCCGACGATTCTTCTGTCTTTCTCTTGCCTGCCAGGTTCGAGCGAAGTTATAAATGCTATCTTTCCTACCCCCGTGTTATTTATCTTTCTAGGTCTTTCCACGCTTCTGTGATCCCAGCCAGCACCATACATCCACTCTGAAAAGATAATGCTTTCGTAGCAAGGCTCATTGCCCCTGGATGGAGTTCCGTTATGTTCTCGGCACTTTGCCCTGCTGCACCATACTCGTCCATGGCGAACGTTACTTTCGTAAGTCTCTTGGCTGCAAATGCCCTTGAACCCGGCATCATTCCACGTACACTTAAATATTACATTCTGTGGAATACCCAATTGTGTTGCCCCCGTTCTCTTTTAAATCGTGCTTCTATCTATTCTAGACGCTTTCTATTCTTCTCCGTTTTCCATAGCTTTCCGATTTCAGCGAACGTCTTTCCTTCCGATCTCATTTTTTGGCAAAAGCTCTGGTAGCCTGTCAGATCTTTACCAGCTGAGGCAACTTTCTTTTCTTGGCTGTCGACCTTTGTTGCTTTCTTCTCACCCCACAGCCATGAAATATCCTGGAAGGAGTATCCCTCGAGTCTCTTTTGCCTGCAGAACTCATTGTACGCAGAGAGTTTCTTTGGCTCTTTGACCTCTTCTGCTATGGACTCCAAATTCTTTATCATTGAGGACAGCTCAATGACCTCTAGATGCTCAGGACACGTTGACCAATCATGCTTCCAGCACACAATCATGTCTGCCCCATCAGGATCATGATTGTGCGCCAGGAAGGATCTGCTATTGAATTCGAACTCGATCCTGATCTCTTCCCATCGATCTTTTCCTATCTGTCGTCGTGCGATGCAGTCAGGAAACCCTGCCTGGACAGACTCTATCTTGAAATCAAATGCCTCATGAAGCACTCCGAAGAGATAGACGACCCCATGCTCATTGATGGGAGCGCAGGAAAGGGATTTGAAATCAATCTTGGGTCCGAAGACTCGACGCTTTTTTGAGTTCATATTCTGATTAATACCTCTGGGCGATTTGTGCGATAGTTAGCTCATTACAAATGGGGCGTCTATTCATCTTCACTTAGATCGTCCAGAGAATCATTAGCTTTGTTTTTTGCAATCTCAATCCACTCCGATACTTTATTGCCGAGCTCTTTGTTCGGATATATTTCAGTATATCCCCAGCTTGAACTGCCTTGCCTTCTGTATTTGAAATTTGGATCACTAACAACTCCCTGTCCCACTCTTAGCCCAAGCTTGATATAATCTTTTCTCAGATGGGCTATAGCAAAGACCCTATCCTTCTTGAATCGAAAGGAACGGGCAGTTGTGTAACAAATAGCGCCATCTTGTTCCAAATTGGATTTTAATATGTAAAATATGTCTTTCAGATGAGGACGTTTGGCGAGCAATTCGGTTTCGGTAGCTATCGGAGGAGGAGGGAGTATAATATCTCGATTATCCAATTCGAGTTTGGGAACGAGAATGACTTTATCTGCTGTATCTTTGGCGACCATATATGAAAATACTTTAACGTGATTTGTTATTGCATATATACTATTTCGTATTCTGTCTTCTACATCGGGTACAACACATATCAGGCGGATGGATGGATCAAAGTACTCTATGTCATGCTTCTTAGATCGGATAATTTTTTCTAATATCGATATTCTGTTCTCATCCCTTACAAACCAGCTAAGATAGTCCATAAGTTGAATGAGAGCGTCTTTGCCAAAATCGCCAGATTTCTTGTATTCAATAAATACTGGATTTCCGTTGTCTGTGTCGAAGGCAAGAGTGTCAATACGACCGGCACCAACGATGACCTCGGATGCTATGAATTCGAGAGCTTCTTCGAGTTTTGTAAGATCCTTTTCGAAGGCGTTTTGTATGTCCTTCTCCTTGAATTCAACTTCCTCAGGTGCAAGGATTTTTATTTCCACTTTCTACCCCCCATGATTCTATTGCGAGTGTAACACAGATATTAAAGTGAATTATGATAATATCTATACCAACACACATTGAATTGTGTGCGTTAACCCCCATCCGCAATTTACTTCAATTGACTCCAGCACGAATCCTTCGCTTGAACGAACTTGGTCTTTCATAGGTTTCAAGTGCCCATATTCCCTTCTTGGCTGTTTGAGCTTCTCGCTCTGCTTCCATAAAACTAAGCCTGTAGGGATCTTTCAGATACTCCCGATATGCCTCAGCGTAGCCTTCTTTGACCATCTCAAGATTTATGTTTCGGTTGCCCATCCACAGCATGGCGACGATACGACGATGCCTGTCCACATCTAATAGATCAATTTTCAGATTCTTATTGAGGACCTTGTTCTTCAGAACGGTCAGGGATTCCTTGCCCATAGGTTGACCCGTTATTTTCCCGTGAGCGATTTCAGGCGCATCGATTCCGTAGAGACGAATTTTCAGCTTCGTTCCCTCAGGTGTTTCGCCTTGAACGGTGTCGCCATCAGAGACTTTCACAACGGTAACGTGGATGGATCGTGGATGAGGGTTGGTCTGGTTCGATGCAAATATGGAGAGTGTGAAAACTGAAAACACGAAAAGAAAAGCTAGTGAGAAGACTATAGGCGCTAAGAACCTGAATGATGACTTTCCAGATTTCCCCATCTGACCCCCCAGACTAGGAAGAGGACATGAAAAGCAAATCACTCACAAACAATGCAACGAATATACCAATGGATTCTCTTAGTTAGATCCGGATCACAAATCCAACAATTACTGTTTTCCCTTGTCTACCCTCTCCCGGATGCAGGCAATCAGGGTTCTCAAATCAGCTTCATCAAGTTGGAGTAAAAATTCCAGGTAGGTGTCTGTTTGCAGCAGTCTCTTGAGAATAAAGACGAGATCTTCCTTTGCCATCCCTTCCTCCCCCCAATTCCAGGATAACGTACAGTTCTATATATATAAATCATTGAAAATTCAAGGATATTCTTGAATTGCCCAAAATTCGTACAGAAAGGAGAAGAATCACCATGCTCAACCAGTGCGTACTGACAGGGAA
>Ga0255347_1005961_pt1 | contig 13532 bp, 4 predicted proteins | sample wastewater_treat_2_FD_192479 | JGI IMG/M metagenome (GOLD analysis project Ga0255347, IMG submission 192479) | Wastewater microbial communities from Lulu Island WWTP, Vancouver, Canada - plant24 | ecosystem: Engineered > WWTP > Wastewater > Unclassified | place: Canada: Vancouver, British...
GATAGGAGCATCTCTATGTCGGCACCCTTCCACATGCATATGTCAAAAAACCTCGTTTGTGTAGCGAAATCGGTCACGGTTACCTGGAATTGCCTCGGGAAATACTCCTCCATAAGTTCGATTATGATGGCCGAGTAAGCAGTAGCCCAGTTGGCCAATATTGGCGCCTTATTCCTATTTACAACATTACCGCTGAAACTCAGAACCATGGCCCTCCCAAATGCGGCGTTGTCAGAATATGTAGCTAGTATAGGTCCTGTTCTAGGCTTTTTGGCCTTCCCAAAGTACGACACAAGATAGTCTTCCAACTGCCCGCGCATGAACCTATAACCTAAGACATCGGCTCCATCAGCAAAAACCTTGTTCCATGCTACAGCGCCTATGTCATTGCGGCATAAGTTAATATGCGCCAACCATTGAGTGATTTCCTCGCCAAGAAATCTATCTACATCGTATACAACCCTGCCAAAAGGGGTAAGCACAGGCCGTTGGGTACCTCTATCCGAACCTTGCTCTATCGTAAGAAGACCCGTGCCTAAGCAATAGCCACGTATCGCAGACATTTTTCCAGAATACTTCCCCATAGGTATACCGGTTTCTTCAGCCATTTCATACAAATTGCCTTCTTTACCCAAAGCAGCATACTCCAAAAGAGAGGCTATCAAGCGCCGTTCAGGAACAAATGTTTTATGAAAATTCAGGCCTAACATACGTTACAAATCACCCAAACCTTTCTTCTAGAGACTTAACCCTGATCTTGTACGTTTTGTTTACTGCAAGTTTGTCAGTACTCGGACTGCGTGCGTGACCCAAGGAGAAGCACTCTCCTCGCTTCAGACTAGACAACTGGGTAATCCAATGGTCCTGTTGGTAGTTGGTGGCATCAGCAAGCAACTGAGCAAACGACTTGATCTCTGTATCTGCAGGCTTGAAGAACAGTTTGTGGCTTGCCTGGAACAATCGATCCCTTTCATCTTTGCTGAAATTGCTTAGCGTCTGAGTGGCAAGAATCAGAGAAATACCGAACTTGCGTCCTTCCGTTAGCAGTTGCCCCAATGGACTCTCTAAGCTGTGATCTAGGTTCTGGATTTCATCTAGTACAATAACCCGTGGATCATCTTTGCTGCCCTTAGTCCGGTAATACCAATATAAGTCTATGAGAGAAAACTCCGTTATCAGACGAGCGCTATCTTTCATAAAACCAGTAAGCTGGATTATATGGCACCTCGAGACGGGATCTGTAAACAACCTCTCCCAACTTTCGGGATCTTCTTGACCAAATGGATTGCTATCCACAAAGGATCTCATTTTGTTCGCTACAGTTGTAGCAGGGTTAGCAAGTACCCCTCCTTCGGCCCTCACTTCATCTAGTCTATCCAACAGAATGCGCAAGTTGAAACCTTCTCCCAACTCTTCTACTCCGGTGCAAATCACATCATACAGCACAGCCTTTTGTTGCTCGCCGAGTCTGAATACTTCTGAGAATACTCCTGTTACACGTTGAGCAACTTGCGCCGATGTATCCTGCAAAGATACGTCATCGATCAGATACGATTGCTTACGAAACGGATTGATAGGTAATGGCGCCTTGCGCACAATATGCTGTTTTGGCTGCAGTCTCTCGACAACAATACTCTCTAGCTGCTGATTAGTAAAACCGCTAGTATAATCAACAATAAGGCTGTTGATTCCGGATCTGCTGAGCTCCGATATTATGGTTTGGATTGTATATGTCTTACCCGTTCCAGAAGCGCCAAATATTAGGAGGTGTCTATTAGGCAGCTCAGGATGGCCAAATTCCCAGTACGCATCAGGTCCACCGCTTGTTCCATTTCCAAGTAAGATGCGATGAGGAATCTTTTTGACTTCAGTAGCAATCCTAGTCTGCGTAGGTCCATGCTGGGTGTGTATCTCTGCTTCAGGCAGCTCCGGCTCCACTTCTTTCTCGGGACCACCTTCAGCCCCTGGTACCTCGACCTCAAGCGGCTTGATGTGTTCATAACGCAACACAGAACTACCATCGAAAGTACAGACATCGGTCCCTTCCAATACTGCCTTGCGAACAAAATCTCTGCCACATTGGATCGAGAAAATCACCAATTCTTGGCCGTCTATCGCATATGTGGCTTGCGCCTCTTTGAGCACTTGCTCATTTGGAAGATCGGTCCACAGAGCAACTACCCCAGCTTCCCACTCAATATTGAAATACCCATCACTAAGGAGTTCGAGAGCTTGGATAACCTGATCCTGCCTGTCTCGTGGTATTTCACCCCGACTAGATATAAGACGGTGGAGTTGTATCCACCAGTAACGCTGATCCGGCGGTAGACCGCGCTTGTGCCTATCTTCATCCTCTAGCTCAATGCCTATAGGAGTTTCGCTCTGCCTCGGTCTAAACCTAGGTACCAGTTGGTTTAATCCCTCCTGCACCTGCTGCAGGGCTTTTTCCAGGTAACCTTCTGACTGCCGTGCCAATTTGCACTCAATGATTTGCGCCTTGATTTCCAGAGTCCCATTGTTGTCGACTACCTGTAACCGAAGCAAATCCGGACGCATATTCTGCGGACCGAAATCGAACCAATGCAGAAACCCGTCAAGAGAGACAATTTCATCGCACAAGGCCCCTTCAGATTTGGGAAGCAGTTTTCTAACCAGTGAATAAGCAATAAAATCACGCACGTATTCAGAATCACGACTCGTAGCTTTCACTATAGATAGCCCAGACATTGAAAGACCTTCTCTGACCAAACTGCTAGCAATTTTCCTGCTAACATCCACTCCTTGGCTGGGCAGCAACAGATCTAGTTGATCGCTCATTCTCTTCTCTATGTCAGAAAGCTGAAACTGCTCGGTAGAAATGGTGAAATTGAACTCACCGTGAGGACCTACTCCAGTACCAAAACCTATGATTTCTCTGTCTTTGTCTGATTCGCGAATTAGTTTTTCGTCAACAATAGGGTCAATACAAACAACCCAAACACATTGGTCATGAGCCGCATCTATAACCTCTCTCCACAGTTCAAAATCAGTTGTGCTTACTATAACGTGTTTCCCGCTAGCTTCAGACATAGACGGGTTACACAATCTAGCCATGACTTCCACATGGAGCGCACCTAGTTGAAACTGACGGTTGCTCAACACAAGTCTGCGCTCGGTGCTCGCCCCTCTTCCTTCAATCAAACAGTTCGCTTTTTCTAACACAGGGAACTTCAAATAGTCATGGATATCTGAATGAAACAGCCTCTCATCGCTTATGTTGTAGAACTCGCTTCTCCTAGGGGTAGTGAAACTACTAAAGAAAAAGACATCTAGATCAACACTTTGAATCTGCCTCTTCAATTGGGCAACGTCGTTCTCGGGTACCACCCGATAAAGAAGTGAGATATGGCTGTTCGCATAGTGCTTTTTGGGAGCACTACCCTCGGCTAGTTGCCACCGTTCTTTCCATGCATTAATCCATTTCAATATCCCAGCGTCATCAGGGCTATCCGAAAAGACGACCAGATTCATAGAGTACGGATTCCCATCTCTATCAGCGGCAATCTCGCTCAAAAATGCGTCGATTCCTCCAATTATGTGTTGAATGGACCCGCCACAATAGACTCCTATGCTAAGACCGTCATTAGCATAAGGATGTAGCTTGCAGTAGTCGAAAAGAACATGCTTAATAAGGTTACTCTCCTGAGTTTCTCTAAATAGTTCTGCATCGGTAATGTCCTCATCGTCGTCTTCTTTACGGTCAACTAATAGACGCGAGGCGACGGTAGAGTATTCTTTGCTAGGGGTTCCGACGAGATGCACATAATCGTAGCTACGAACGTTTATGTTCGGGTTCTTATTCTCATCCAGAATTCCCACAACAGGCCATTTGATATGTGACAAGTCCAATATCCTGTGCCAGTCCTTAATGGGCAGTCTCCTGTTTCTTGTTTCTCCCAGCCCTTGTCTAGCATAAGTACAGAAGCCATAGCATAAATAGGCATGTTGGTGATAGATCATCTGCAGAAGGGCCGGATGGAGAGGGGTGACAACACCTGAACGCAGATACTCCTTGTCTTCCCAACCGCGAGTCTCGGTAAATTCCTTGGGTACAATCATGAATGCTTTCACTAACGCTGAACCAATGTCAGTGTGGCGATTTTGCTGCAGATAGCCCTCCATAAGCGCTGCGTAAGCGTGGCGCAAACTGTCAAACTTGTGAGTTAGAGCGGAAAAGAAACCGGCTTTAGAGTATTCATAAATAAACTCTTGATAGGACAAGGCGGTTTTCGATAGTTGATCGTGTAAGCGGCCTTCCCGCTCAGAGCTAGGAACCAGTTCATGAACGCACCCTGTTTCCTTCTCTAGACCTGCGCTCAGAATCCGCACTGCGTCTTCGGCATCTTTCGCCATGAAAACCTCGTTCACATATTCGCAGGAGAACGCAGGTAACCAGCAGTCCTCTCCATAGCGCTCAGTAGCCCAATCGTACAGATTCACCAGAAATCGTGCCTGCGTATTCTCGCCTAATAGCCACGCAAACTTTCTCTGAACCATTGCCCCAGAGATCCCACGTACAGTGACTTCGAATACTAGTCTAGGCTCTGTAGTCGCCCTAGCTGCCCTATACTTCAAATCCGAACGGTCGGGCGCAAGACCTGAGTCTACCTCAGCGTAATGCTCCGACGCTCCTATCTCAATGTGACCCTCAAGGTACTCATCTATTCCACCTATGAGCCTTCTGAGAAACTCCTCGCCCAAATCGTCACCGTCACTCTCAAAGTGATGTTGATACTCAAGGCTTCTCAAGGAAATGCTATTGAGGTCGTTCAGCACAAGCAGTTCTTCGCTCTCTTCTTTGAAGTCAGATAAAGTTAACCACAGTCCCTCTAAGAAAACTTCTAACGCATGACCTCTTAGATTAGTTACTGTTTCCTTTTGTGATGGAAGTTTCTTAACCCGGGATTTGTATTTTAGGATTTGGTCATCAATGTAGGGAAATGCTGCTTTTTCTAAACGTCGCAAATAATCTAGAGAACCCGTTTCAATGTATTGATACAAAGAATCGACTAGTTCATTTACATTGGAGAAACCGCCTAATACTTCCTGAGATGGCTCATCTTCGATATCCTTTAGAAATTCATTGATCTTTTTCTTAGCACTCTTCTTCTGACGGTCCTCCAAAAAAGTGTCGTAACTCATGAATCTTCTAGCGGCTGTAATATACTGTGAGAACTTCTCCGCACTGCGCTTTTCGAGACCAGTCATATTTGGCAATCCAAAAGTCCGCAGATCAGAAAGTACAAGCTTGAAGGCATCTTCGCCATCATACGCTGAACCAAAATTCTTGCTTTCAAGGTAGTAACTAACCTGGAGAGGGTCTGCCAACCCATGCTCGTACAGTTCCCCGAAAAAACAGGCAATCTTTCTGATCCAATCCTCATTACCATCAGGATTAACATATCGTCTTAGAGATTCCGCAATCCAGCTCTCAAACGTTCGGTGCAAGCATATAGCCCACACGGTATACTGATCCAGGTGGAAAAAGTCCTCCAGACTCGATTGATCCCTGATATCGTCGTAACCGGCGAACAAGACCACAAGGCTGTCCTCGTCGGGCCGCTTCTGCAGATGCCGTAAGCTGGTAAGGTTGTCAGTGTCGTTATACCATCCTTCGTCCTGTATCTCACTGAAAAGCCGTTTTTCGTCCTCGGTTCCTTTCAGCCATATCTGACCCAATCCGTACGCAACACCATACTCAAAGGTTATGTTTTGCTGAGATCTCCTCGACAGCCTTGTTAGTGCCTCCCTTAGGTTCTGGCCAAGCTCAAGTAGAAGTTCGGCTGGATAGGATGGCAAAACGAAACGTAATGTAAGACCCGAGTTTTTTTCAACTTGTTCACTTATGTACTGGACAAGCGTATTAGCAAAATACCTCATAAATAATCTACCCCTTCTAAAACTCCAGGCTATAGGGATTGCGCACTAAAGAACAACCATCTGAAAGCTCGACTAGAAACCCTCCTGCTCTGAGCATCTGAGTGAACCACGAATCTCCGATTGGCTGCACAGAGCTATTGGGGGGCAGCCCAGACCAAATCAAAGCATCCTCAAGTTCCTCGCCCTCTACCGCTATCCCATGATGCGCATAGACTCGTCTTTTGAAGTCTTCATAGGTGCACGATTTGCCCGGTTCAACAAGTGATAAGACCAAATACCTAATAAGCTGGTCCGTTACCACAAACCTGGGCTCAGCCCCCCTCCATGGATAGATCATCCCCAAGCGCTTACCAAGGTGATTGAAGTATCTGTGCCCATAGTCCCTTTCTAGACTAGTTGGAGCTTTTTGATCGACGAGACGTTGAATGTCCTCATTGTTCAGAGCGCTTTGTATCATACGGAAAACACCCCGCACATTTTCGCAGGAAGCTAGCCGCTGTTGTCTGGAAAACTTCTCTCTTGGAGAAAACAACCATGCGTAGCCCAACAAGTTGCCTGGACCTTCTCTTCCGGAAGGTAGTCGCCCGTACCTAACACTCTGCGCACACATGCTCCTTAGAACCTGCAAAGCGCAGCCAAACTCTAGCAACTCAAGGCGTTCAATCGGCCCCAAGGTTGCCCTTAGTATCCGGCTCATCTCGATGGCAAAAAGATAAGCCTCTGGCCAGCTCTCTTGGGGACACCAGTCGCACTGTAGTCCCTCATTTCTGTTAGCTTCGCGATAGGTGTGAGGATCGAGGTTCTCTATGAAATCTGCCAATTTCTCCAAGACAACCAACTGCTCGATCTCTAGCGACGCAAATCCTTTCTGCAAACACTGGTGCACAGACTCTAGTTGGTAATCACGTGTATTGTAACCAAGCTTATCGGCTAACTCCGAAATATCTCTGCCAGCAAAAAGGTTGCACTGCTGAAGATAGAGGAGTTCGCCTCCGCGAGCTAAGAAATTGTGCTTCGTGGTCTCAAAGAAACTAAGCGGCATAGATTTAACTATGCTCAAGTCCAGATTCTTATTCTTTGCATACTTCCTAGGCCAAATGGTCTCCTGCGCCAAGAAAGCTCTCCCTACAGGGTAAAACGTCTGGGCACACCATGTTCTATCAAATCCAGCACCTTGAAAACCCTTCAGAAAGTCCTCAATCCATTCTTGCACTTCATCAGATGTCCTATTGCCTGATCTGACTTTCTTGCCAAATTCGTTACTTAGTTCCTCGTAGTGGGCTTTATGAACACTGTGTCTAGAATCCAAAGGGGAAGCACGCAATAAGGAAAACAGCTTTAAGTTCAACTTTACATCCGGTTTGTACTGCAATGCCCGCCCCTCGACCTTTTTCCAATTGCCAAGATCATCTATAGACGGTAGAGGGGATTGAATCGGACCCATAGGGCCTATCCATTTTGGTGAGAGTATGACGCCTAAGAATTCTGACAAGAGCTCTGTCGTCGTCTGATCTGCATAAAAGCGACTGCCAAACAATATGAAAGCAGGATTTTTTGAACGATATATCTCATCAGTCTTTGGAAAAGGAAGTGGAATGCCCATCAAATCACATCCAATCTGTCGTCTTGCACGCGCACTACCAGTTGTTCAAATCTTCGATCTGGACGAATGCGTAGTAGACGCAAGACATCCGTAAATCCAGTTTGGCCCTTATCTGCTCTTAACAGTTTTCCCTTGAAATCTTCCAGTCTATTGCCATAGTAAGCTGATAGCTCATGAGTTATCTCACCTTCGTAACGCCGCGTAACATAGTCAAAGAAGGGAAGATCTAGTTCCAGTTCAACTTCTTCAACTGGCTTATACCTAAGATAAGGCACTTTATTACTCACCCCATCCGTTGAGCAACATTGATATCTAGGTTTCACTACCAGTTCGAACTCCTCTTGACGAAACCTTGCGAGAATCATCTGGGTTAATGCGTTACCCCGCGGCGGCTTCAAAGTGATATACAGATCCCTCTCTTGCTTCCATGAGTCCTCGGGCAACCTGAGGCCCATGAACTGCTCTTGCAAGATGTGCACAACCTTACTGCATAACTTGCGCAATCGAAATGGTATCTCGACGCTTTCACCACACGTAACGCTAAGATAATCCATAAGTGTAGGCGAGTTCAAAAAGACAGTCACAAACTTCTCTTCTATGTCTGGTTCGAAGTTGCCACAGAAATAAGCCAGCCGTCTGATTTGGTGGCGAGAATTCTCTGAGTGGTTGCGATTTATAGTGAAATACACATCTCTAGCTTCAGGGCCAAACAGCTGCGTACCTGCGTCCTTAAGCCAGATCTCCCTTTCAAACTTAGGCATGAGATTGACTCCAAATCCGGCATCTCTTATCAACCTCACAGGGGCAAGTTTGGTCGCTTCGGCGCATACTTGAGTCCCATCATCTCCAAAGAAATTATTGAAAAACCGAGTCTTTGTCACGTTGTCTCGTCGAGCCATTAGAGACATATTCGATATATCATGACAGTTTAGCCCTGTAGTTAGCGCATAAGCCAAATGACCAGTCATTTGACGCATGGTTAACCGTTGTCCATACTCATAAAGTCGCTTGTAAAGATAGTATGTTCGCTTTAAGACCAGTTCTAAGTCACTTTGAAGCAATGTAACATTTGTATGTATCGAACAGTCCTCTCTAACTATGCACTGATGACATATCTCCCAATTTGCTGGTTCCAACATTCGCCTTAACACTTGACACGCAGTATCAATGCTGTCGAGTTGTCCAATATTGAGCAGGTAGAAGCGCTCATTTGCGATTGGCACCGGCTTGCTATCTTCCAGCGCTTCAAAAACATCATCAAAGCTCTCTTGCAACAGATGTCCCAACCGATCGAACGATTCAAGCAAAGTACCTGTATTGGAGACTATAAGGTATCTCCAAGCCTCGCTCCCGTATGCTTCCTTCAGTATCTGCACGCGCTCTTCCTTACTAAGCTCACTCATATCTTTTACTACTGTGAGCTTGTAGTCGGGCATCACATGTTTTGGACCAATATCGGTGACAGGATAGCCAGCGATCTTCTGAACTATGTCTACTGCAATAGTCGTCTTGCCATCCCCAGCATTGCCGGTCAGAATAACGTTTTTTGCACCGGCTATCAATTCGTATATCTGATCAGATACCGGGTTAGGTACATGGATTTTGCTAAAGTACTTACTCTTTATCTGGTTCTCTGCTACAGCATTCTCGTTACCCGCGGATACGGAGGTAAGTGTATTCAGATAGCCCACAAAAGAATTGTATTCAAACAATTCTGTAGGCTTCAACACAGGGGCCGTCACAGAAATCGGCACAGGGGCGACCGTAGGAACCGATGCAGCTATTTCATCCTGAAGTTCTCCAGAGGGGATCTCCTCTTCCGTAGGTTCAGTCATAGTGAACATATTCCACATATCGCTAATCGTGGCAAAACCATTCTCCGGATCGGTAGCAATAGATTTCGTCAACCAGGGCAGTAAGTCTTCAAACTCAGACGAAACCTCCGGGATAATCGGCTTCTCCCCGACAGATGGGTTGGAGTAGGGTCTCTCACCGAACAGCCACTCCCATAGAGTTATTCCAAGAGCATACAAGTCGCACTTGAATGAAAACTCCCTGTCCGAATCTATGATGGCGTAGGGTGGAATATACTGAGGCGTTCCGTGATAATGTTCCACTCGAGGCGAACCTGCAAGCCCGAGATCGATTAGTACAGGGTTCCATTCGGGGGTGACTATTATGTTGTCCGGCTTTATGTCTCCATGGATTATGGGCCTAGGCTCTCCGTCTTCATCCTGGTTGTCATGCATAGCGCGGATACCTTCCATCAAGGAGCGAGCAACTTTCTCGAACTGGGGTCTCAGAGGCCTCTCGCCCGATTCTATTTTTCGGCGCAGACTCTCACCCGCAATATAGTCCATAACAGCACAGAAGCGCTTGTTATCCCAGTAACCTGGCGTAGGATCATACTTCACAACGTACGGAGAGGTAATCTGGCTGCCCATATCAATCTCGTTATTGATTCTCTCGACAGGCGTTTCGTAATCAAACATCTTCAACACCAGAGTTTTCCCCTTATGAGTACGCGCCTTATATATCTGAGTCTCTTTCCCCTTACCAATGAGTTCGATTATCTCCCACACGTTAAACTTGTCACCCGGTCGCAGCGTCTGGTTCGGTATATCCTCAACAACAGGCTTTTGCAAGGTCAATGCCGATAGAAACCTATCGGTATTCTTGACACGCTCTGACCGATCTGCGTTGATTATGCAAATGAGCCCATCAACCAAATCATCAGGCACCCCAGACTCCCGTAGCTTCTTTATGTGAGCATCCGAAAGTCTCCCTCCGTCTGCTCTAAACCGTCGTGTAGACTTGAATGGCTTCTCGCCTGTCAGCATTTGGTAAGCAATTACTCCCAAGCTAAAGAAATCTGTGCTCTCATCAATATCTTCACCAAAGAGAACCTCTGGAGCTACGTACCCGTCGTCTTTGACCACATTTGGGTCTGGCAGAACCGTTAAGTGATCATCCTCTAGTTGGAAAGCCAGATCGAAGTTCATCAGCTTGGGTACACCATTTTCAATCAGTACATTTTCCGGCTTGACCGCACGATGAATTATGGATTTTCTATGAGCCTGCGTAAGCGCTGAAGCCACTTTGCTGCAGATTGATAGTGTAGCTTCCAAGGATAGTCCGTTTTTGGATTGAGACATAAGGTCTCGCAAAGTACCCGTCTCCGACCAATCAGAGATCTCAACTATGTCGCCTGATTCTGTTGTATGCACGGACACTTTATGGACGTAGGATTTATCGCTGATTTGCTCGACAGCGTTCAAGGTATTGAGGGCCATTTTCCTAAATCTGTCTCGCTCGCTCTTTTGTTCCTGTGTGAAACGAAAAACACGTAATCGTTTTAAGCCTGCACCCTTTATGTCAATGGGTCTAGCAAGCATCTCTATGTAGTCAGGTTTCTGCGACAAGTATTCGACTGTTTCATAGCCATCAACAGTGTATTGCTTCTCTTCTTTCGGTTTGTTGAGACTTTTCAGATAATTCGTGATTGCAGTAACTTGTTCATCTTCAAGCACATGCACACTCTTCTCTCTTCTCCTCAAGAAAGAAACCAAATCGGATATAGACGCGAAGGTAATATTATGTTTGCTAGAATCAGCAGCCGTTTTTGGAGCATCGGCGTTATGCACAGTAGCCTCAGGATTCGTAAGTACAACAACTGATTCTACCCAGATATTCGGATATGTCACAAACTCATGCTCATAGAGTCCTTTTAGTATTTTGCATTTGAAATTGTTGTTTATGTGCGGATCTGTACGATACTTGCTTCTCCCTATACGCCATTGATATTCTTGGATTTCTATGTCTCCAGTCCAATGTTTAAGGTCTACTACATATATTCCGGAACAACCTATCGCTATTACATCGTATTCATAATAGGTATTCGTCTGAGAATCCCATATCATCATATTCTTAATAAGACGCATCTCATTCTGTATAAGTCCGCTGAATTCATCTAGAGCAATCTGCTCATGTTCAAATAGGCTTGTTCTTTCAAAAACTACCTCCGCGTCACCACGTTCAGGAATAACATACTTATTCCTAGATAACCATTCTCTGATTTCAGCCCTAATCAACTCTCGGGCGTCTCTATTCCTCAAAACGGAAAGCACTTCTTCATCCAGGTATCCATAGTCAACTGTCTCTAGAAGTCTCTTCTTAGTCAGCCGAGTCTTCTCATATGCCCCGTACCTGTCCATCATCCCATCTTTTATTTTCAGGTTCCAAAACCCGTCAGATTGCAAATGGAAAAATGGATATTCGAGCGCAGATTCATAGTAAGAATCAGGTCGCCCTGGAAATGACTCTTTTAGTGAGGACAAGAATAGCGGTTCTATTTCCTCGAAATAGAACCGGTTTTCACGGTTCTCGTTGGATTCAATCAATTCTACCAAGACTTTGAGCAGCAAAACCTTGTGGGGCCTTGGGCTACCGGCTCTGCCAAAGACTCGGATTTCGTCGAGCAACCTCCGATCTTCCTTAGGTCCCACGGAGGTCTTCACCTCTCTTTCAGTCTCTGAATTCCACTATCCATGTTGGCTATGGTGTGGAGTAGTCTCGAATCCTTAGTTGTCATACTGCGGGAGCTAACCTCTGAAATGTCTTCCCAATCTAGGTCGCGAAGATGTTGATGGAGCCCTGCTCTCTGGTCTCTCCAGGTATAAACCCTTCCATCAGCATGGTTCTCCTCATAGCAACACGCTTTCTCAAACAGGCTAGGATGTTGTTCCCTAAGACCCAGCCATTCTCTGTCACTTTGGAAAAAACAAAAGTAACATCCCGATCTCTTGCGCCACTTGTAATAATCTGGCAACCCTAGTCCGCTTCTTTCGAGTATTTGGATTACGCCCTGCAGATCTATATTGTCCTCAATGAAAGGATACATGGGGATGATATTCCCTTTGTCATTGCGATAGCCTTCTCGATCCTCATCTGCCCTTATGGCGATATAACTATAAGTCAAGGAATCGCCAAGATAGTCTTCATATGGTTCAATCTTTAGATGACGCGTGCACCAACGACTCTGGGGAGACGGTAGTACACCGTTGTAGTATTTGAGCCAATAGTCAAAGTTTCTCTGAGACTTGATCACCGTTATATCAATATTCAAAACGGCTCTGATCCTATCCAGATACTCATACGTCTCCGGAAGCTCGCATCCGCTATCCGTAAAAACGTACTCTATATCCAAATCAGGGTGCTTTTCTCGCAGATACACTGCCAAAGCTGCACTATCCTTACCCCCTGATAGAGCTACAACATGCCTTTGTCTATCCATCGTTCTGACCACCCAAAATAATAGTTCTAGCCAAAAGCGCTAATACTGATCGTGACTTGTCTTGAGGCAGTTTTAGAATTTGGTTCAAAATCACCCGCACTTCCTCGTCTCCATCATCAACTTCAAACACCTCGCGCCTGACTGTGCCTCCAGGGTTCATTATAGTGATAAGCTGCAGATTAGACTCGTCTGAACCAGCCTTCGCTAAAACCTCTAACTGCTCGATCCTGTCGGCGTAATCGGCAAGCAGCACCTTGAATAACTCAAAATCCTCATCTCGCCAAGCATCGACCGGCTTCTTCAACATTGCACCTGCAACACCTTGCAGCCATCTAGTAATATCTGGCTCGATTCGTGCCATTGCTCCGAGCACTGGTCTCAAGTCAGAATCATCACAAATTCGATACAGCAAGCTTGCCTTTTTGCTATAGGTAGAACAAAACTCCTCTGGATTTGGGCTCCCAAACTGCTGAAGCATATGGTCCCCAATAGATCGGTTTAGCCTACCAAATGCCTCTTCCAATTCAGTGAGGGCAGAAGTGAGACTTGCTTCAAGATCAGATATCCATTCATCGGACCCAGTCTCGCCAATCTGGATATCAAGAGCTTCAGGGAGGTCTTCAAAAAGAAAGCGCAGAGGATCAACTGCATTCATGATACTCGCTCTTACGCGTTGGGCAGTTCTCGAAAGACTTCGCGTCTGTTTTGAATATCGTG
>Ga0255347_1005962_pt1 | contig 13532 bp, 8 predicted proteins | sample wastewater_treat_2_FD_192479 | JGI IMG/M metagenome (GOLD analysis project Ga0255347, IMG submission 192479) | Wastewater microbial communities from Lulu Island WWTP, Vancouver, Canada - plant24 | ecosystem: Engineered > WWTP > Wastewater > Unclassified | place: Canada: Vancouver, British...
CAGGTATTCCTGCGATCTGAAGCGCATCTTCATAATCTATCTCTGAAGCGATTCCGTCATAGCTGATATCGTCTATTCCGTAATAGTCATTTGAGACATAGTAATTGCCGTAGAAATCAGAACTGTCAATGCTCTCGGTACCGGAATCCCTCAGTATCTGTCCCGCAACTGCGCCGCACTTTCCGGACACTTCACCAAATACAGGCATGGAAACACAGTTCTTGACTCTCTCAGCATATCCTGCCACGCCCCCGGCAGGTCCGTTTCCTGAAAGGCTGCAAAGAGCATAGGATGAAACCACGCTGCCTTCAGAGTAACCGGCAATTCCTCCGACGAAGCTTCCTTCATCCGATAGAATTCCTCCGTATCCTCTGCAGCTTATGACGCATCCGTGTTCCATATTTCCGGCAATTCCGCCGCCGCAGGAACTTCTGAGTCGTACGAGTCCGTCATTTTCACAGTCCTGTACAATACTTGAGATCGCATATCCTTCGCCGGTCTTCAGTTCAAAAGTCCTGATAACACTGCTTTCGAGGTTCTCGTCATCAACCGACATATTACCCGCGATCCCGCCGACATTTATATCTCCGGATGCCGTTCCGTAATTGGTACAGGAAACTGTTCTTCCGTTTATCATATCGGGATTATCGGATTCCGATACGTCCGAAAACAAATACTTGATTCCCTCGTTTTCGGTTCCTGTTATAAGGTCATCGATCAGACGGTATGTATCATTGATACTTGCATTAACAGCCATAATATCATTCGACAGCTGAGTCGAATACATATTGGCCACACTGATAAGCGCATCACTTGCGCGTCTTACTTCCTGAAGGTCGCTTGTAAGAAGTCCGCTGTTTTTATCAAGAGTATCCAGAGCGGAATTCCATTTTCCGATCTCTCCGTTTATGGAAGAGTTGATTTCATTCCCGATCTCTTCTCTTTCATTCGCTGCTTCCTCATGTACTTCTTCCTTTTCTGCATCCGCTGTTTCCTTAAGCTCTTCCTCAGCGTCCCTTAACTCATCGGGAAGTGCGGGATCATCATAGCGTTCCAGCAGATCCGTAAGTTCATCGTAAGAAGGAATGTCATCGGCACTGAGTTCGTCAAAGAGTTCATTGTAACTTTCTCTTACGGAATCCGCAGCAGCTCTTCCTGCATTTTCTGCCTGATGTTCTATCATAGAAGCCCAGTCGCGGTTTTCATCCAGTTTGTAATCGGATGCATTGCCTGTCATGGACTGTGCATCATCCATCGCTTTACCGGATGCTGCCTGAAGAAGAGCAAGAGCATTCTGAATATCCGGTGTTGCACCTGCAGCATCATCTGCTGCTCTGTTAGCGAGCGCATTTATTCTGGCGATGGAATCGGTGATGGACTTTGCCTTATCGATCTCTATATAAGGCTCCTGCTGTCCGACGATTCCTCCGACATCTTTTTTACCCATTACGGGACCATAGTTGATACAGCTGTATATTACGCCGGACTGTCTTCCGCATATTCCGCCCACATTGTATCCGACTCTGTCGTAACCCACGATTCCTTCATTAGTCGAATTTGTTACGATGCCTTTAGAAAATCCGCATATTCCGCCGATATCAACACCGGTCTGATATGAAATAATGGATACATCTCCGGTTATTTCGGAAATAATATCAACCTGTCTTTCATCATTTTCGGATACCCATTCGGGCGAAGAATTTATGCATCCGTAATTGGAGCAGGACTTTATCGCTCCGTAATTTCTTCCGCTGATCCCGCCGGTATAATAAAAGCCGGTTACTTCAGCCAGATTCCTGCATCCCGTAATAAGTCCGCTTGTTCCGTTGATGCCTGCTATTCCGCCTGTAGCAGTATCGCCCTTTACCGCTCCCTTTGCATAACAGTTTTTGATGATACCGTCATTAACTCCGGCAATGATTCCGGTAACATATCCGTCACCGGCAGCTATGATATCGGAGCCTACCGTAAGGTTTTGAACGATTCCGGTCTTTCCGATATACCGGAACAGTCCCTGTACATATCCTGCACCTTCACAGTTATATCCGCTGATCGTATGGCCGTTTCCATCAAACAATCCGGAGAAAATGGGAATGCCCTCAAACCCCTCGGTAAGATAAATATCATTTTGAAGTACTACATATTTATCATATGACCAGCTTTCTATATGACAGTTTTCAGCTAATTCGATCAGTTCATCCTGTGTGCTGATATCTATTTCGGTAAATCCGCCGTCGTTATTATCGGCAGCATAAACGGTTCCGGCCCCCGGGACAAAGACTTGTCCGATGATCATGGCAATTGCCATCGAAAGTGCGATCACATTTTTAACTAATTCTTTTTTCACTGCTTCGCACCTCCTTCCTTATCATCTATTACAGGTATCTCCCCTTCATTAACCTCCTGCATTGCGCCCATGGTTACTACCGCAGCAACTTCGCCTCTTACCAGTGCATGCATTTCGCCGATCACTGTTCCGTTTATCTGACCTCTTACAAAGCCGTCGACTCTTACGGTACCGAATCCGCGGTTAAGCTTGATGGGAACGGATACTTCAAATGAGGTTCTTTCTATTATCTTCTCGCCTACCATCAGGATCTGCGGAAGAACAAACATTACGAGGATGATAGAGATCGTAGTTCCTCTTCCAAGACACTGACCTATACCGCATATGGTCGCATCCGATGAAAGTCTGCCTATGGCAACACCCGACAATACCATCATGGAACCGGAAGTGATGATCGTGGGGAATGCAAAATTCAGCGTCTCTATTACCGCTTCTTTCTTACTCATTATTTTGCGAAGCTCGGTATATCTGCCTGAGATAACGATCGCGTAATCGATATTTGCACCCATCTGGATCGAGCTTACGATCAGGTATCCCATAAAGAACAGATAAGTGTTTTGCAGATAAGGGAAGGAGAAATTGATCCATATAGCTCCCTGTATTACCAATATGAGAAGCACGGGCATTCCGGCTGACAGGAATGTAAAGAGAAGTACCGCAAGAACGGCCAGGATGGATACAACACTTACAACCGTATTGTCTCTGGCAAAGGTCTTCATCAGATCGTACTGACTGGTGGATTCACCCGCTATCAGTATCTTATCCGCCCCGTCATAATATCTTCCCGCTATCTCATGCATCTCATCAAGAAATGCAAATGTTTCATCGCCCTCTTCGGGAAGAGTAAGATAAACAAGTATTCTGCTGTACTCCGGTCCCTGAAGCTGATCTTTGGCCATCTGCATCTGAGCATCGGCTTCCTTAAGAGTATCCATCAGATCATCATCGAGAGTCACATATCCTTCTTCAACTTCGTCATACAGGAACATGACTATATCAATGAGAGGAATCTTGTATCCGGAAAATCCGTTTATGATCTTCGCATAGTTTTCGTCGCCTATGGCATACGCCATGTACAAAAGTTCCGACACTTCATAATCCACATTAAAAAGTTCCGAAAACTCTCTGGCACTGAGCGTGTCCGTAAGCATGTATCCGTCCATTGCCTCGGTGTTTGCAAGCCCCTGACAGTGGTCAACCTCAGGCATGGATTCCAGTGTTTTCATGAGAAGCGCTTCGCTCTCATAATTACCCGCAGGCACCATCATGGCTACGAAATTCTCTTCTCCGAAAGCCGATGTGATCATCTCATCCGCTATCTGAGTTTCGTTCTTTACCGGTGTTTCGATTTTGGAATATCCGTACACATACGGGCATTTTCCTGAGAGGATAAAAGCTCCGACAACCGCAAGTACGAATAAGGGAGGAATAATAAAACGCGTCAGGTAATCAAACTTACCGATAAAGGAAATCTTGGGAATAAAGCTTTTATGTCTGGTCTTATCCATGGCTTTTCCGAATACCATGATAAGTCCGGGCATAAGTAAGAATACGGACAAAAGTGAGAAGAATATGGCCTTGATCAGACAGATCGCCATATCCTTTCCTATTCCGTACTGCATAAACATCATTGCTACCAGACCGCCGATTGTTGTAAGCGAACTTGAGCATATCTCGGGAATTGATTTTGAAAGGGCAACTATGTCAGCCTCTCTGATATCAAGTGTCAGGTGTTCTTCTTTGTATCTGTTACAGAATATGATGGCATAGTCAACCGACAGTGCAAGCTGGAGAACTATGGTGACCGAATCGGATACAAAGGAGATCGTTCCGAGGAAGAAGTTTGTTCCTGCGGCAAGAACTGCCGATGCACCGAAGGTAAGCAGCAGAACAGGAACCTCGGCATAAGTTGAAGAGGTAAATATCAGCACCGACAAAACGACCACAACAACAAGAGCGGAAACTACCTTCATCTCCTGAGCGATGATATCTGCCGCCTGATCTCCCATGGACGTGCTCACATATGTATCATACTCAGCAAGCATTTCCTCGATCTCGGCAAGCCCCTGCAGGCATCTCTCATCATCTTCGGGATAAGCAAATGTGATATCGTACAGTGCGGAGAAATCATTATAATGATCCGATCCGTCTCCGAAAGAGACCATGGTCACATCATCACGTGAGTCGATCTGCTCATATATGGCATCCGCTTCATCATAGGTAATGTTGGTGACCATGAGTTTGGCACTTCCGTAGGTGATGAACTGATCACTCATAAGATCCAGCGCTCTGCTGGTTTCCGAAGTATCCGGGAGGTATGCTGCCAGATCGTTTTCTACCTTAACCCACTTTGAAGCAATGGCACTGAAAACAAGTGCGATACCGATGAGCAGAAAGAACAGATTCCTTCTGTCTACTATAAATGTGGCTACTTTTAACATAAATGAGTTGTCGGTTTCTTTATTCCTCTTCTCTTTACTGTTTTCCACCTTTTATCCTCCGCTTTAGTTTCCTTATCCCCAAAAACAATATAAACCGCAGACGCCCTCAAAATCGAAGACTTCTGCGGTTCAGAATTCATATATTCTGTTTTACGGAACGAGTTTTATTCGATTCCGTATTATACCACTGTCTATAAAAAATGCTCGCGAAAAAGCGAAATTTTAGAAAAATTTAAAAATCAATATTCTTCAAATACCTGATATATAAAAAACTTAAGATACAGTGACTCAGGGCATCCCATCAGGTAAGGATGATCGGGAGACTGCAGGCGGTATTCAACCTGTCTGAGTCTTTTTCTTGCCCCCTTTGCTGCTTCAAGTATTGTTTTTTCCAGAAGCTCGGGCTCCATAAAATGCGAGCAGGAACAGGTGCATAAAAATCCGCCGTTTCTTACAAGTCTCATGCCGCGGGTATTGATCTCACGATATCCCTTGATCGCATTTTTAACCGCCGATCTTGATTTGGTAAATGCGGGAGGATCGAGAATCACGACGTCATAGCTCTCACCTTTTGAAACAAGTTCGGGAAGAAGATCAAAAACATCCGCAGTCATAAACTTTACTCTTTCGGATAATCCGTTAAGCTCCGCATTTTCCCTTGCCTGCTCTACCGCAAGTTCTGACGCATCGACTCCGAGTACGCTCTCTGCGCCGGACAGCCCCGCATTAAGCGCAAATGACCCGGTATGCGTAAAGCAGTCCAGAACCTTCTTGCCCTTGCAAAGCTTTGCCGCAGCCGCCCTGTTATATTTTTGATCCAGGAAAAATCCGGTCTTCTGACCTTCCTCGATATTTACCCTGTACTTAACGCCGTTTTCGCATATAACAACATTTGTATCAAAGGGCTCTCCGATAAATCCCTTTACCTTCTCAAGTCCTTCGAGCTTTCTTACCGAAGCATCGCTTCTTTCATATATGCCTCTGATCCTGATTCCGTCTTCTTCCAGGACCTTCTTTACGAGATTGCATATCGTCTCTTTGTGTCTCTCCATTCCGAGAGTTTCGCATTCGCATACGAGCACGTCTTCGAACTTATCCACCACAAGTCCCGGAACGTAATCCGCTTCCGAAAAAAGAATACGGCAGCTTGAAGTATCGACAACCGACTTTCTGTACTCCCAGGCATCGCGAACTCTCTTTTCCCAAAACGCCTCATCAATGGGATCGTCATGATATCTTTCAAGCATTCTTATGCGGATGGTACTGTTTGGATTGATATAACCTTTTCCGAGTTTGTATCCGTCAAAATCAAGAACGTTTACGATGTCTCCTGGCTCATATTCTCCGGACACCTTCTCTATTTCATTGTCGTATATCCACTGACCGCCGCTTTTAAGATATCTGCCGCCGCCTTTTTTAAGAGTGACTTCTGCCATCATAATCTCATTTCCATCACGGTTTTAAGAGGCTCAAATCCGAGTGCATCATAAAATGCCCTTGCGCTCTTGTTAAATTCCCACACGTTAAGAGTTATTCTCTGATATCCTTCTTCGGATGCATACTGTTTGACATATTCGCAAAGAATGGTTCCAACATGACTTCCACGTGATTTCTCATCAACGCACAGATCATCAATATATAACATCTTATCGGGATTTGTCGAATGATTTCCTTCGTATGTTTTATCCATGCAGAATACATATCCGAGTATATAGTCGAAATCATCGGTACATACGAAGATCACGGTATCATCACTTTCAAGAAGTTCCTTTAATTCATCCGCCGTATATTTCTTCTTACCCTTGATAAACAGATCTGGCCTTACGCTCGCGTGAACATCATGCACCTGATACAGTATCTCTTCCAGACGAGGAATATCTTTTATCTCAGCCCTTCTTACCGCCATACTTCTTCATTTCCTTTATAAAAATCTTAGCGATATCGCTAAGCTTTGCATCGCTTCTCTTGATATATCCGATATGCATTATCTCATCGCTCTCAAGAGGGATGGCAGCATATCCGGTTCCGTTTAACTGCTTGCAGATAACACCGCTGCAAAGAGTGTATGCATTCAGAAGTGTCATCATGTTAAGAGCAGTGGCTCTGTCGTTAACGTGAATCAGCTTTTTGTATGGATATGTACTCAAAACTTCCTCTGCATAATAGAACGAATTCTTTTCACCCTGATCGAACGATAGACAAGGATACTCATCGAGCTCCTTGAACGAGATCTTTTTCTTCTTGGCAAGAGGATGCTCGGAACTGAGATACACATATGTCTTACACGAAAAGAGTTCGGTAAATACGAGGTTATTCTCGGCAAGGTCATTCTGAAGGATCCTCTCGTTGAAATCATTCAGATACAGGATTCCGAGTTCACTTCTCATGTTTTTTACATTCGAAATAACTTCGTGAGTTCTCGTCTCATAAATAGCAAAATCATATTCCGATATTCCGGCTTTGAGAACCGCATTGGAGAATGCCTCAACAGCGAATGTATAATGCTGTGCCGAAACATAGAATTTCTTCTCCGGATCGTTTCTTCCGTGATAATGATCCTCCATCAGCGAATACTGATCCAGGATCTGTCTTACATATCCGAGAAACTCACTTCCCTCGGGAGTAAGTTCTATTCCCTTATTGCTTCTTCTGAAGATCGTGATGTTTATCTCATCCTCCAGGTCCTTAATGGATGCAGACAAACTTGGCTGCGACATGAACAGGTTCTTGGCAGCTTCATTCATGGAACCGCGCTCTGCGATCTCTATAACGTATCTCATCTGCTGTAAAGTCATATTATTTCCTCTTGAAACCGATTGTTTCTGTGTTTCCAACAACAAATATTAACATAAGATTATCAATTAAATCTATAACAAAAATCCCGCAGGCAAACAGCCTGCGGGATAGCTTTTACATATTGTCGCGGGATCAGCCCATTACAACCTCAACCTTAACGGTCTTCTTGGATGCATCGTAAGGAATTACGGTTCCGTTAACCTTAACACCGTCAACAACAAGTTCCTTAACACCCTTCTGTACACCGTTCTGCTTAACGGTGATATCATACTCGACTCCTCTGTAAACTCTCTTTACGCTGAAGTCGCCGAAATCAGCGGGTACGCAGGGATCTACGGAAAGTCCCTTGAGAGTGGGATATACTCCGAGGATGTACTGGGAGATATTTACGAAGGTCCAGGCTGCGGTACCGGTGAGCCAGCTGTTCTTTCCTTCGCCGTGGAACTTGGCATCAGCGCCTGCTACCATCTGGCAGTAGATATAAGGCTCGGTTCTGTGGATCTCACTGATCTCTTCGGTGTATGCGGGACAGGTCTTCTTATATACTTCGAATGCTCTGTCGCCTCTTCCGATAACGGTCTCTGCGATAGAAACCCAGGGGTTATTGTGGCAGAAGATACCTGCATTCTCTTTGTACCCGGGAGGATATGAGGATACCTCACCAAGTTCTTCATGATAAACGGTATAAGCGGGCTGAAGGATCATTACGCCGTACTTGGTATCGAGATGCTCCTTAACGGAATCAAGGGCCTTCTGAGCCTGGCCGGATTCCTTACCTACACCTGCAAGTACGCAGAAGCCCTGAGGCTCGATGTAGATCTTACCTTCTTCACACTCCTTGCTTCCTACCTTATTTCCGTATGAATCATATGCTCTGACGAACCACTCTCCGTCCCATCCAGCATTGGAGTCAAGAAGGATCTCGTTCATCTCGGCTACGGAAGCACGGACCTTTGCAGCCTCATCGGTAAGTCCCTTGAGGTCACAGAGATCTGCATATTCATTACCATACTTAACAAACATACCGCCGATAAATACCGACTCTGCAACGGGTCCTTCGCTGGGACCGAAGGTCTGGAAGGATTCACCGGGCTGAGTTGAATGGCAGTTAAGATTCAGGCAGTCATTCCAGTCGGCTCTTCCGATAAGAGGAAGTCTGTGAGGTCCTCTGTGGGTATCGACATAGCCGAAGGATCTGCGGAGATGCTCCATAAGAGTCTGAGAGGCGGATGCATCGTTATCGAAGGGAACCATCTCATCGAGAATCGTAGCATCGCCGGTCTCTCTGATATATGCGCTGGTTCCTGCAATGAGCCAAAGGGGATCGTCACCGAATCCTGATCCGATATCGGAGTTACCCTTCTTGGTAAGAGGCTGGTACTGGTGATATGCGCGACCGTCCTCAAACTGTGTTGAAGCGATGTCGATGATCCTCTCACGTGCTCTGTCGGGAATGAGATGTACGAATCCGAGAAGATCCTGGCAGGAATCTCTGAATCCCATTCCTCTTCCGATTCCTGACTCATAGTAGGAAGCGGATCTGGACATGTTGAAGGTAACCATGCACTGATACTGATTCCAGATGTTAACCATACGGTTAACCTTATCATTGGAGGAATCAACGGTGTAGATATTAAGAAGCTTGTCCCACTGGGCGCCCAGTTCTGCAAATGCGGCATCAACCTTAGCGTCGGTGTCGTATTTTGACAGAAGTGCTTCAGCAGGCTTCTTGTTGATCACATTGTGAGCTTCCCACTTATCCTCTACGGGATTCTCGATGTATCCGAGAACGAATACATAGGACTTACTCTCACCGGGCTTTAAGCTGACATCAAGCTGATGAGCGGCGATAGGGCTCCATCCTGAAGCCATTGAATTGGTGAGCTTTCCGTTAAGGACAGCTTCGGGATTTCCTGCATAATGATAAAGTCCGAGGAATGAATCTCTTGCGGTATCAAATGCAGTGATGGGTGCATTTACGGAGTAAACGGCATAATGATTTCTGCGCTCTCTGTACTCGGTCTTGTGATAGATTGCGGAACCCTTTACTTCAACTTCACCGGTAGAAAAATTTCTCTGGAAGTTTCTGCTGTCATCATCCGCATTCCAAAGGCACCACTCAACATATGAGAAGATGCTGATATTCTTTTCTTCGGAGGAGTCATTGGTAACTACGAGCCTGGATATTTCGCAGTTGTCGTTAACGGGTACGAAGGTAAGAACGTCTGCTCTTACGCCGTTCTTAACGCCTTTGAATTTGCTGTATCCGATTCCGTGACGGCATTCATACTCATCAAGATCGGTCTGGGTGGGCTTCCATCCGGGATTCCAAACGGTATCTCCGTCCTTGATGTAGAAATACTTTCCGTTGATGTCCATGGGAACATCATTGTAACGATATCTCGTAAGTCTGAGGAGCTTTGCATCCTTGTAGAAGGTATAGCCTCCGCAGGTATTTGAGATCAGTGTGAAGAATTCCTTGCTGCCGAGATAGTTTATCCAGGGCAGGGGGGTCTTCGGGGTCTCAATGACATACTCTCTGTGCTCGTCATCAAAATGTCCGAATTTCATGTTGACTTCTCCTTAAAAATAGATTGATTGGTTACAGGTGCCAGGCACCGGATTTTTAAATTCTTGCTACGGAACCGCCTTCATAGATCCTTCCCTTTACAATGACTTTTTCAATCCTTGTTTCTGCGGGATTTTCTATTAATGATATCAGCTTCTGAGCTGCGGTTTCGCCGATAAGTTCCGTAGGCTGTCTTAATGTCGTAAGCGAGGGTGTCAGATGTCTTCCGACTCTGATTCCGTCATATCCCACGATGGAGATATCTTTTGGAATCTCAAGTCCCGCTTCCTTTATTGCCGCGATCCCTCCGAGGGCGGAGAAATCATCGGGATACAAAATGCAGGTAGGTCTGTCTTCGAGTGCCAGGAGCTTCTCGGTTGCTTTTCTCGCTCCATCCGTTTTACGGTATTCCGCTACCGGAAGGTAGCTTTCCGGAACACTCAGTCCGAGACTTTCCATAGTGTCTTTGAACGATCCGACACGGTCTCTGGTAACGGCACTGTCATTATCATCATGGATATATGCGATCTTTCTGTGACCCATCTTGGCACAGTACAAAACCAGATCTCTTATTCCGGATACGTTGTCGGAACCGACCGACATACGATCTTCGAAGGAATAGTCAATGGTGACCAGAGGAATATTGCTCTGAGCGAGCTCGATGACCTCGGCATTATGGAAATCCATACATGCGATCAGGACTCCGTCGAAAGCTCTGTATCTTGCATGAGCCAGGTAGTTCATATTGCCCATGCTTCCCGAGGAAATTCCTCTGTTTATGAAGGTTATGTCATAACCCTTGGAATCTGCAACGTGCTTGAATCTGTCAAGAAGAAGAGCGAAGAATTCATTGGTAAGACCGTTATGTGCTTCATCTACGAACAATACGCCTATATTGTTGGATCTGTGGGTACGAAGTACCTTTGCTGCGGAATTGGGCTGATAACCCATAGTGCTTGCAGCTTTCTTGATCTTCTCGCGAGTTGCCTCGCTGATATCGGGTTGTCCGCTGAGCGCCTTACTTACCGCTGCTACCGATACGCCACATTCTTTGGCGATATCCTTCATTGATACCATATATATAAACTCCCCTATATACCCCTCACACACGCAACTTAATCCATTAAGTAAATTTAATATATCGTATTTATATAAATCTTACAAGCCCTTAAATGACAAAAAAAGTGCAACATAGTGTTGCACTTTTACTATTTTTTAAAACAATTTTTTCTTTTTACCGGGTTTTTCTTTGGTTTCCGTGCCTGCTCCCGAAGCTTTTTCGGCAGCATGAAGAGAATCACCCGTTAATGCATCAAATTTTTTCAGAAGCTCCTTAGCCTCGTTAGAGAGTTTCTCGGGAGTTTCCACCACAAGGGTTATGTAATGATCTCCCCTCTGGTTCTTGTTCCTCCATGAAGGAACTCCCTTGCCCTTAAGTCTTACTCTCATATCGGTCTGGGTTCCGGCCTTAACATCATATATGACCTTTCCGTCGACCGTATCTACAAGGACCGGACCTCCGAGTGCCGCTATCGCATACGAGATCGGCACGAATGAATATATATCAAAGCCCTCTCTCTGGAATATGGGATGTCTGTCGACTATCGCCTCAACTCTGACATCTCCTCTGGGGCCGCCGTTTGTTCCCGGATCACCGAGCTCCGCAAGGCTTACTGCCTGCCCATTGTCGATACCTGCGGGAAAATCGACCGAATATCTCTTTTTGATGGAGATATAACCGGCGCCCTTACAATCGGGACACTTATCCCTGATTATCTTACCGGTTCCGCGGCAATCAGGACAGATCTCGGCACTTCTCATAAGACCGAATACCGAATTTCTGGATATGAATACCTGGCCCTTACCACCACAGGTTGAGCATGTCTCGGGAGCGGTACCTGCCTTGGCACCTGTTCCCTTACAGGATTTACATTCCTCTTTGACGTTCAGCTCGATCTCTTTTTTACATCCGAATACAGCTTCCATAAATGTAAGCCTTACACTTGTACGGATGTTTGCTCCCTTCATGGGACCGTTACTTGCGGACGAATACCTTCTTCCGCCGCCGAAGAAGCTTCCGAAGATGTCTCCGAAATCACCGAAGATATCGGAGAAGTCCATATTATTGAAATCGAATCCTCCGCCACCGCCGGCACCGCCTTCGAATGCGGCATGTCCGAATCTGTCGTATTTAGCCCTCTTGTCGGGATCGCTCAAAACGGCATAGGCTTCGGAGGCCTCTTTGAACTTGGCCTCCGCTTCCTTATCGCCGGGATTAGCATCCGGATGGTACTTCTTGGCAAGCACCCTGTATGCTTTTTTAAGCGCTGCCTCATCGGCAGTTTTGTCTACTCCGAGAACCTCGTAGTAGTCGCGCTTACTCTCTGCCATATTTATTAAACCTCACGGAAATTTCCGTCTATAACATCATCATCTGCAGAACCCTGTGAAGTCTGCTCGGGACCTGCTCCTGCTCCGGAGAATCCACCCATGTCGGGGCCTGCACCCTGACCTGCGCCTGATGCCGCTCCGGCTGCTTCATACATCTTGGTAAATACTGACTGAGCGGAATTGGTGAGCTGCTCCTTAGCTGCCTTAAGTGCATCGATATCGGACTCGCTTGCACTTGCCTCGTTACCCTTAACCTTGGCAACAAGTTCCTTAACCTTATCAAGGTCAGCCTGAACCTGGGACTTGTCGGAATCGGAGATCTTGTCCCCTACTTCACTGAGCGCCTTCTCGGTCTGGAATACGAAAGCATCTGCATCGTTGATAGTCTCAACGTTCTCTTTTCTCTTCTTATCCTGAGCCTCGAACTCCTGAGCCTCTTTGATAGCCTTCTCGATATCGGAGTCGGACATGTTGGAACCTGCGGTAATGGTGATGTGCTGCTCTTTGCCGGTTCCGAGATCCTTAGCGGATACGTTAACGATACCGTTTGCATCGATATCGAAGGTAACTTCGATCTGAGGTACTCCTCTGGGAGCGGGAGCGATGCCGTCGAGTCTGAACTGTCCGAGTGACTTGTTGTCACGGGCAAACTGTCTCTCACCCTGTACGACATTTATATCAACTGCAGTCTGATTGTCGGCTGCGGTAGAGAATACCTGGCTCTTCTTGGTAGGGATGGTGGTGTTTCTCTCGATGAGGTGAGTAGCGATGCCTCCCATGGTCTCGATTGAAAGAGTAAGAGGAGTTACATCAAGGAGAAGGATGTCACCTGCACCTGCATCGCCTGCGAGCTTACCACCCTGAATGGAAGCACCGATAGCAACGCACTCATCGGGGTTGAGGTTCTTGGAAGGCTCCTTGCCGGTAAGCTGGCGAACCTTATCCTGAACTGCGGGGATACGGGTTGATCCGCCTACGAGAAGGACCT
>Ga0255347_1005969_pt1 | contig 13520 bp, 14 predicted proteins | sample wastewater_treat_2_FD_192479 | JGI IMG/M metagenome (GOLD analysis project Ga0255347, IMG submission 192479) | Wastewater microbial communities from Lulu Island WWTP, Vancouver, Canada - plant24 | ecosystem: Engineered > WWTP > Wastewater > Unclassified | place: Canada: Vancouver, British...
CATACGAGAACTGCGCCGCGCAATTGCCACACCAGCTTTGCGGTGCCCAGGCACGGAAGTACTCGAGCGCCTTCGCATACTCCCCCCTGTCTTGGTGGTGCCGACCCAACCGAACAATGGCAACTTGCCGGGAATCGCTCGTGTCCATGATGTGGCGCTGTGTCTCGTGTGGTTGCGCCTTGGCTGCCTGCTCAAGATGCGCCAGCATTTTGGCCTCATCCTGCTTCGCCGCAAAAATTTCGGACAGCCCGAGGTGAGCCATTCCAGCCCGCTTACCCGTGGGATGCAGCCTCAATATCCTATGGAGCGTCTCAACCGCTTTGTCAGGGTGTTTCTGGGCCGTGTAGTGTTGAGCAAGCTTAAACAGGGCCTTGTCGCAGTTATCCGGCTTTGCAGCGAAGTCGGCACAGATACGCTCGGTGAAGTCAAGGGCGGTGGCCGTGTCGGCCATAGCGAATGAGTGTTGCTGAATCAGCTCATATAACTGCAACCGCTGGTCGGGAGTCGGCGTCAATTTGAGTGTGTCAATCAGAAGTTGGCGCGCTCCAGCGTGACCCACTCCAAGCGTAGGCGGGTTGGCAATCCAAAAACCATCGGCGAATTCGATGCGAACCGCCACCGAGTTCGGCTCCTCCATGAGTTTGCGAACGAGACTTCCCTTCTTGGTACCCTCTTCCGCAATCCAGGTCTGCCCATAGTCGCGCATGATATCCAGATGCCGGCTGGCCGCACCATAGTCGCCCTCACGCACAGCGGCACAAGCGGCCGCCCAGGCGCACTTCGCCAAACCGGAATGTGCACTACGTCGATCATGCTCACTTTTTGAAAGAGAAGCCCAGAGCTTGTAGTTATCCATGGCCTTTTCAAAAAGCCCCAGCATTGCTGCGGCCTCGGCGCGCCCCTTTTTTTGCTGCGGCTCGTCATCCATTCGGGTAGCGGCGGCGTGGATACAAGGAGCGAAGTAATTCCACTCAAAGCCCGACACTGAACCAGAAGTTCTTCTGGTAAATTGCAGCGCATCGCTCCAGCGGTCTTCAGATACTAACCGCCGCAATTCGGCAAGAACAACTTCCAGAGACGGGTTATTGGCCTCCTGCGCCTCTACGTTGAAAAACGCACCAAACAATAATTGAATGCCAACGATACCCACCAATGGAAAGAGGAGCGGCCTCCGCACACCTCGATTGCGGTTTAAGCGACAGAGTGATTTAGGCGTGGACAGTGTATTCACGTTCTTCTACGTCGTTTCTCGAACAGTGCCATCGAGCCCGTCTTGCGCAAACGGACAGCCCCACATCCGACCTGGATCGTATTCGTTAATTGATTTCATTCTTAGTGTGTACCCTCCGGCCTCAAATTCGACCAGCATTTGAACTCTCTCCCCGAAAGCAATTTGCTCACTGCGGTCAGCAGTTTTTTGAAGGCAGGGCCTGAATCTGCGCCCTCCCCGTGTGGATAAGCATTTGCGGGCGCTCATTGGCCCATATTCCGCCGGACGGGCAAAGCATCAAGGCCAAGAGTATCAACCCCATCTTCATGTTTATCTCTCAACAGTGTCGTTCGATCCACCTCACAAGGGCGGATAGCCCCTCATCCGGTTAAAATCGTATTCGTTCTGCTTGTTGGGGTCAAGCGTCGCCTTCGCCGCGCCTCGTTCTCCCCGTTCGCGTATTCGTGCACGACGACTCTCTCCCCGTACTTTGTGTACGCGGGAAACGCTCAACATCCCAAGTGATGGGCGGTCCGAGACGTCCCGCCCTACTGTGCTGTTCTATTTGGAAAAACAGAACCAACCCCTACGTCTCTGTGTCAAAAAAGAGCCTCCCAAAAACACCCCACTCCACTTCCACACCTTAAAAGGTGTGGAAAAACAGCCAGAGAGAAAATGAAGTCGATAGTGCGGAAAATAGTAGTAAATAAAGGGTATTTTGATGTTTTCGCCCTTGTGTCAACCGCCGTTCTTTTATTTCCACACCTTTCAATATGTGGAAAATACCAGCCCTCTCCAAGCTTGAGGTATAGCAATGTTTCGTCACGCGAAACACCTCCTCCGTTCATAGAAATACAAAACCGTAATGTCCCATCTTGCGGCATCACAAGATCAAGCGCATTGGTGTTTATGAATGTACTACATTTTCATTTTCTCTTATTCAATGTCAGTGGTGAGGAACGGCACGTCAGCGTGTACCCTCCGTGGCCTCTTCCTTGTTCTTCCACGGAATCCGAAGTCGCCTCGGTTCACGTTGATCAGATTTTTACCGAAAGACCTGTGGTCAAATCTGGTATCGTAGGCCAGTACGGCACCGGTGGGCTCAGTCGCTTTGAGCGTATATCTTCCGCTGGAGTGATGATCTTCTGTAATTTGTTCGTGTCCTGGAACTAACGGATCATATTCGTTATATCGTCGTACACTTTTTGTATGGCTGGAAAAGATTGTATTCTTGGAAGGCACTAACGCACTAATGAACTCCGACTAGTCGTTTCGCCAATTCGGCTGCTGAGGCTGCATCCGGCGAGTAGCCGTCCGCCTCGATCTCGTCGCAGAACGTCTGCGTCACCGGCGCTCCGCCGATGATGACCTTGGCGGGCAGACCGGCCGCGCGCACCGCTTCTACAACGCTGCGCATCGACACCATTGTGGTTGTCAGCAACGCCGAAACCCCGACGATCTTAGCGTCGTGTTCCTGCGCCAGAGATACAAACGTCTCCGGTGCCACGCTGATTCCAGCGTCCACCACTTTAAAGCCGGCACCTTCCAACATCATGCCCACTAGATTTTTGCCGATGTCGTGGAGGTCACCCTTGATCGTTCCGATCACCGCTGTCGCGAAAGGCGTCACGCCGGCCGCCACCAGATGCGGCTTCAGAATTTCGGTCGCCTGCTTCATCGCGCGTGCAGCCAGCAGCACCTGCGGCACGAACACCTCGTTTTTCTTAAACTTCTCGCCGACCACCATCATACCGGCACAGAGTCCATCATTCAGCAAAACCGACGGGGCCACGCCCTGCTCAATCGCCGTCGTCACGAGGCTCACCACCTCGGGTGCGCGTCCCTTGATCAGCGCTTCCTGAATCTGTCCGACGCTCATCCTCGCATCTCCCTTTTGTCCCGACTCAGTTCTTCAAACGCATCCAAGAGGCGAGTTTGACATTACGTGCCTCGGCCGACTGCAAACCCTCCGGCGCACCCGACTTCGCGGCCCGCTCCAAAGTTTCGATCCGCGCCAACAACGCCCGCTGATTGGCCTCAAACTGTTCGCGCTCCTCTTCACGGCTTTTCCGCTCAAGTGCCATATCATGGTCGCGTTGCTGCAACTGCTCCTCAAGCTCCTCGATCTGCCGCACGCGTTTCTCACCCTCAACGATCTGCGAATGCAAACGCGTACCCTCTGTTTCGAGCAGTTGCACCTTATCCCGCAGTTCGCGTTCCTTGGTTTCGGCCAGCCGCATCTCGCGCTGATGCGTCACGCGCATGTTTTCAAGATCGGCTCGCAAACGGGCGACCTGCGGATCCGAGGGCAGTTCGCGCACTGTGCGCCGCGTCATGTCGCCCGGGCTTCCGCCCAAATGCTTTAACAATTTTTGGCGGCGTTCCATCAGCGACTGCTGACGCTGCGTGCTCCAGTTTTTGAGCTGTTCGGCCTGCGTTTTTTCGCGTTCCAATGCCGCCGCCAGTTCCGCCACCTCGACGCTGATCAATTCATAAACGGCCGCCTGATCCGCGTAGAAACGCGCGGTCTCCTCGGGCGGTTGCGAGCACAACTTCTCCAGTTCAGCGATCTTCTCCTGATAGGAGATGTCGCGCGCATTGGCATCGTTGAGCACCTCAGCCAACGAGGCCTCGCCAGCACACACACGCTCCTCGGCCTCCTCCAGCGCCTTCTCGGCCTCCTTGACGCGTACCTCGGCCTGTTCAAGCTTCTGCCCGAGCGTCTTCACCCGCATGCGCTCCTCTTCCCACTCCGTCTCGCTCGTGCAGGCCCGCGCCTCGGCCTCCGCGCGCGCAGCTTCCGCCATCTTGGTGCGCTCATCGGCCTGTGCCAAATCCGCCGTCAACGCTTCAATCTGCGGTGCAGTGGCAGCCGCCTCTTCAAGCTGCTGTTCGAGTCGCTTAATCTGCTGCCGTAATTGCTCCAACTTGCGCTCATTGGCTTTGGCGTCCTTCTCGGCGTTGCGGATCAGTTCCTCTTTCTGCGCTTCAGCCTCTTTCAACAGCGTGGACAACTCCTCGCGTTCGTGCTGAATCGTCGCCAGAGCATTGGCATCCGACAGCTTCGACAGCCGTTCGCGCTGCTCGCTGACAATCGTTTCCAACTCAAGAATGCGGCGCCGCAAAACCTCCTCCGGCATGGCGTCGCGCGACCGCTTCTCGTCGGCGGGCACCGCGCCTGTCGGCTCCGTGTCCATATCCACGTCCTCCGCCGCGACAACCTGCGCAGACGCCGAAACCTTGCCGCTTTTGATCAATGCCTCAGCGGCCAGCCGATTGAGCGGTCCGCGCAATTCACCATCTCCGTCATCCACGAACCAGCGCATATCCAACAAGTCCACTGAAACCGCCGGCACCCATTCTTTACGATCCAGGGACACCTCATGCCCGGGCAAAATCCGACCCTGCTCGGCCCAGACGATCAGCCCCTGCGTCGCGACAGGGCCAAAGACCGTTCCACCGTTGATACGAAGAAACCACTGGCGGTTGTCATCATGCCGTTCGTTTTTTTGTTCCATCATAGTAACCACTTGAGCATCGTCTCATTCTTCATGCGTCGCGTCTAGCGATTTTTTGCGAAAAGCGTTTGGCCACGCGCCCCGAGCCGTTCCAACTCACGTTGCGCCTGCCACTCAAGTTCCGCCAACGAAAGGCCGTTTAAACTCTCGCCGAAAGCACCCGCCGCTGCCGACGGCTTTTGGGGGCATCCGGAATGTCGCGTCTCATCCGGCCTTTCGGGGGGGAGCACCTCGACGTCGACTATCGCATCCGATGCGGACCGCGCATCAGCCGCCTGTCGGAGCGCCTCGGCCTCCGCCAGCGCCCGCTGCGCCTCAGCCTGCCAGTCAGCCCGCTCGCGCTGAGCCGCCTGACACGCCTCCTCGGCGACCTGTAATCGCGTCTGCCACTCCCGCGCTTCCGCACGCGAACGCTCAAAGCCAGCCTCCGCCTGACGATACCGGCCTACCCAGTCCGCCACGTCGGCAAGCGCCTGCTGCAACGCCGCTTCTGATTCGGCACGCGTCTGCGCCAACAGCGCTTCTGCCTCCCGCAACCGCACATCGCACGCCTCACTGAGCGACACACGCTCGGCCTCACGCTCCGCTGCAAGTTGTTGGGCCTGACGGCACAGCTCCTCCTGCTGCTGTGCATGCGCCTGCGCGTGCTGCAGCGCCTCGGCCAAGCGCTGACACTCCGCTTCCGCATCGCGCGCATCGAGCGCAGTACGATGGAACAGCACCGCGCACTGCGTAATCGCCCCCTCTTCGATCAGTCCCCGCACCGCATCACGGTGGATGGGGCCATAAAACTGCCCGTCCTCCACTTCAACGACCCACTCCATCTCCAAGGCAGGCTCAGCCGTCGCAAGCGACCACTCGACTCCATCCCGCGAGATTTCATTCGCAGGACCGATGCGACCATCACGCGCCCAGCTTTTTAAAACCTCAAAAGCAACCGGTCCGTATCGTCCGCCCCGATGATCACGTACCCACCATGTCGGGGTGCGCGCTTCAGTATCGGGATGTCGCATTTCCGTTGACACACTTGTCCTCTCGTTTATCGATAATAAAGGCGAATCGGGTTTTTATTTTAAGCGATTGCCCAACCAATCTCAACGCCAATCGCAATTTTGATAGAATTCGTAGTTTCCGGTTTGCACACCTAGTCCAGACACTTCGTCACCTGCTACCGCTAGCACCCACTAGCATCAACCACTCGTCACTTGATCTGAAATGACAATTCATGTAAAAAGGTAGCGAATAAATGAGCCGGTGAGACATGAAAAAAAGTACGTCAACCCTACTGATCTTTGTACCACCGTTGTTCTTGCTTTGCTTTCTTCATCTGGAAAATGGATCGCTGAAAGCGGGATGGCTGGACACAAAAGGTCTCGCATGAACAAGACCACACCACTCTTTGTGCGGAATAGGCACTGTGTCTCTTGCGACAGGGTTGCGGAACGCCGAGCAATCGATTGCCCCTACTGCGGCGAGCAGGTCTGGCACCCCAAAGCCTGGCATGTGGCGCGTTGGTGTGTACTGTTGGCGCCTGTGGTGTTGGCGGTGGCCGCAACGGTTCTACTCACGGTATCGCCCGGCTGGCACGCACTCTTCCGCAGTCTGTGCTCGGCACCGTTGGCCGCCACTTGGCTCGCGGCAAGCGGCTTGGGGTTGCTCGCGCTGCCCGCCGACACAGAGAGCAGTGCTGCAGGCGCAAAAGCCGACCTGCGCCGCCGACAACTGGAGGCGATGCTCGGCGGTGTCGTGCAGGCATTTTCCGCCGTGACCGGAGCCCTCCTGCTCGCCGCTGCCCCGCGTCCCTCTCTGCCTATCCTGTTGGTCGGTCTCGCGCTCTTGACCTGTTCTACGCTTTTACCGCTTTTTTTCCGTATTCCGTGGTGCCGGCTCGCCGCCGCTGCGGCATTGGCGACCGCCGTTGCCGTCAGCATACTTTAGAGCACAGTCGTTGAAACCAAGAAACTGAGATGCCGGCAAAACCGACACAAAAAACGACATGTTTGCGGATGGCGCCGGTTTTTGGTAACGTCCTTGTTTCACGTTTTGGACGAATACGATGAAATGCGAACTGTGTCATAAAGCGGATGCGGAAACCGCGATCCAACGCGAGGTGGATGGCGAGGTTCAGGAACTCTACGTCTGTCAGGATTGTGCCCGGCTGGAAGTCGCGTCGACTGTACCGCCTGTCTCTGAAGAGGGGCAGCCGACTCCGGAAGACGAGATGGAATCGATGCCGCTGATGGGTATGATCCTCGACGCGGCGTTTGAGATCGTGGGACGTGCCATGAACCTTGCCGAACCGGCGTGCCCAGCGTGCGGCATCATGCGCCACGAGTACCGCAAACAGTCGCGCCTGGGATGCCCGGAGTGCTACACGGCGTTTGCCAAGGAGATGGACGCGGCGATCTTTGACCTGCACCGCGCCATGCAGCATGTCGGCAAGGTGCCGCAGCGGGCGCAGGCCCTTTGGCAGCGCCGTCAGCTTGAAAAGCGTCTGGAGGAGGCCGTCAAGGCGCAGCGCTATGAAGAGGCGATCGCACTACGCGATGAACTGCGTCGCCTGCCGGAGCCTGATGCTGCGGAAGGAGGCGCGTCATGATTTTACCGTCGGAGGAACAAAAGACGCCCCAGCAACCCGCGTTGCCTGCGGAAGCCGCGACGATCGCGATGAGTTGCCGCGTGCGGCTGGCGCGTAATCTGGCGGGCGAGCGCTTCCCGGACTGGGCAACCGAACGTGACCGCGAACGGATTTTGGATGCGGTGTACGAGGCCATGGACAAGGATGCCCCCGAACTGGGCATGGTGCCAATCGCTGGGATTGAGGCACAGGACCGCGACGTCCTGTATGAATCGCGCTTGATCAGCAGAGAACTGATGGAGCGGGCGGCAGGTGGCGGCATGGCGGTGGCACAGGATGGCTCGGCCTGCGTCATGATCAATGAAGAGGACCACCTGCGCATCCAAGGATTCGCGCGGGGGCTGGACATGCAGACTGCTTGGCGGCGCGCGGATGAGTTGGATACGCGCCTGGAGCGCCATCTCACGTACGCATGGTCGCCGCGGCTGGGATATCTGACGGCCTGTCCGAGTAATGTCGGCACCGGTCTGCGCGCCGGGGTCATGCTGCACCTTCTGGGGCTGAGGCTCTGGGGCGAGATAGAACCGGTCGTGACCGCGCTGGAAAGGATGCGGCTATTGGTGCGCGGCATCGGCGGCGAGGGCTCCGAGGCGGCCGGCCAGATCTATCAGGTGTCGAACATGGACACGCTGGGTACGGACGAGGCGGAGATCATCCGCCGCGTGACGCGCATTTGCACAGAGGTGGTGCGCCAGGAATACAACGCGCGCGTACGGTTGATGCAAGTGTCGCCCTTGGTACTGGCGGATTGTTTGGCGCGTTCGTTGAGCATCCTGCAGAACGCACGCCTGCTGACCACGGCCGAGGCGCTGGAATTTCTGTCGGCGCTGCGCTTAGGCGCGGCGATGGGATTGTGTACGCGTCTGAAGGTAGCGGATGTGGACACGTTGATCCTGATGATGCAGCCCGGCCATTTGCAGAAGGGACTGGGCGCGGAGATGTCCTCCGACGAACGTGACGAGATGCGTGCGGATTTCCTGAGCCGCAGGGTAGCCCACGTCAAACTGAAGTGTTGAGGAGAATTGATGAACATTTTTGAGCATTTTACTGATCGCGCGCGACGCGCGCTGCATTTGGCGGCACGCGAGGCCAGCCGCTTTAACCATCCCTACATCGGCACCGAGCACCTGCTGCTGGGGCTGGTGGCGCTGGGCGAGGGCGTGGCGGTTGAGGTGCTGGGCGAACTGGGTGTGTCGCTGGACGACGTGCGCATCGCGGTCGAGCGTATGGTGGGTTTCGGCGGCGACATCAAGACCAAGGGTGACCTGCCCTACACGCCGCGCACCAAGAAGGTGTTGCAACTTGCGGTTGCCGAGGCGCACTCGATGCGACAGCAGATGGTGGGTACCGAACACCTGCTGTTAGCGCTGTTGCGCGAGGGTGAGGGAATTGCCGCACAGGTCTTGCAGTCGCTGAATGTGCAGATCGACGAGGTGCAGGACGGCGTACGCCGCTTTCTTGAGGCGATGGAAGAGATGGACGAGGACGAGGAGGGCGAATTTGGCCCGTCCGGTCGCGACGAGGAACAATCGGAGCCAATGCGCGACGGCCCGCCGCCAGGCATGCCGCCCATGGGTGGCACGAAAAAAGAGGCAAAGTCCAAAACGCCAGCACTGAATGCGTTCGGTCGCGACCTGACCGAGTTGGCGAAAAAAGGCGAGTTGGATCCGGTGGTCGGTCGCCACAACGAACTGGAACGCGTGATCCAGATCTTGAGCCGCCGCTCCAAGAACAACGCTGCACTGCTGGGCGAAGCCGGCGTCGGCAAGACGGCGGTGGTCGAAGGACTGGCGCATGCGATCATCAACGGCGATGTGCCGGAGCGCATGCTCGATAAGCGCGTGATCGCGCTCGACATGGCACTGATGGTAGCGGGTACGAAATACCGCGGTCAGTTCGAAGAGCGTATCAAGGCGGTCGTGGAAGAGATCCGGCGCGAGAAGAATGTCATTCTGTTTTTGGATGAGCTGCACACGATCGTGGGAGCCGGCGGAGCCGAGGGCGCGATGGACGCCGCCAACATCATCAAGCCCGCGTTGGCGCGCGGCGAATTGCAGTGCATCGGCGCGACGACCCTGAGCGAGTACCGCAAGTCTATCGAGAAGGACGCCGCGCTGGAGCGCCGCTTCCAGACCGTGCGTGTTGAAGAGCCGACCGTCGAAGAAACGGTGGCGATCCTGCGCGGTATCGCACCGCGCTACGAGGCGCATCATAATGTGCTGTACGAGGCCGAGGCACTGGAAGCAGCGGCCAAGCTGACGGCGCGCTACCAGCCCGGTCGGCAATTGCCCGACAAGGCGATCGACGCGATCGACGAATCCGGTGCGCGGGTGCGCATGCGGACGTCGGCGCGACCGCCGGACATGCGCGAATTCGAGCGGCACATCCGCGAGGTAAGCCAGAAAAAAGATGCGGCAATCCGCGACCAGCATTTCGAGGAAGCGGCGGCGTTGCGCGACGAAGAGCGCAAGGCCAAGCAGGAACTGGACGCCGCCGTGGCGGCGTGGAAGACCGAGCACTGCGAAAAGCCCCAGCCGGTGACGGTCGACGACGTGACCGAGACGGTGGCACACATCACTGGCGTGCCGATCAAACGCATGAGTGAGACCGAGTTGGCACGTATGCTCAACATCGAGCAGGAATTGCAAGAGGCAGTCGTGGGGCAACTCCCGGCGATCCAGACGGTGGCGCGCGCGTTGCGGCGTTCGCGGGCCGACCTCAAGGACCCCAAGCGCCCGATCGGCTCCTTTATCTTTCTGGGGCCGACCGGCGTGGGCAAGACCCTGTTGGCCAAGGCGCTGGCCGAAAAAATGTTCGGCGACGAAAAGGCGCTGGTGCAGATCGACATGTCGGAGTACATGGAGAAGTTCACCGTCTCGCGCCTCATCGGTTCGCCGCCCGGCTATGTCGGCCACGAAGAGGGCGGGCAACTCACCGAGCGCGTGCGGCGTCGGCCGTACAGCGTGGTGCTTTTCGATGAAGTTGAAAAAGCCCACCCGGACGTGATGAACATGTTGCTGCAACTTCTGGAAGAGGGCCGGCTCACGGACAGCCTCGGGCGGCAGGTTGACTTCCGCAACACGGTGGTGATCTTGACGTCCAACCTCGGCTTCGACACGGCCAAGCAGGGACAAGGGCTGGGCTTTGCGCAAGAATCGGAGCAGGAAGACTACGACCGTTTGCGCAACCGTATGATCGATGCGGCCAAACGGATCTTCAAGCCGGAACTGATGAACCGGTTTGACGACATCATCGTCTTCCGCAAGCTGGACAAGGAGGATGTCGTCAAGATCCTCGACATCGAACTGGCCAAGCTGCGGGAACGGCTCGCCGCCAAATCGATCACGCTTGAGCCTGACGAGGCGGCCACCGAATTTCTGGTCAACAAAGGCTTTGATCCCGCTTTGGGCGCCCGGCCGCTGCGGCGCACCGTCGAGCGCTACCTAGAGGATCGTCTGGCCGAGGAGTTGTTGCGCGGTGTGCTGACCGCGGGCGTGATTGAGGTCGGCGTAGCCGCAGACGATGAAGGGTTGACTTTCCGCATGCGTGACGAGTTGCCCCTGCGCACGTCGGACACGCAGACGGCGACGCCGGAGGGTGACGCGCCGAAAAAGAAGCGTACCACGACCGCAAAGAAAACCGGTACAAAGAAAAAACCACGGAAAACCACGAAAAAGAACAGCGCGACCGCAAAAAAACGCGTGCCGCGCACGAGAAAGGACAGCGAAAAGAACAGCGATTGAAAATCCCGCTTGCCAGACAGGGCACAGTGTTGATAACTTATCGCGTTTCACGGAGGAAAAAATGGTCAAGATCAGACTTCGCAGAACAGGCTGCAACAACAACGCTGCGTTTCGCGTTGTGGCGGCGGACGAGCGTTCGCCCCGCGACGGCAAATTTCTTGAGATTCTGGGCTGGTATGAGCCCAAGCGCGAAGGAGAGAACTTCAAGCTGAATCTGGAGCGTATCGAGCATTGGTTGTCTAAGGGCGCCCGGATGAGCGAGACCGTGGCGAGCATGGTTCGCAAGGCCAAAAAGGCAGCGACCGAGACAGCGGCAGTGTAAGGCCGTGCGGCGGCCGGTATGGGCGACCCCCTGCAGATCGATGTGCTGACTGTATTTCCGGGCATGCTCCGCGGATTTCTCGAAGAGAGCATGTTGCGGCGGGCGGCGCGACAGGGAGCAGTTGTTTTCAGGACGGTGGATCTGCGCGACTTCGCGCACGATGCGCGGCGCACGGTGGACGACCGCCCGTATGGTGGCGGCCCCGGCATGATCATGAAGCCGGAGCCGTGGTTCGAGGCGATTGAAACGGTGCGCACTCCGGAGGCGCGGGTGATCCTGATGACTCCGTCCGGTGTGACGTTCCGGCAGGCGGAGGCGCAGCGGCTGGCGAAGGCCAGTCACCTGATCTTTGTCTGCGGCCACTATGAGGGCGTTGACGACCGCGTGCGCGCGGCACTGGTGACGGATGAGTTGTCGATCGGCGACTACGTGCTCACCAACGGGGTCCTGCCCGCAGCGGTGGTGATTGATGCGGTTGTGCGGTTGCTACCCGGTGTGCTGGGCGGCGGCGAGGAGGCGACCCGGGACGAGTCCTTTAGCGAGGACCGGCTGGAGTTTCCGCAGTACACGCGTCCGCCGGTGTATCGCGGAATGGCGGTGCCGACGGTTTTACAAAACGGCAACCATGCCGAGGTAGATGCTTGGCGCGCGCGCCAGGCGTTGGACAGGACAGCGAAACGGCGGCCGGATTTGTTAGAACGTGAATTCACTAGAGTGCGTGAAGCACAGGTTGGAGAAGAGAGATGATTGCGAAAGCGATTGATAAAATAGATGCCGAGCAGGTTGCCAAGGCAAATGAAGGCAAGAAAGCCCCGGAGATCAAGGTGGGCGACAGCGTGAAAGTTTTTGTGCGCATCAAGGAAGGCGGTAAAGAGCGCTTGCAGGCGTTCGCCGGCACCGTGATCGCCCGCGACAATGGTTCCGGAAACACCGCGACGTTCACGGTCCGTCGCATCTCGTTCGGCGTGGGCGTAGAGAAGGTCTTCCCGCTGAACTCGCCGTATATCGACCGCGTCGAGGTGGAGCGTTCCGCCCGCGTGCGTCGCGCCAAGCTCTACTTCCTGCGTAGCCGCACGGGCAAGAAGGCCCGCCTGCGCGAGGCGTGAGAAGTTGCGCGTCATCATCTGCCAAAAACAACGCCGCTTTGCTATCGACACATCTGCGGTCAAGCGGATGGTGCGTGACTTTGCAGAGTTGGCTCAGACATCTGCCGAACATCCGTGGCAGGAAATCACCGTCCACCTGTACGACGATGACGGTATTGCATCGATCAATCGAGCAATCATGGACCACGACGGCCCCACGGATGTCATCACACAGCGCTACACGCCCATTCCCGGCGAGTCCGCCGGTCTAATTGGCGAACTGTTCGTCAATGTCGAACGCGCGCACCAAGCCGCGCCACGCCGCACGGGATGGTCGCCCGACCGCGAACTCGCGCTCTATCTCGCACACGGCTGCGACCATCTGACCGGTGCCGACGACACCACACCGCGCGAACGCGCCCGCATGCGCCGCCGCGAGCTGGCATGGCTCCGGAAGGTGTCCCCCAGGCGATTGTTTGCAGACGACCAGTAAGAGGTAATAGGTAGTAGGTAAGAGGTAATAAGTTTTCGGGAAGGGCAAGCGTAAGCGGGGGCCTGGTGGATGCCGGACGCATAGCAGCACCCGCAGTACCCGCAGTGCCGAGCGGCGTGGCACGGGCATCTTGCCCGTGGTGGCGGCGTGAAGCGCCGCCCGGACGAGCGACGCTCGTCCCTCCCGGCGCTCCGCGAGACGGGTGGCCGGGCTTGTGCAGAGCACGGTGCGGCCGGACGCATAGCAGTACCCGCAGTGCCCGCAGCACCCGCAGTGCCGGAGAACTCTCCGCGCACGGCGCGGAAGGAAACGATGCCGCGACCTGCGGCAGAGCAACCGCCAAAAAAGCTTGTGGCATGGGCGTCCCGCCCATGAAACACGGGCAAGATGCCCGTGCCACACCTCTGCGTCTGTGCCTCTGCGTTAAATAAACCCGAACATTGACATCTACGGCAAAAATCTGGCATGCTCTCGGGAACGAAAGAAGGAATGGAGAGGCATGGCGATCACA
>Ga0255347_1005975_pt1 | contig 13516 bp, 14 predicted proteins | sample wastewater_treat_2_FD_192479 | JGI IMG/M metagenome (GOLD analysis project Ga0255347, IMG submission 192479) | Wastewater microbial communities from Lulu Island WWTP, Vancouver, Canada - plant24 | ecosystem: Engineered > WWTP > Wastewater > Unclassified | place: Canada: Vancouver, British...
TGTTACCGATTTTATTATGCGGTGGCTGGAGGTGCAGAAGAAGTATGTGGATACGATTGACGGCATTCTGATTCTTGATGACATTGCAGGTTTTTGCGGCAAGCCGGATTTTGAGGAGTTTGCCCGGCCGTATCTCCAGGAGATTTTCGGTTCGCTGAAGGTTTCGGTGCGGTTTTTCCATAACGATGCCGACGGTCGGGTGTGTGCTCCTTATCTGGCAGAGATGGGGGTGAATCTTTTCAATTTCAGTTTTCAGCATTCACTTCAGGAAATGAGGGAGTGGACCGGCGGGCAGGTGGTTTTGCTCGGCAATATACCGCCGCGTGATGTGCTGGCAGCCGGCAGCCCGGCAGAGGTTCGCCAATGGGTCGAACAGACCTTGCAGACCTTGCCGGATTCATCGCGGATTATTCTCTCCTGCGGCGGGGGGATGCCCGGCGGCGTGTCCACAGAAAATCTGCGGAGTTTTATCGACGCGGTAAAGAAAGGCAGATAAATGAATCCGAAAGCAGCAAAGGTTGTCCGCCGGCTGGCGTGGGCGGCGATGTGCGGACTGGTTCTGGCGGCGGCCTGCCGAACCGCTGAAAAAGGAGAGGAAAAAGCAATGAAATCTCCCGCTAAAGTGGTTCAGGATGAGGATTCGATAACTCTTTTTCTTCAGGATAAGCCGGTGCTTCAGTATTATACGGCGCTGTGTGATGTGCCGGCGGGTGTAAATCCGCTCTATCGCCGAAGCGGCTTTATTCATCCCCTTTGGTCGCCGGAAGGCCGGGTTCTCACCCGTATTCAGCCGCCCGATCATTATCATCATTACGGCATTTGGAATCCGTGGACAATGACCCATATCGAAGGACGCGAAGTGGACTTCTGGAATCTGGCCAAAGGACAGGGCACGGTGCGCTTTGCCGGACTGGAGGAAATTGTCCAGGAGGAGCAGGGAGGGGGATTTCAGGTTCGGCAGGAGCATATTGATTTGACAGCCCAGCCGCAAGGACGTGTTTCCATTGAGGAGACGTGGGATATTCGGGCCTTTCCGGCCGAGGCGGAGGGGCGGACCGTTTGGGTGGTGGACCTGCGCAGCGGATTCTGGAATGTGCTCAACAGCCCGATTGTGCTGGACGCCTACCGCTACGGCGGAGGGATAGGATTCCGGGCGACCGAAGAATGGACCAAAGACAATTGTACGGTGCTTACCTCGGAAGGAAGAACAAGAAAAGATGCGGATGGGCAGCGGGCAAGATGGTGTGATGTGAACGGTTCGTTTGCAGATGGGGGCAGGGCTGGTATTGTGTTTATGAGCCATCCGGAAAATCGGGAACATCCGGAGCCGATGCGGGTCTGGCCGATGGATGCCAACGGCGGACGCGGTGATTTATTTGTGGAGTTTTGCCCTATCCGGCTGAAAAGTTGGGTTCTTGAGCCCGGTATCAAATATCTTCTGCAGTATCGCCTGATTGTCTATGACGGAGTATTGAAGCCGGAAACAGCGGAGGCGCTGTGGAAGGCATACGCCCAGCCGTAAGCGGGGGAACTATCAAAGAAAGACAGTACGAAGAAGAGGAGTACGCTATGAAACGAAGAGATTTTCTGAAAGGGGCGGTTGCTGCGGCCGGAGCAGCAGGGTTTCCGACGCTGCTGCCGTCGCTGGTGTTCGGCAGGAATAAGCCGAATGACAAGATTCAGATTGGACAGATTGGCTGCGGCAGAATTGCCCGCACCCATGACCTTCCGGAGACGATTCGGCATGATTTCTGCCGGATTGTGGCGGCGGCGGATGTGGACAGCAAGCGGCTGGAAGACGGTAAACGATGGATTGAAAATTATTATGCGAAAAAAACCGGCCAAGGCAGCTACGTGCAGGTAAAAACATACGGAAACTATCAGGAGTTGCTGGCGGATCCGGCCATTGATGCTGTTATAATCTCCACCCCCGACCACTGGCATGCACAGATTGCGATAGAGGCGGCTCTGGCAGGCAAGGATATCTACCTGCAGAAGCCGGCTTCGATGACGATTGTTGAGGGTCGGCAAATGAGCAATGTGATTCATCGCACAGGACGGATCCTTCAAGTCGGCAGTCAGCAGCGCTCTATGAAACCCTGGCCCCATTTCAAGCGGGCCTGTGAACTGGTTCGAAACGGCTTTGTAGGAGACCTTCAGCGGGTTCTAATCGGCCTGCCGACGGACCCGGGCTGCGGAGAGGAGCCGGAGATGCCGATTCCGCCCAATCTGAACTACGATATGTGGCTGGGCTCCACGCCGTATGTGTATTATACTGAAAAGCGGGTGCATCCGCAGAATGGTTATGATCGGCCTGGATGGCTGCGCTGTGATGCCTACTGCTGCGGGATGATCACCGGCTGGGGGGCACACCACGTCGATACAGCCCATTGGGGAATGGATACCGAATATACCGGCCCCATCGAAGTAGAAGGCCGGGCCGAGTATCCCAAATCCGGTCTGTGGAATGTGCATGGAGAATTTGATGTATATGCCAAGTATGCCAACGGTGTGTCCATGCATATCAGCAGCCGCCACCCAAACGGGGTTCGTTTTGAAGGAACCGAAGGATGGATTTTTGTAACGCGGGGACCCGAGCAGGTAACAGCCAGCGACCCGACAAGCGGCGGCCCGTCTTCACCGCTTCAGGCCGGCGACCCGAAGATTCTCCAGGCGGCAATCCCGGCAGAGGGTGTTCATCTTTATGAAAGCCCTGAACAGCATCTGAACTGGCTGGAGTGCATTCGCAGCCGCCGCCAGCCGATCGCGCCGGTGGAGATTGGTCATCGCTCATGCAGTGCTTGCCTGGTGAGCTATATCGCGATGAAACTCGGCCGCAAGCTCACCTGGAACCCCCGCAAGGAAGTCTTTGTCGGTGATGACCAGGCCAATGGAATGCTGTCGCGCCCGCAGCGGAAGCCCTATGGAACCAATTACGTGCTGCTTTGATGGAGACGGCAATGAAGCTCAAGTGTGCTCTGTTTGGTTGGACGGCGGCAGTGATTCTTGCCGTCACAGGGGGCTGTCCGGCGGAAAAGCCGGCCTCGGAGGCCGGCCCGGACTGTCAGGTGCGGCTGATGGTGCTGGACCCGGGGCATTTTCATGCAGCCCTTGTGCAGAAAACCATGTATGAAGAGGTTTGCCCCGATGTTTATGTGTATGCGCCGGATGGTCCTGAACTGCAGGAGTATCTACGTTCGATTGAGGCGTTCAACAGCCGAGCGGAGAATCCGACCTCGTGGGTTCTGAATGTTTATAAAGGCGAGGATTATCTCGAGCGGATGCTGTCGGAGAAGAAGGGCAATGCTGTGGTTCTTTCCGGGAAGAATTCGCTGAAGACTGATTATATCTATCAATCTGTCCAGGCGGGTCTGAATGTTTTGGCCGATAAGCCGATGGTCATCGTTCCGGAAAAGTTCCCGCTTCTGGTTGATGCCTTTGAGACGGCGGAGAAAAAAGGCGTGCTGCTGTATGACATTATGACCGAGCGGTACGAGATTACCACCATCCTGCAAAAGGAACTGTCGGCGATTCCGGAAGTGTTCGGTTCATTCGAGAAGGGCAGTCCTGAGGAGCCGGCCGTTTCCAAAGAAAGCGTTCATCACTTTTTTAAGGATGTGGCCGGCCGTCCTCTTCGCCGTCCGGCGTGGTTTTTTGACCCTGCCCAGCGAGGGGATGATTTGGCGGATGTCTCGACTCATCTGGTGGATTTGATTCAATGGGAATGTTTTCCTCAGCAGCCGATTGATTATCGGACGGATATCCGGATGCTGTCGGCCCGCCGGTGGACGACGCCGATGACGGCCGAGCAGTTCCGCGAAATCACAGGGATGGAGAGTTGGCCGGAGTATCTGCGGCCGTATGTGAAAGACGATGTTCTGCATGTTCCGGCCAACGGACAGATGGATTATGTTATTCGGGGCCTTCACGCGCGGGTATCGGTTCGCTGGGAATATCGGGCGCCCGAAGGAGCGGGGGATATGCATTTTTCCGTTCTGCGGGGAAGCCGATGCAGTCTGGTAATCCGCCAGGGGCCGCAGGAGCAGTATAAGCCCACCCTGTATGTGGAAGCACGCGGCGGCAATCTGCCGGCGGAAAACCTGCGGAAAGCAGTACTGGAGACGCTGCAGGGGCGCTATCCCGGGATTGGGCTGGAGCCGATTGCCGAGGGCCGATGGAAGATTGTCATTCCGGAACAATATCACGTCGGCCACGAGGCGCATTTTGCGCAGGTGATGCAGAACTTCCTGGGCTGTCTGAAAGAAGGCCGGCTGCCGGAATGGGAGGTGTCCAATATGCTTGCCAAGTACTATACGACGATGGAGGCCGTCAAGGCGGCAGGCAGGCCGTAACAGCCGGCCCTCAAGAATTTGGCTGCCGCTTCCGCCGGTCGGCTGGAAAATCCGGCCGATAAGAAAGTCATCATTCAGGCCGCGGGCATTCGTCCCGCGGCCAAAAATCATATTCCGATAAAATCCAGCAATTCTTTTCCAGAACGTTCGGATTATCGAACGTTTGGCGGAAGATTTTCTGTCTTCACATTTTCTTAAAAATTTTTCCTGCCCAGTTTGCCGCCCCGCTTTTTATTTCTTAGGTTTTCTATGGAAACGAAAAGTTCTTTGACAAGCTCATAGGCCAAATCCGAACACGCTGAATCAGGTGTTTTTGCAGAGAACCCCCAGGCCGGCCCTGCCGGTCTGAGACCGAAGCCAAAAAACAAAACCAAAAAACGATACCGAAACAACAGGTACAGAAAAGAAAGGAAGAACAGTTATGAGAGCAAAAAAAGGGTTTACATTGGTTGAAATTCTGATCGTGGTCGTGATTCTGGGTATCCTGGCGGCGATTGTGATACCTCAGTTCAGCCAGGCCAGCACCGAAGCCAAGCTCAACAGTCTGATGAGCAACCTGCAGTCGATGCGTTCGCAGATTGAACTCTACAAGGTTCAGCACAACGACAATCCTCCTGAACTGACCGGTATACAGGCCGATGTAACTATCATTGGATCGGGCCAGTTGACCGGCAAAACGGATATAAACGGAGATCCTGGCACTGATTTTGGACCTTATCTGCAGCGGATTCCCAACAACCCCTTTACTGGTTCTAACACAGTAGGTGGTTTCAACAGTGGTTCAGATTGGGAATACAACGAAACTACCGGTCAAATCCGTGCAGGTGATGCCGGTAATGAGGGCGATACTGTAAAGGTTAATGGAGTAGATGTGTCTATTACCGACTTGTAAAAGTTTTTTTCTGAGGGATAAGTAACAACCTTATCCATGTCCAATCAAGCCGATCGGCCTTGCGAAGAAACTCGGGGGTCGGTCGGCTTTTTTTTGTGAATCGGGTTTGGCTTTTGCAGCTGCAGGAAGGAAGAATGCAATGAACCAAATGAAAAGTCGGCGGTTCAGACAAAGAAAAACCAGAGTCGTTCCTCCTGCCTGGGTGCGTTTTCTGGAGCGGAGCATGCTGCTGGCGGCGCTGTCTGCGGCAGCGGCGGGGATGGTGCCCCGGGTCGTGCGTACCGGTGCGGAAAATCGGGTTTCTATCCTGGTTGACCGCCTTCAGCAGGTCCGTTCGAGCATTGCCGTCTATCGGGCTGAACACAATGGCCGGCTGCCTGCGGCTGACCTAAAGCAGGCGGACGGCCGGGCCTTTGCGGCAGCCCTCACAAACGCTGACGAGCAGGGGCGAGGGCCTTATCTGACTCGCATACCTGCTAATCCCTTTGCAGAAGGCGGCAGGGCGGACGAGGTTACGGTGGTGTATGACCCTGCGGCGCTGCCTGAGGGGCAGGAGACAACCGGCTGGTGGTACAACGCGGCGACCGGACACTTTGCGGCCTGCGACAGCCGATACCATGCGGCGTTTTGAAATCGATTGAGCGATGAAGCGAAGACAAAAGACAGATGGTTTTACACTGCTGGAGATGCTGATGGCGATGGTGATTCTCGGCCTGGCGGCATCGGGTGTGCTTTTGCCTTTTGTCACTGCCGCTCAGGTGCAGAAGGAGGCGACGTGCCAGGTGCTGGCGGCTGTTCTGGCCTCCAATTTGATGGAGCAGATTTACAGCACCCCTTTCGAGCAGATTGATTCTGATTGGGATGGTTATACAGAGCCCGAAGGACAGGTCAAAAAGGCCGCCGTCAGCACTGATAATGAAATGTATTCTGATCCTGTTTACAGGGGATTTGCCCGTTCTGTTTCGTGTCAAGCCCAGCAGATGGGGGACGTCGAGGGACGGCTGGTTACGGTGAACATTGCCTATCAGGGCAGGAACATAATGCAGATTCAATTTCTGATCGGTCCTAAATGATATGGTTCAACGGAACAGGCCCAAAAATCGCGGGTTTATGTTGATTGAACTGGTGATGGGGATGCTCATTGCCGGTGTTGTCTTGCTGGCGGCCGCCACGTTTTCATTTGCGATGCGCCAGGGGCAGGAAACCACGAACCTGATGCTCGACAATCAGGCGATGGTACGCGGCGCCGCTGTGCAGCTCATTGAACAGGTGCGGCAGGCGAAGCATCTTGAACAAACGGACCTAACCACGGTTTATCTTGACGAAACGAAAACCTCTTTTCTGACAATAGACAGCAGCACCCTGAAACTGAATCAGCATCCTTTGCTTCAGAATTGCAGGGATTTGACGATGGAACTCGATGAGCCAAAGCGGTTTTTGGTTGTCCGGTTTCAACTGAGAGAAGAGACGGGCTGGCGGGATTACGCAATCTGTGCGGCCGGCCGCTGCGGGCAGGGAGGGTAAGATGGCTGCTGCTGCGTCTTTTCATCGAAACAGGGGGATGGCACTGATTACAGTGCTGTTTCTGGTGATGGCGATTACGATTATTGCGCTGGGGCTGTTTGCCCGAACGGATATGTCGCTGGCGGCTTCGCGCAATTTTGTCCTGCGAACCAAACTCGATGCCCTGGCTTATTCGGCTCTGGAATACGGCCGTTTTCGGGTTCGCGACCCCAACCCCAATCTGCCCTATTCGGTGCCAATAAAAGAACAGGGATTTGCTTGTGAGGTGACAATCGAAGACCCCACCGACTGTCTTTACAAAGTTAAAGGCCATGCCTGGTTTGTGAAGGAAGGTGAGGTAGTGGCGGAAAGCATCTTAGTCGGCTGGCTTTATTCTGATCCGACTTGTGAGCCCCGTACTTCCTATTACCGGCAGATTGAGCGCGTCCGATAAGGGGGATTTGTGGAGTCCTTTCAAAAATGGTTCTTTGCAGAGCGAAGGGCGGGGGTGACCGGCAGGCAGAGGGCTGCTTTGCCGGCAGGGGGCAGGAGTATAGGGATTGTGCCGACTGTATGGGTTCTGCCGAGGCCGGAGGGCTTTAAAAAGGGCTTTTTGAAGCAAATCGGACAGTTGCGGCAGGTCCGATTATACGGGCCTTAACGGCTATGATTCTGGTTGAGAACAAAGTCAGCGGGACTTTTTGTTTTGCCTGCCGGAGCCGGTTAAGACGGCTGAGCAGGCAGTCGAAAACACAAGCGGCGCAAAAGCGGCAATCTGCCTGCTTAGACGGCAGAGAAATCGGAAGGTGTTGTATGAACCGAACAAAACAGCGGTACAGCCGGTTCCAGCGGGGGTTTACCCTCGTTGAGATCATAGTTGTAGTGGTGATTCTGGCGATTACCGCCCTGGTGGCAATCCCTGTGTTCGGGACAGCGGCGGATATGCAGGTGCGCTCCGCGGCTGACAAAATCGCCGCCGATCTCGATTATGCCAAGGGTTTGGCGATTACCCGACAGAAATGCTATACCGTGAAGTTTTTTCCTGTGGAGGAAGAATATCAGGTACAGGACGACAAGGGAAATCGGATTGAACATCCTCTACGTCCAGGCGACGACTTCGTCGAGAAGTTCGGGGATGGCTCGCGCAATCTGCGGCTTGGCCGTGTGGATATTGTGGCGACAACGTTAAATGATAATGCCGTCACCTTTGACTATCTCGGAACTCCCTACAGCGGGACAGGCACCAGCACCCGCTTAAACAACGATGCCGGCACCATTACGCTGAAGGCAGATGCATTTGAACTGGATGTGACTATTGAACCCCTTACGGGTTATATCTCGATTACGGAGACGAAACCTTGATTTGGATTAAGGAGAACGATGCGTTATCTGGTTGACTTATTCAGCCGGAGTTCGAAAGGCCCGATCGGCATTGACATCGGGCATAGCTGCATCCGGATGATCCAGCTGGGCTGCAAAGACGGCCTGATTCGGGCGGAAAGCGCCGAACAGGAGCCGCTCGAGCCGACGTTGACGCCGGACGGCAGCGCCCAGCGGAGAACGATAATCCGGGCCATTCGCTCCATGCTCAGCCGGGGGCGGTTTGCCGGACGCGAGGTGGTGTCGTGTCTGCCGGGCGATACGCTGAAAATCAAGAGTCTGCGGCTGGACGTTCTCGAGGCCGAGCGTCTGGAGGAGACCCTGCTGGAGGACACGGCGCAGCGGTTCGGGCTGGACCTGGACAGCGATGAAATCCGCTATCTGGCGGCCGGGAGTGTCTATCAGGGAGAGGAAATCAAAAAGGAAGTCATCTTTCTCGGAATGAATCGCACCCAGCTGATGGGACATATTGCTTTGCTGGAAGAGGCCGGGCTGGAGCCGATTGCCGTGGATGCGATGCCGTGTGCACTGTTTCGCAGTTTTCAGCGGACGCTGCGTCGGCAGGAAGACTGCCAGATCGTCAGCGTGCTGGTCAATCTCGGGATCCATTTTACAACGGTGATTATCGGACGAGGGGCCTCTATATCGCTGGTTAAGCAGATTCCTCTGGCTGAGCACCATCTGACCCAGAAGGTGGCCGACACCCTGGGGATTTCCTACGACCAGGCAGCCGCTCAGATTGCTCAATTGCAGCGACTCTGCAGCCGCCAGACGGATTTACCGCTCCAGCGAACCATTTCGGCAGCGATCAGCCGTATTATCGAGGATTTGGCCCGGGAGATTTCCCTGTACTTCAAATATTACGCTGTCTCTTTTCGCGGTGAACAGCCCTCTGAAGTGGTGTTTACGGGAGGGCGATTGTATGAGTCGCTGCTGATGGATTTGCTGCGTCAGCAGCTGAACATAGAGATTCGCGTTGCTGAACCCCTGCGCGGCATCGACCTGAGCCGCGTTGGTTTTGATCGGAGACCCAATCCGCAAATGGCGGAGTGGGCGGTGGCGGTCGGGCTGGCGTTGAAGGGATGGTCATGGCTCGGACCGCAGGAACCGGACTATATCCCTCAGGGGGGTGCAGCAGTCTGATGGAACTGGATTTTATCCCATCCTGGTATCACGAAAATCGCCGGCGGCGCAACTGGTATATTCGCCGCTATCTGGTGATTGCCGTCATCACTGGACTGTGGATTGTCGGCAATCTCTTCAGCGGCAGATTGATTTCAAAGGCCTATGCAGACCTTGGCGTCCTGCGCGAAACCTATGCAAAAGGCCTTCGGAACGTCATTCAGGTTCGCCAACTCCAGGAACGGCTTTCGGTGTTGAACCGTCAGAGTCGGATTCTTCACCATCTGCGTCCGCGGACGCCGATTTCTCCGGTGCTGGCGGAGTTAAGCCGCTGCATCGGTGGGCGTGTGGTTTTGACGGAATTGTCGCTGGTTCAGACACCGCTGGAAGGCCGTTTCGCCGGCGTGCAGAAGACACCGGCAGCACAGGCGAAACCCTCCGGCAGCCCCAGGAATGACTGGAGGATGGGGGCGGATACCGTGCTTCGGATTCGACTGGTCGGCTTTGCGGTGGATGGTGCCGAGGTGGCTTCGCTGATTTGCCGCCTGGAGGAATCCGAGTATTTCACCGAGGTGATTCCGGTGTATTCGAAAAATCAAACTCGATTCGGCACGTCGGCGGCTGAATTTGAGATTCAGTGTGTTTTGGCTGACTTTACGGTCAGGGAGCAGAAGTGAAGAAGTTGGTGGATCATTATCCGATGCTGATTTTGGGCCTGCTGCTTTTGGGAGCGGTCGGGATTGGGGCTTATCAGTATTATCCCGTGCACCGGCAGCGGGAGGCATTTCGCAGTCTTTTGGCCGAAGAGGAACTGCGTCTGGAGGAGATTCAGCAATGTTCTGAACAGCTGCCGGGTCTGCTTCGGCAGGTGCTGATGCTCGAATCGGAGACCAGCGAGTTTCCGCGGCTTTTCCCGAATGAACAGGGTTTTTCACGGCTCTGGGAGCAGATAACGGAGGTTATGGCTCGGGCCCAGCTTGCAGACCAGTCTGTTCGGCCCGGCGAGGTGGTTTGTGAGAACGGTTTATGCTCTGTGCCGCTGGAAATTCGCTGCACCGGCAGCTTTGAACAAATTTTTGAGTTGTTTCAGTCGCTTGAACGGTTCGAGCGGCTGATTCGAATCGAAGAGGTCACGCTGAAGAATGATGACTCACTCTCCGGACGCCTGACTCTGCACGCCAGAGCCAGGGCCTTTTATCGGTCTGCGGAGAATGCTGGGCAGAACTTATGAGCAGAAACAGAACAGCCATAGGAAGTGTGGGAACATTTCTTGGAACCGTCAATCCCAAGGTGGTGTTGGCGGCGGCCCTGCTGCTGCTGATGGCGGTGCTGTGGCTGCGGGTATTTCTCCGAGGACGCAGCGGTCCGGCAGCAGTACAGGCCCAAACTCTCCCTGGTCAGACCGCAAATCAGCCCTCCGGCGGCTCTTCAGCGCCGAAAGCGGTTCTTCAGCCGCTTTCCCTGCCGGTGGTGGAAGGCCGGCATGACCGCCTCTGGCGGGACCCTTTTGTGGTGGAGCGGTCTGAGTGGTTTGCCCAAGCGGATAACCCGGCTTCTGTTGATTCTCCACGGGAAGGAAAAGAACCTTCCGAGGAGCAGAGACAGCAGGCGGATTTGCAGAAAATTGCCGGGACTGTTCTGCTGCAGGCAGTGATTAAAGATCCTGCCGGCGTGCCGGTTCGGGCCTGTGTCAACGGGACGGTTTTGTCCAAAGGTGAAACCCTGAAAGTGAAAGAAAACGGAAAAGTCTATGAGTTAAAACTAACGGACATTGGTGCTTCAGAAGTTCAGTTTTGTTATCAAACCCTATCGTTCACAGTCAAAATGCCCTCCTCGGAGTGGCTTGATTGACGGAAAGGCGGTGTCGTATGAAGATTCAGCGAAACAAGCGAAAGAAATTCAAAACCTACTTGGCGGCCGTGTCGGTGTGGCTGCTGGCTGTACTGGGACTGACGGCACTGGTCGTCGGCCAGGAAAGTGAAGCCGTCAGTCTTGACGAACCGGCAGCTTCAGCGCCGGAAGCAGCGTCCTCTGCACCGGAACCCCAGCCGGCGGCCTGCTCGATGCAGTCGGTCCAGTCCATCAGTTTCCGCAAGGATATGCCCATTCGGGATGCCTTGCAGATGCTGGCTCAAATGTATCACAAAAACATTGTGCCTTCCGCCCGTGTGGATGGGATGGTTACAGTGACCAATTTGTACGATGTTACCTTTGAGGAGGCCCTGCAGGCCATTCTCGGAACGCATAAGTATGAAATCAAAGGCAACTTCGTCAAGGTTTACACCAATGAAGAATTCATGGCCGACAAAACCCGCTTTGAGTATGCGACAATTCCCCTCTACTACATCAATGCAGAAGAAGCCAAAAAACTGGCCGAGCCCCTTTTGAGCGAATTCGGCCAGCTTGGCGTTACCAGTCCTGCTCAGCGGGATACCGTCCCCGGCAAAGGCGGCGATTCGCTGGCCATTCACGACCGGCTGGTAGTTTCGGATTATCCGGAAAATCTCAGGCGGATTCGAGAGATGCTGGCCGAGGTGGATGTCGAACCTCTTCAGGTGCTCCTGGAAGTGACCGTGATGGAAGCCACCCTTACGGAAGAGACGAAGTTTGGGATCGATTGGAAAAATATTCCAGGTACTTCTGTCAGTTTGGGAGATGACGGTTTCCTCCAGAGCGGATTTGCCCCGCAAGTTACCGGCGGTGCTTCCGGGATTTCTATTGGTGTTACCTTTGACAACATCTCTGCTCTGATTACAGCCCTTGAGACGGTCTCGGATGTGACGATTATGGCCAATCCAAAGATTTTGGCCCTCAACAAGCAGGCCGGCAAGCTGAGCATCGGTCGGGAAGACGGCTATCAGTCCCTGACCAATGTCTCCGAGGGCGGCACATCCACCCAAGAGGTGGAGTTCCTTGAGAGCGGCACTGTGCTCGAGTTTCGGCCGTTTATCGGCAAAGACGGTCTGATTCGGATGGAGATTCGTCCGGAGCAAAGCAATGGTGAAATCAAAAATTATGGTGATGCATATCTGCCTAATAAGAGCAAGACAGAGGTCGTGACCAATGTGATGGTCCGGGATGGTCAGACGATTGTGCTGGGCGGACTCTTTAAGGAAAGCACAAATCTGTCCCATAGTCAGGTTCCGATTCTCGGGGACATCCCTGTCATTGGGGAATTATTCCGCGGGGTCTCGGATTCGTCGTCTCGGGTGGAGCTGATTATTCTGATTACTCCGCATATTATCCAGCGGCCGGAGCAGGCGCAGGGAGCAGAGCGGCTGGAGGATGTGCAGCGGCTGGCTCACACGGCCCGCAGCAATCTGTATTGGATGAGCCGGGTCAAGATTGACGAAGATCGGTACGCCCGTGCGGTTCAGTATTATACGAACGGCGAATATGACTGTGCGATGGCCGAGCTGAATAATATTCTGACGATTCATCGCAATTACCTCGAAGCGGTTCGGCTCCGCGAGCGTATTCTTCGCGAAACACAGCCGCAGGCAGCCCAGCAGATGGAACGCCTGATGCTTCAGAAGATTGAACGAGAAGAATCCGGCAAGTGGTTACGCTGGTAAAGGATGATGCAGACGCTCCGGCCGTTCGCCTTTGCTGCGGCGGCCGGAGCGGCTTCTCAGAGGACATTAGAAAGATGGGAGATAGACGATGGAACGAATGAAATCGATAGCAATGCTGCCGGCTTTGACGGCGGCTTTATGGCTTTTGGGCGGCTGTGCCTCATCCAACTATCAGCGAAGCAAGCAGGAGATGGTGCAGAACTGGGGAAAATCTTCTGTTCAGTCAAGTGCAGCTGCCATTGGCACCATGCTGGATCGCGGCGAGATTGAAGAGGCCAAGAAGGCCCTCGTCAAGTGTGTACAGGCAGCCCCGGATGATCCGAAGGTCAATTTTCTTTTGGCGCGGGTTCATCTGGCGGAAGGCCGCACCAATGCCGCCCAGTTCTGTTTGGAAAAGACGGTCGAAGCCGATGCAGAAATGGATGAGGCCTGGTTCGCCCTCGGCCTGATAGCCCAGGAACAAGGAAACAATCTTCGGGCCGGCGAATGCTTCCAAAAGGCAGTTCAGCTGCAGCCGCTTCGCGTCGAATATATTCTGGCTCTGTCTCATTTGTATCTCAACGAGGGACAGACGGAAGAGGCCCGACAACTGATTGAGGAAAAGCGGAAACAGCTGCCCTACAATGAAGATTTGCTGCTGACGGCCGCCGAGTTGGCGCGGCGGAGCGGCGATTCAGAACGGGCTGTTGTCC
>Ga0255347_1005980_pt1 | contig 13511 bp, 11 predicted proteins | sample wastewater_treat_2_FD_192479 | JGI IMG/M metagenome (GOLD analysis project Ga0255347, IMG submission 192479) | Wastewater microbial communities from Lulu Island WWTP, Vancouver, Canada - plant24 | ecosystem: Engineered > WWTP > Wastewater > Unclassified | place: Canada: Vancouver, British...
CGCGCTGGTCGATAAAGGAGCCATCGCCCACGAGGACCTCAAGCTCATCCACTTCAGCAACGATCCGGAAGAGGCGTTCTCGTACCTTGCTCGAACCCTTACCCAACTTCACCTGCGGGGCAGTAAAAACAGTCCTGCCAATGGAAATCACCGCCCCTGAGTTCATCCGTATCATCGGCGAACCGTATCCCCCGCAACCCGGAAAGCCGGTTCTGCGCAATGCATCTTGCTGCCGCGGCAAAAAATGCAAATAATCCAATCCGCCTACGACACGTTGAGCTGGATCACGCAAGGTGTGCCTGGCCGGATCCCAATCCCGCCACAGCGCGCTCCCGGCGCTGCGATGCAAATATCATTTGACAAACCGCCGCTTCCATTATAGGAATAGCGATACAGCACGTTCCGTCCAAACATATCCTGATCTTGTGCCCGCCACCGATGGAAGATTGCTTGCCGGGGCCGCAAGCAGCGCGAGGATTATCGTTTCACCCCTGATCCTCATTTTGATACCGCATCGCCTCCGCATTTTTTCGGCCGGGTTATCAAAATGATGGCGTGGTCTGGCGCTCAAGGCTTTTCTTCGTAACCGCCCGTTCACCGCATTTCGCACGGCCGCACAGCACCCCCGGCGCTGCGGGAACTCATAAAAAATACTTGTCAACCCTTACCATGCAAGGAGAACGAGATGAATCTGTACGTAGGCAATCTGGCGCTTAACGTGTCTGAAAGCGAGCTGCAGCAGGCTTTTGAACCGTTCGGAGAGGTTACCTCGGTAAAAATAATTAAAGATAAATACACCGGTGAATCAAAGGGCTTCGGATTCGTTGAGATGCCTTCCGGCGCGGAGGCACAGGCTGCGATGAACGGGCTTAACGGAACGGAGTTGAAGGGGCTGGCCATAAAAGTAAATCAGGCGCGACCGCAGAAGAGCAAACCCCGGGGAGGATATCGCAGGTACTAGGACGCCATCCTGGAAGCGCATTGCCCATAACCAGTTTCGCAGTGAACTACCCGGCAGCAGGGCGGTGGGACACAAAAGCTAAAAAATCGCCTCTTCCTGATGAGAGTGGATTACGGTGGAGGTGATGATCAAATCAGCTCCTCCCGCCATTCTTATAAAATGGTGCGCCGCTAGGTTCGGGTTCCGGCGCCTGCCCGGATAGCACAGGGTAGCCACGGGGGTTGGCCCTACACCTTCGCGGGCCGGTTTGTCCGACTTCACCCAAAATTTGATGCGGCATATCTGTAAGAAAGAAAAATCCGCGCTCCGCGCCATTCCGATTCTCCTTCCCCAATTGATTTGACTTTCCTCCTGAAACAGTATATCTATAACTAACCGATATTCATCCTTGCGAAAAAAAACCGCCATGGATCAGGCGGATCGCGTGGAAGCAGCCGCTCTTTGCGCCGGATGCGATGCTGGTGCGGTGATAACCTATAAAGACCCTGTTTCCTTAACCGGGCTGAAGGTGTTGCGCGAACCACCGGGCACCGGCAAAAATGAGGTCCAACCCTCTGAACGAGGGCATACTTAAAACCCGCTTGCTCAGAAAATCGTCTGGGCCGCGCTACGAAGGGAGGATTTATGCCAAAATTAACCACAGACGCAAAACCGTTGTCCACCGAAGAACAGCTTGCGAGGGTGCGTGACGTGCTTGTCAGCGACCGAATCAACCTCTACCTGGACCTGAAAAAACTTCTGGGAGAAAAGGAGGGAACAGAGCTCTTTAAAAAATTGTATGATGAGGGGATGAAACGGATTAGAAAGAATTTCCCCGGCGGCAAACTGTCCATCCTCGAACTTTTGAAACGGGAAATGATCAGCTTCCCGGTGCTGGGATTTGAACTCAATTTTGATCATGAGGTGGAAAACGGCGAGGACGTGTTTTATGAGCATATCTCCAAGTGCCCGTTCCTGGATATGGCCAGGAAGATGGGTATATCCGAATCCCCCTGCGATTTCATCTGCGGGTACGATGTGGAAGTGGCAATCCGCGACAAGCGGGGCCGCTGGGAAGTCGTCTCCATGATGGGGAAAGGCGGTAAAGAGTGCCAGTTCCGCATACGGGACTGGAAGGATTAAAGGATAAACGTGCCATGGCTGATTCTATCCCGGTGCAGGGGCGGCCGGTCGCCCCTGCACAAGCGGCGCACTTTCCTTGTTACACCCCATGTCCCTTGGGTCGCCGCGGATCATGAAAATGCAATCTCATAGACAAGTCATTCTGCGACTCGACTGCAGAATCTATTTGTTGTTTTATGGTGGATCCTGCGAACAAGTTGCAGGATGGTCTGCCCCAATGCCTTGATAAAGCTGAGGGTGGCTTTCCGGCCGGGGAGCTTCAGCGAATGAGAAAATCTTAGAAGATTTCTCACGGAGTTTACCCTGAGAGAATCGAAGGGTTCGGAATGACGGTGACTTCCCGTATAACGAGAATAGAGGTGGGGAATTTTTAATCTATTTTCTTACTAAAGGGAGGGAGGGCATGCCCACTGCCAGGCTCTGGTTCGCGCGGATAGTCACGCTCTACGCACTGCTTATCTTCCTTTTTCTGGCTTACCTTTACATCCTCGAACCCCTCAAGCACATTGCCGGATTCGGCATCAGCGCAACCGGATCCCCGGAATCCATCAATTTCCTTCGTGCCGGACCCGGCGCCCTTTTCCTGGGCATGGCGTTGTACGCCGGCTACGGGCTGGTTAGGCCGGTCCGGCTGGTCAACTGCCTGTGGGTGCTGGTGATATTTAACGCATGCGTGGTCGGCGTGCGGCTCTTCGGCATCGCGGCGGACGGCACATCACTCATGCAGATCAGGGAGCTGCGCGACGAAGGCCTGTCCTGGCTGCTGTTTCTGGCCGCGCTGGCCGCCTGTCCCCGCCGGAAGTAATATACGAGAAACAATAACCGGATGCGACGGAGCGCGTCCCTCCTCACATTTTCGCGTTCAAGGCAGATTATTAACCAACCAATCACGCAGTTTCCGATGCTTCCACCAGGCGTTCCCACAATGATTCAATGCTCAAATCTTTTGCCCACTTTCCCAGATAATTTACATCCAACTTCCCGCACTGTACCTGTTAAACTCGCAGGACATCAATAAACTGTTCTTCACTTCCCCCGCAGAGTTTTGCCTTCTTATGTCCCGGCACTTTTTATGAACGCCATTGCCTCCCGCAGCCGCCTTACCACCTTTTCCTTCCCCAGGGCGGCCATGACCTCATAAATCCCCGGGCTGGCGGTTTCTCCGGTCAGGGCGACGCGGTGCCCCTGGGCGAGCTGCTTGAGCGAGAGGCCGCGTTCCACCTGCATCCGCTTGAACACCGCTTCCAGCTCATTCTCATCGGTGGCACCGGTGCTTTCAACATGGTGTATCATCTCGGCGAACACATCCGCCATCGGAGCGGTTAAAAACTTGGCCGCCGCGTCGGGATTATATGTCAGCGTATCCTTGAAATAGAATGACGCCTTTTCCGCCATCTCCTCCAGCGTCTTTGACCGCTCCTTTAAGCCCCGGACCACCTTCACCAGGTCAAGTGACCCGTCCGGCGCATAGCCTTTCTTCTGGAGGAAAGGGACCAGCATCTGCGCCATCCGCTCATCGCTTTCCTGCTTGATGTAGTGCGCGTTCAGCCAGTTGAGCTTATCGACGTTAAAAACCCCGGCGGACTTTCCCACATGCTCCAGGCTGAACTTGTCGATCAGCTCCGCGGTGCTGAAGATCTCCTGGTCCCCGCATGACCACCCCAGCCGCACAATGAAATTGTTGAGCGCCTCTGGGAGGTACCCCATCTCCCGGTAGGCCATGACCGATGTGGCGCCGTGCCGCTTGCTCAGCCGCGCCCGGTCCGTCCCAAGGGTAAGCGACATGTGGGCAAATGCGGGCAGCGGATAGTTAAAGGCCTGATAGAGGAGAATCTGCCGGGGAGTATTATTCAAATGGTCATCCCCCCTGATGATATGGGTGATCCCCATGGTCACATCATCAACCACCACCACAAAATTATAGGTGGGAGTGCCGTCGCGGCGGCAGATGACCAGATCGTCCAGCTCGGCGTTATCAAAGACCACGTGACCTTTGATGAGGTCATGCACATCAGTTCTTCCCTCGCGGGGCGCCTTGAACCTGATGGCAAACGGCCGGTCGGGATGCACGTCGGTTAAGTCCCGGCAGGTCCCCGGATACTTCGGCTTGTCTCCCCGGGCCAGGGCCTGTTTTCGCAGCTCCTCCAGATGATCGGGATCGCAATAGCAGCGGTAGGCCTTCCCCTCACCCAGCAGCTTGTCCACATGCTCACGGTAAATTGCCGTGCGCCGACTCTGAAAATACGGTCCTTCATCCCAGTCCAGTCCCATCCACTTCATGCTTTCAAGAATGGCCCGGGTTGACTCCTCGGTGGAGCGGGCCTGATCGGTGTCTTCTATGCGCAAAATAAATACGCCGCGGTGGTGCCTGGCAAACAGCCAGTTAAACAGAGCCGTCCGCGCGCTCCCTATATGCAGATGCCCCGTCGGGCTCGGGGCAAATCGTGTTCTTATCATCATCGCCTCCATCCGGAATAGGAACCGTTGACAAGGAAGGTATGAGTTCGTTCGGGATTTAGCACTGCGGATTTAGGGTTTATCTCCTTTCGTGCTTCGAATTCATTCCGAGTACTTTTGAAAATTCAAGCAAGTCCGGCTCTTGTTTTATAATACTAAAATATCCTGTTTACAATTAAAAAAAATAGATGTATGAAATAACGCTCGACCGGCCGGCGCCGATCGAATGCCGGATTTTTCAATTGCAGGTCTCCATAAACATAATCCATGGCGCTACCATTGAGGATAATCATTCATGAAAAACAAGGAACCCCAGAAAGCTCCCGGGCCGGCGGCTGAAGAAAAGGCCGGCATTGCCAGGATAGTCGATGAAATTCTTGCCGGATGCGCCACCCTTCCCGATACCACCATCCTTTTCAGCAAGATCCGGGAGCTGGAACACTCCGCCATTGACTATGCCGCCATTGTATCCAGGCGTTTCGGCAAAAGCACCATCACCGAGCAGGCATTCATGATCAACCATCTCTTTCCCCACCTCAAAAAGTTCAGCTTGAGCGAAAGCTTGAACAGCGTGGTGCAGAAGGAGAGCTTCGCCCCGCAGATACTGCTGGACGTTCTGCACTACCTGATCCGCTCAGACACCATCGTGGACAGCAATCTCCTTCAGAGCGCCAACGAGGCGGAAGAGCTGGCCAACCAGCTGGGAAAGCTGCTGGAGGACAGCAAAACCATGCAAACACAGGAAGGCGCGAGGCTGCTCACCGCTTTTGCAGCCCTCAAGCCCTCCTGCCAGATGGGCATTATCATGGAGCTGGTGCATTACAAAAAAGATCAAGCCCTGCCCCTGCTGGCAAGCCTGATGCAGGAGAAAAGCGCCATCGCGCACCGGATCATCGATTTCTTAAGCTCCCGGGCCGATAAAACCGAAGTGCGCCTGCTGCAGTGCCTGCTCAAGGAAACCAGGGACAAGGAGCTGTCCAAGGGCATAAAGAAAACCCTCTACCGCCTGAAAAACAAGGGCATCGAGGTGGTCCTGCATGAACCCGCCGCGCCGGCGCCCCCGTCTAAAAAACGGATATCCCTTCCCTCCCCCAGCGCCTATGCCACAACCATGGACCCGCTGGGAGAACGCTTGATCGTGGCGGCAAAGCCGAAGACCGAGCAGGACCTGCTCATCCTGCAGTTCCTGCTCAGCGATCAGAAGGGCATTAATGACCTGATCGCATCCACCGCCGCGCAAAAGGATTTCACCGCCTATCTGAACAAGCTTAAAACAACCAGGGAGATATCCATGGTTGAAATAGACCTTGATTACTGTCACTTCCTCATCACCGAATCCTCCCGGAAAAATCATGCGTCGGGGACGAGAATTCCCGAGAACTTCTTTCTCTGGAAAAAAATGTTCGGTCGACCGGAGCGGGAATTGGAGCGGGCGGCCATTTACACCCTGCTTTCAGCGGACGAGATACGCTCCCAGGATTTTTTGCTCAACCAGTCTCCCTCCCTGATTGAAAAACACGAATCCGCCTTCTGGCTGCTGGAATGGCAGTTGCTGCTTGACTGCTACAAGGAGGTTTACGAGGTGGAGAACAGTTTGCTGGTGCTTTCAGATGCGCAGAAAAAAGTGCGCGAAAACGAAATCGTGCAGAAGACCGCCCGGCTGTTTTTTAATGATGCCAACCGCCGGCTTTTCCAAAGACGACTGGAGGAAATAGCCTTCATCTTCTGGGAATCGGGGCAGAAAGATGACGCAAAGGTTGCGTTTGCGGCGGCGATGGCATTTTCTCCGGATGGCGTCCCCTCTGATAAACATCCCTTCGCACTGCAGACGGTGATAAAAAACTTCTCTTTCCTGAAGGAACAATCGCAGAAAGAAAAACGAAGCGAATCAGGCCGAATTATTCTTCCCTAACCGGCTGTTGCAAAACGGCCCATCTGACTTGTGGCTCAAGGGGGAGGGGCTTTTGACGGCCTGAGGAAAAGTACTTTTTCAACAACCTGCTGGGATAGTGCGCCATGGCCGGAAGACCAACCCGGGCTGAAATCAATCTTGACGCCCTGCAGCACAATCTTGCCCTGATAAAAAAATCGGCGGGTGATACGAAAAGCATACTGGCTGTGGTAAAGGCGGATGCCTACGGGCACGGCGCTGTGCGGGTGGCCCGGTCGCTAGCGGCCAATCGGGTCGATTTTCTCGGGGTGGCCACCTGTGAGGAAGGAGTGGAATTGCGGCGGGCCTCCATCAGCACCCCCATCATCGTGCTGGGAGGAGCTTTCGTGGAACAGGGTGATTCCGTCCTGGAGCACGATTTGATTCCCGTGGTGTACAACCTTGAGTCGGCGCAGGCGCTGGCGCGCAGCGCAGCGGCAGGCGGCACTACGATAAAGGTCCACATAAAAATCGATACCGGCATGGGCCGGCTCGGTCTCCTGCCCGGTCAGATACCGTCTTTCTTCCAGGAGTTGTCAAAGCTCAAGGGCCTGGAAATTAACGGTGTCCTCACCCATCTTGCCGACACCAACGGGGACAGCGACGCGGGAAACGAATTCACCCGCCGCCAGATAGAGCTGTTTCAGCAGAGCATCGAAGACCTCTCGCACATGGGCATTCACCCGCCCTATACCCATCTTGCCAACAGCGCGGCAATCATGGCCGATGTTTCGCACGCCTGCAATCTGGTCCGCCCCGGGATCATGCTCTACGGCATCCATCCTTCGAAGGGCATGAAGCGGACTATCGGGCTCGAACCGGTAATGAGGCTTACCTCCAGGATCGTTTCCCTGAAAGAAGTCCCCAGGGGGACCACCATCAGCTATGGGCGAACCTTCACCTGTGAACGGGAAAGCCGCATCGCCGCCCTGCCCATCGGCTACGCGGACGGCTACAGCCGCGCCCTCTCCAACCGCGGGGAAGTCCTGGTGCAGGGGAGGCGGGCCCGGATCGCGGGCGTGATCTGCATGGACATGACCATGATTGACGTGACCGGCATACCGGGAGTAGCGCTCTATGATGAGGCGGTGCTGCTCGGCTCGCAGGGAACCGAACAGATCACCGCCCAGGAAATAGCCGGCCTGACTCATACCATACCATACGAGGTGCTCTGCGCCGTCAGCGCCCGGGTGCCGCGCGCCTACTATAAAAAGGGCAGACTTGTCTGAGCATGCCATGATCAGAAAACTTCTCCACCTGATCGGATCATCCGGCATACACTGCATGGATGAATTGGGCCGGATGGCACTGCTGCTCGGGAAAGCGGTCGCTATCGCCTTCCAGCGTCCCTTTAACGGAGGGAACGTGTTCCGGCAGATGGAGGAGGTGGGCATCAAATCAGTGCCGGTGGTGCTCATCACCGGCATCTTCACCGGCGCGGTACTTGCCCTGCAAAGCTACATCGGCTTCAAGCGCTTCCACGCCGAGGCCTACGTGGGAACGGTGGTCGCGCTCTCCATGACCCGGGAGCTCGGACCGGTATTAACCGGGCTGATGGTTTCGGGACGGGTGGGCTCATCCATGGCCGCGGAGCTCGGCACCATGCGGGTGACCGAGCAGATTGACGCCCTCTATACGCTGGCGGTCAATCCCATACAATATCTCATTGTTCCCCGCTTGCTGGCGGCACTTATCATGATGCCGGTTCTGGTGGTCTTTGCCGATCTCATCGGCATCGTGGGGGGATACATCGTCAGTGTCAACATGCTCAAGAACAACCCCTACATCTACATGGAGCGGACCTGGAATTTTCTGCGGCTCAGCGATATCTACAGCGGATTGCTGAAGGCGGCCGTGTTCGGCGTGATCATTGCGACGGTGAGCTGCTACCAGGGATTTTATACCCAAGGCGGCGCTACAGGGGTCGGCCGCGCCACCACCAAAGCGGTTGTCATCTCCTGCCTGCTGATCCTCATTTTCAACTACATCATCACCGCGCTGCTGTTTTAATCATCACCAGGGGGATATTCGACCCCTATTGTGAACACGAGCATCAGACAGCGCCGGCTCTCACCTTGACACCCTTCAGGCAGTCAAGTATAATTACATCAAAAAGCGCTTTACATTATCCATATTTCCGTCTCCGGGCGGTGAGATAATTATGACGGCACACCGCCGTTCGCCGGCAACAAAGGTTCACAGGCGAAACCATACCATGATCTCTTGCTCTGCACGCCGCTTTTGGCTTTTGACCGGATTCCTCGTTGTCTTGTTATCCTGTGCGCAACACCGGGAAACAAAGACCGCACCGGTCACGCCCCCGCCGCCGCAGAGCGCGATCGAAAAGAAGCTTGAACAGGCGCGCTCCGATCTCGCGGTCAGCAGGTCCACCGAGGCGCGCATCGCCTCTGAACTGCAAGCCCTGAAGCAGTCGGGGAAAGCCAACCCCGATGATCTCAGAAATTACGAGATCTATCTCAGCCGCGTTCAGGAAATGGTGGCGGAAAATCAAAAAATCGTGGGGGAGATGGAAAGGGCCGGCGCCGCGCACCACGGCGCGGAAAGTGCGGGCGGGGGCTCACCGCCACCACCGCTTTCAGGCGCCCCTGCCACGGCAATCGCCATGGAGAAGGAGGCGGGTGATCTGGGCGGCCTCGACCGCAAACTCAGCGATTCCCTCTCCGAGTTTGACCAGATGTTGCTGAAGGAAATGGATGAGATCCGCGCTAAATCTGAAAGCAGGATGAGCGCCCTGGCCCAGGAGGCCGCCTCGGCAGCCGGCAAAATCGGAGAAGGAGGCGATGCCGGCGCTGAAGCAGGAGGAGAAAAGGGAAGCACAGAATCCCGCCAGGGGGAAAGCGGCGGAAGCTATGAAAATGGGCCGACTACCGACGGGCCGGTTGCCGGGGGCTCGACCGCAGGCGGCCCGGCTTCGGGCCAGCAGGCAAAGCGGCCGTCGGGAAGCGAACAGGATGATGACATCGTGGCCCGCCAGCTCCGGGAGGCGGCGGAAAAGGAGACCGATCCGGAGCTGAAAAAAAAGCTCTGGAAGGAATATGAAGATTACAAGCAGGCCGGCCGCCAGTGACACAAGCAAGGGGTGCATTGCCATACGCCCCTACGGGATAAATAATACGCCATTCTTGTGAACTATACCCCCCACCCCCTGGATATTTTGTCATAATGCCTTTTATTGTCATTTCGAGGGAATCCAAGGAATCTTATACAATTACATAAGATTCATCATGGAGTTTATCCTGAGCGACACAATGGAGATTCTTCACGGAGCCTGCCCTGAGCGACACAATGGAGATTCTTCACGGAGCCTGCCCTGAGCGAAAAACGGAGATTCTTCGCTTGACTCAGAAGAATGAGCGAAGGGTTCAGAATGACAAAGCGAAGGATTTGGAATGACAACCCTCCCTATTATGACACAGTCTCCTTGGGGAGATGGTTGGGGGGAGGGGTAAATATAATAAACAATTTTCATCCTTCGTGGTACCCGAAAGGCATAGGGGGTTTAATTTAAAAAGAGAGTCCATGGAGAGACGCGCTCCGTCGTGTCCGAATAGTATATGCGGCCATGACAGAGCATGGCCCTCCAGCATCGTCATAGAACGACATCATCACACCGATCGTCTCAGCACCATGTCATCCACCGTTCGCACTCATTTGTATCTAATCTGCGCATGCCTCTTTTCCCTTTCCGCCTGCTCCACCCTCGGCGGCGCGCGCAAGACCGCTCAAACCAAAATGGTAAGGGCACAGCAGACCATCCCTGAAGAAAAGCTGCTGGACGTTGATATTGTCATTTTCACCGGTGACGCGATCTCCGAAAAAAGGGCCAGGAAAGAAGGCACCAATCCCGAAGTACGGAAGGCGGAGAACCATTTCATTCCCCATCATTTGAAGAACACCCTGGAGCAGAGCGGCCACTGGGGCATGGTCCGGGTCACCCCGGTGCCCTCCGATGCGGCGGAGGTCCTGGTGCGGGGTGAAATCATCGAATCGAACGGAGAGCATCTCGAGGTCAAGCTGTCGGTCAGTGACGCGAGCGGGAGGGTATGGCTGGAAAAGCGGTACCACGCTTCGGCCACCGGCGGCGACTACCTGGGAACCACCGCCGGCGAGAAGGATGCATTTCAGGGCCTCTACAACGCCGTCTCCAATGACATGGCACGCTTGCTTCAGGGTTTGAGTCCCGACCAGATACAAACGCTGCGCACTGTTTCAAATTTGAGGTTTGCCGGTAATTTCGCCCCCCAAGTCTTTGGCGACTATCTGCAGGAAAACAAGGGCTCCTTCACCGTAAAGCGGCTGCCTGCCGACAATGACACCATGATGGCCCGCATCTTACAGATACGGGAGCGCCAATACATGCTGGAGGATGTCATCAACCAGTATTACGAAGATTTTTACAATAAAATGTGGGTGCCCTATGAAGGCTGGCGCTCCGCAAACCTGACCGAGCGGCTTGCGCTGGCACAACAAAAACGTTCCGCCCTCCTGCGCGAGGCCGCGGGCGCGATGCTGATAGCCCTGGCCATCCTGGGCGAAGTAAGTGATGTGCATGATTCCGGCGCCCTGACCGCCACCATGGTCATTCTTGGCGGTCAGGTATTTTTGAGCGGGGTTAACATCTCCAAGCAGGCGCAAATGCACTATGAAACGCTGGCGGAATTGAGTGAATCATTCGGCAGCGAGATGAAGTCCGCGGTGATGGAATTTGAGGGCAAGAAGTATGAGCTGACCGGATCAGCCGAAGAGCAGTACAAGCGATGGCGGGAGCTGTTGCGGCAAATTTATTATGCCGAGACCGGGTTTAGTGCGGCAGAGACATCAGATAAGGCCGAGCCGAAGTGATCGATAAGGGTGTGAGATGTGCGATCCGGGATATGCGATGCAAAACAAGAAGCGGGATCTGCGATGTAAACCAGAAGATGTGAGGTGAAACCCCGGAATGGGCGAGGCGGGATATGAGATCTGCAATTTGATACAAAGAGCAACAATTGATGAGGCAGTATTGTTTTATCACACATCTCACATCGCAGATCGCACATCGTAGATTACTCCTTCCAACGTGAACACACATGCATGACCCAAAGGATACCAAATCTTCAGATCCCCGCGATACCATTATCACGCCGCTCAGAGTGACCGCGGGAAAAGAAGGACACGCCAGTTCCGACGGCAGGGAAAAGTCCCTCCAACCTTACGCCGCAGTCATATTGGCCCTGGTGATTCTCATCGCCGGGGGTCTCTGGCTGTTCAGCTACCTCTCAAAAAAACCCCTCGCCCCCGATGCAGTGCGAAATCAACAACCGGTATCTGAAGTAAAACCGCAGGCCCAGCCGGCAAGCATTCCGCCCCACGACACTTCCCGAGGCGACGAACAGGCACAGGATGCGGGGCGGGCAAAGGAATACTCGGAACAAAAACTTGCCGATTTTCTGAAAATCAAAAAAGAGCTCGACTCCAAAGGTGCGGCGGAGTGGGGAGGAGATCCCTATCAACAATTGCTGGAGCTGAGCCGGGCTGCCGATGCCTCACTGATGCAGGAGGCGTACGCCGACGCCGCGGCGGGCTACGCTCGGGCGTCAGCGGCGGCGCTCAGCCTGAAGGAAGGCATGCCCGCCGTTCTGCATGACATGCTCGATCAGGGCCGGCGCGCCATCGCGGAAGGGAATGGAAAAGACGCCGAGCGTTTCTTCAGGCTCGCCCTCACCATAGAACCCGGCAATCCCGCGGTCCTGCGCGATCTTGAACGAGCTAAAAACTGCGAGAGGGTTGTGCAACTGGTCCGGTCAGCCGCTCGACATGAGGCGGATAGCCGCCTTTCCCGTGCCCTCGAGGACTACGAGGAGGCAGTCCGTCTGGATCCCGCATCGGAAGCGGCCGAGGCGGGCAGCGCCCGCGTCGCCGGCCTGATCGCCTCCCGCCAGTTTGACGAATTAATGGCCGGGGGCATAACCGCGCTGCATGAAAACAATTACCGGCAGGCGCGGGCGCTGCTGCTTAAGGCCCGCGTAATTAGGCCTGATTCCCCGGAGGTCAGGGACGCGCTCGCTCAGGCGGACGCCGCCCTGAAGCGAATGCGCATTGAAGAACTGAGAACAAGGGCGGACGCCGCCGAGCAGTCCGAGGATTGGGAGCAGGCGCTCGACGCCTATCAAGACGTGCTCACCCTGGACGGATCCATTCAGTTCGCCCTGCAGGGCAAAGAGCGGGCCCTCAAACGCAGGAAGCTGGAAGAGGGGATAAAAAACTACCTTGCGCAGCCATCCCTGCTGGAAATCGACCAATCGCTGAACCGGGCGATTGCGCTCCTGGATGAGGCGCGCCGCGCGGAACCACGGGGCTCCCGGCTAAGCCGGCTCATAACCGGCCTTGATTCCCTGGTCACCGCCGCGCGAACAACCATCGCCGTAATCCTCGTATCCGACGGAATGACCGAGGTGGCGGTCTACAGGGTGGGCAAGCTGGGTCGTTTTCAAAGCAGGGAACTGGCCCTTCGCCCCGGGACGTACACCGTCACCGGATCCCGTGCCGGCTACAAGGACGTGCGCCACACACTCTCCATCAGGCCCGACAGCACCGCCCTGCACCTAACTGTCGCCTGCAATGAAAAAATATGAACGCTGCTCAAGATCCCCCAGGGGAACAAATTATTGAGCCTATCCCTTTCAGGCCGGGCGACTCCTTCCGTCCGCGCGGCGGGCTGACCCGGGTCCGGTGGCTGTTTATCGGCATTCTTGCGTGCCTGCTGTTATTCTGCCTGTACGCAGTCATTTTTGTCTTTACCGCGCAGCAGGTATCTATCCGGATAAATCCGGAACCGGATCGAATCTCCGTCAAAGGCTTGCTCTTCAGCTTTCACCTGGGCGGCAATTACCTCCTGCGGCCGGGAAGTTATACGGTGCGCGCCGCCAAATCCGGCTACAAACCCCTTGATCTGCCCCTGTCCGTGACCGGGGAATCAAACCAGAAGCTGACCGCCGCGATGGAAAAACTTCCCGGCCGCCTGTCCATAACCGCTCATGC
>Ga0255347_1005981_pt1 | contig 13510 bp, 10 predicted proteins | sample wastewater_treat_2_FD_192479 | JGI IMG/M metagenome (GOLD analysis project Ga0255347, IMG submission 192479) | Wastewater microbial communities from Lulu Island WWTP, Vancouver, Canada - plant24 | ecosystem: Engineered > WWTP > Wastewater > Unclassified | place: Canada: Vancouver, British...
TCTCCTGGAACTCCCCGCCCACGAGCTGGCCCGGTCATACCCGGCAGTGCGCCGTTTCGGGGACAGTATTTTCGTAGAAGCTTTCGTGCCCGGGATTCATGGTGGCCAGGGCGCCTATCTCTGGGGAAAGGCCACACCGCTCTTCGACCACGAAGGAAACTCAGTAGGGGCTATCGAGTCGCTCCGGGACATGTCGGAGTGGCGGAGGGCCAAGGAATCCCTGCAAGAGGCCCGGGAAAGGGCTAAAGACCGGATGACCCGGCCAGAGCATGGTGCAGGCACCGGGTGAAGAGGAGCGGCAGTCGCCGGAGTCGCAATCTGCTTTTGCGTAAAAAGGCGAAGACCCGGATTCCGGATTTCCGCTGGAGACGTCCGCTACAGGTAGTAACTCTGTATCTGGAGCACCTCCGTACTGTCTTTTGCGCGAGCATAGAGCGACAGGGGCTCATCATTCAGCTCGAGGAACCGCATCCCCCAGCCGCAGGCTTCGAGGATGGTGATGGCCTGGTCGCGCTCGCCCAGGATGATCAGGGCTGCAGCCAGCGCCTCGGCCGAGGAGAGCCTCCAGGGTCTTCCATAGTTAACCGGGTTTGCGGCGACCAGGAAGGGGAGGGCCCGACGCCTGCGCCATCCCGCGATATCGACCTGGTCCAGCACTTTCCAGGAACAGTCCAGTACCGTAATGGAGCGAACAGGGCAATCGGCCGGGGATATGGCCTGTTCCGCGCCCGGATCGAGGAGGAGGGTGTTGCGGGGAACGCGGGAGAGCCTGGAGAGCACCTTTACCAGTCCCGATCGTTCCAGGCGCTTCACCGTGCACTTCCTGGGATCGCAGCTGTTGTCCCGGAAGGCATACAGGGGGATCATCTATTTTTCCCTGACACCCACCATCTCTTTAAATGTACGTGCTGGTCGCCCCCTGCGTCATGGACCCCAGCCTCCGGGCTGCGGGGATCACCCGGGATACCGATGAAAGAGCGTTTGCCCGGGCCCTGGAACGGTGCAGGAAGTTCGGGCTGGAAGTGGTGCCGCTCCCCTGCCCTGAGACGATCTTCCTGGGCAGGGACCGGCAGCCGGGAACCTTCCGGAAACGGCTCGATACACCTGAATTCGCCTCCCTCATGGACCGTCTCGAAGAAGAGGTCCGGGCCGTTTTCCGGGAGAAGGGTACCCCCCCGGCCTGCATCATCGGGGTGAATTCCTCCCCCACATGCGGTGTCGACAGGACCTACTACGGGAATGATGCCTCTGGAGGGCCTGTCCGCCGCCCGGGGCGCGGGGTATTCCTGGACCGGTTCACCGGGGTGCCCGCCATTGACGTGCTGACCTTCGCACGGTACTCCGTGTACCTGGCTGGGCCGCTCTTCTCTGCTGCAGAGCGGCAGTTCAACCGTTCCCTTGCAGAACTGCTCGGCTCCCGGTTCTTCGAGGTCTACCTCCCCCAGGAGAAGGATGAGGAGGGCCGCGCCAGGGACGGGGCTTTCCAGGAACGCATGTTCCGGTCCCACTGCCGGGCGCTGGACCAGGCCGACGTGGTGGTGGCGGTGATCGAAGGGGCGGACGCCGATTCGGGGACCTCCTGGGAGATGGGCTATGCCGCTGCCCGGGGAAAACCAGTCCTCGCCCTGCGGACCGATTTCCGCATGGTCGGGCCCCATGAACACGTGAATCTCATGCTGGAGAAGTCATCCACCCTGGTCCGGGGACCAAGGGAGCTCCTGGTCGCATTGCACGCTCCGGCACTGCCGGGGGATCCAGGGGTTGCAGAGGAACTGGTACAGGGAGAAAGGGGATGAGGCACACCGATGCAAGGGACAGACCAAGCGCCCACGGCGCTGGGAGGAGGACCATGAACGAAGCTGTGCTGGGAGAAAGCGCATGAGGCACACCGATGCAGGGAGTGGGACCAGAGCACAGCAGTGCAGGGAGAGGGACCATGAGAACAGCGGTGCAGGTACGAGGACAACGATCATCCCAAAGCAGGGGGAAAGACCATGAAAAAAAAAAGGAAAGTCCGGGAAACCGGCGCAAAGGAGGCGACCTCTGAACCGTTCGACCTGGATTCCGGATACCGCTGCCCGTTCCGGACTGCCGCTGACATAACACCCCGTGCGGTATTCGATTCACTCCGGCAAAGCCGGTACCTGCAGATCCTGGTGCTCCTGACGGTTGCCGGGGCCTTCCTCCGGTTCTACCGGATCGGGTCCCCCTCCCTCTGGCTGGACGAGGCCCTCACCTACCAGTTCTCCCAAAACCCGTTTGCCGGGTACTGGGCCCTGATCAGCGCCGGTGGGGAGGTCCATCCACCGCTCTTTTACTGGCTGGAGTTCGTAATGCTCGCCTTCGGGCATACCGAGACCATGCTGCGATTCCTGCCGGCAATCTTCGGGATCCTCGGAATCCCTGCCATCTATCTCCTGGGCAGCCGGGCGGTCGACCGCAATACCGGGATCCTTGCCGCGGGACTCCTCGCCTTCTCCCCGTTCCATGTCTTCTACTCGCAGGAGGCCAGGATGTACAGCCTGCTCCTGCTCTTCCTCACCCTTGCGCTCTATTTCTGCCTCCGGGCGTCACGAACAAAGGCAGGCGTTGACTGGGTCCTGTTCGGGGCATTCTCTGCACTATCGTTCTGGACCCATTTCTACGCGGCTCTCCCGGTGGCAGGTGCCATGGCATGGCATGTGGCAAGGCAGGCCCGCGGTGAAGGGACCGTTTTTCAACGGCTGAAGGGACCCGGGATATCCATCGTGGTCTTCCTGGCAGCAAGCCTCCCTGTTTTATGGATAGCCTGGACGGTCCTTCTCGGCAGGACCGCGGCTGCACCGACCTGGGGGAACCAGGGTCTCGTGGTCATCACTACAACACTAAACCAGTTCGCTGGATACAGCGATGTCCTTGCGGTCCTGTTCCTGGCCCTGTTCCTCATCGGGCTCTTCATGCTGGTCCGGACACGCATGCAAAGTGCTGTTTTCATCACCTGGCTCGTAGTTTTGGTATCCGGGGCGAGCATCCTCCTCTCCTTCACCATGCCCATGGCCCCCCGGTACCTCATTGGTATCCTCCCCCTCTTCCTGGTGGGAGTGGCGTCTTCCTGCCTTGTGTTCAGCGCCTTTACCCGCGACCGGCGTGCCATACCGCTTTTCCTCCTGGTGCTGATCCTCCTGAACGTCCCCGGCCTTGTCCCGATCTACGCCGCGCCGCAAAAGGAGGACTGGCGGGGCCTTGCTACGCTCATGGCACAGAGCACCACTCCCGGGGACATGGTCGTGGTCATGCCCGGCTACCTGCGGGCGCCATTTGACTTCTACTACAGCAATGCCACCGACGGGACCAGGGAGCTGGGCCTCGCATCGGCTGCGGAGCTCCAGGCGCTCCGTGCAGGAAAAAGCACAGAGAAGATCTTCATCGCATTCACCGATGACTTGAATGCAGCAGATCCTTCCGGGGAGGCAGTCCGCTGGCTGCAGGGAAACGCACAGTACGCGGGGGAACACGGGCAGATTTACGTTTTCGTGGTGCCGTGACAGACCACGCGAGGCAAGGAGGGATCCTGAAAAGCATTCCAGCAATGTCGGTCTTCTCCTGAAAACCTGGTAATTCAATCCGGGCTTGCGTATTGCCACCCGGATGGGGTATTTTTTAGAGAAAAGATGATGTCTTGGACAACCGTACCTGTATATACTGAGGAGAAGGAGCAGATGGCCCGAAAAAGAAAACCCGGAGCAGAGCACGAAAAAGAACCAGCAGCCCCTGAAAAACTGCAGAAGAAAAATCCTCCCTCCGGTATCCCGGGAGCCATCGGGAAGTCGGTCCGGGAAGATCGGTGCGTCCAGATCCTCATCGGGCTCACTATCATCGGCGCCATCATCCGGTTCTATCACCTGGACTGGAACTCCATATGGCTCGACGAGGCCTTCACCTACAATGCCGCAAAAGGGTCGCTCCTGGACATATGGAATACCATGGAGGTCGGGGACTTCCACCCGCCGCTCTTCCACTGGATAGAGCATTTCATGCTGACGTTCGGACATTCAGAAGTCGTACTCCGCTTCATTCCGGCTGTTCTCGGGATCTGCACAATACCTCTCTTCTTCATCCTCGGAAAGGAGCTGGCCGATGAACGGATTGGTGTCCTGAGTGCGGCACTCCTCACCTTCTCCCCGTTCCACCTCTTCTATTCCCAGGAGGCCTATTCCTATTCGGCCGTTCTCTTTGTCTTTACCATCGTGCTGTACTGTTATCTCCGGGCGCTGCGGACAAGGGAACGAACCTTCTGGCTCCTGACCGGGGCATTTTCCGCGCTGGCCTTCTGGATCCACTTCTATACCCTGATCCCGGTCATCTTTATCTACATCCATGCGTTCCTTGCAGCCCTTCCTGAGCGGTCGAAAGGGCTGGAGGCATTCAGAAACATCCTGTACTCGGGAATTGCGCTCGCTGTGCTCATCAGCCCGCTTATCCCCATCGTGGTCCAGCGGTATTTTACCCTCACCGCCAGGCCGCCCACTTACGGTGTCCTTGGACCGGCCCTGATCAGCGAGACCTTCATCAGATTTTCTGCGTTCACCATCCCTGTTGCCGTTGTTTTTATCCTTCTCTTCGCCGCCGGAACCCTGTACCTCTACCGGCTGAACAAGCCCATCTTCTGGCTCTGGCTCATGCTGATAATCCTGCCAGTCCTCTTCAGCGTGGCCATATCCTCCCGGATGACCATGAACCCCCGGTATCTCATCTTCCTGCTGGCGGTCTTTTATCCCGGTATAGCCTGCACCTACCTCTGGGCAAGGAAGTATTCTGCAAGGCAATGGATCGTCTTCGCTTTCATCGCTGCTTTCGCCCTGGTCAATGCCCCAACCCTCGTATCTTATTACCAGGGTTACAGCAAGGAGGACTGGCGCGGATTTGCCGGTGCCATGAAGAATAATACCCTTCCAGGAGATATAGTGGTCCTGGTCCCCGGGTACCTGAAGATGCCCTTTGATTACTACTACAGCAATGCAACCGACGGCACGACAGAACTCGGGGCTGCCTCGGTGTCGGAACTGGAAGCAATAACCGGGATGAAAGGGGAGCACCGGATCTTTTACATCGTGACCCCGGATATCACGGCTGCGAACCCCGAGGGGGATGTTACCAGGTGGATCCAGGAGAAGGCCGCGTTTGCCGGGGATTATACCAATATTTACGTCTTCATCTCACAATAATCCTTATTTTCCCAAAAAGTGCTGTCTCCAGGCCTTCCTGATGTTGCGGCTTGCGCCGACCACGAAGTTGTAATGGAGGATACCGGCCGTCTGGACCAGGAACTGGAAGATGATGAGCGGCTTTAACTTGCTCTTGCCAGCGTCCCGGTTCCTGAAGACGAACGGGATCTCCCTGACCGTTTTCCAGCTGCCCTTTCCGAGGATTTCAAAGCCCATCCGGAATCCACGGGGTGTAAGGACTGCTCCATCGAGGACCCTCCGGTTGATGGCAAAGAAGCCGCTCCCCGAGTCGTGAACGACGGGAATGATTAGCCTGCCCAGCATGGCAGCCCCGTAGGAGAGGACCCGCCTCACGAGCGGCCAGTTCACCGAACCGCCGCCCGGGATATACCTGCTCCCGATGACGATATCGACGTCCTCTTCCTTCAGGCACCGGTAGAACCGGGGTATGATCTCGGGAGGATGGGAGAAGTCACAGTCGATGCACTGGACCAGGGGCGTTGGCGAGGCGAAGAAACCATCGTAGAGGGAGGGGGAGAGGCCATGGTTGTCATGCCGGACAATGATGCTCACATTTCCCATCGAGGGGAGGAGCGATTTCACCTCTTCGATGGTTCCATCGGTTGAGTTGTCATCGATCACTAGTATATGGCCGCGGATGCCGGAGCGGGCGAAGAGCTCATCCACTGCGAGGACCATCGGGCGGATATTCTCACCCTCGTTGTAGGTTGGGATGAGAACGGTCAGGTCAAATTTTACCCCGGATTTTTCCGGATCCGATAAAAAGCCAAAAATTTCCCTTTTAATGTCCATTCCGGCCGCTCTGTTGGTAACAATACATCGCCAGTCAAGGCTATTATATATTCTGATAGCCCTGGAACCATGGATACGTGCCTTCCCTGCCAGTTCCTGGCATCACCCTGTCATTTCCTGGCATGGAGGATGATGGAAACCCCCCACCCCCGGACCTCGAAGTAAGTATCGAATGCTATCCCCAGGCCAAGGATCGATTGCCGGTTGGTGAGGGCGAAGAACGGGGAGAGGAAGAAGATGGTGCAGGTCGAGCACGAGGAGAAGTCACGGAAGAAACTGCATAGCTCGCGTGGAGAGAAGAAACGCAGGTGCGTCTCCCCATAGTTCCTGCCCCGGCCAAGGAGGTCCCACATGAATTCGTAGAGACCCCATATGGAGTGATCGTTCGGGGTGGTAATCACGACCTCACCGCCCGGTTTCAGGACGCGGCGGATCTCGCCGAGCAACTCTTCAGGCCGGGGAAGGTGCTCGATGATCTCGGCGCTCACCGCCCGGTCGATGCAGCTGTCGCGTATGGGAAGGTGGCGGACATCAGCCTGGATGAACGAGGCCCCGGGGATCTGCTTCCCCTGGGCATAGCGCAGGGCATTGCGACTGATATCAATACCGATGGCGGTGCCTGCCGCTGCGCGCTGGAGCTCCGCGACCTGGACCCCGCTCCCGCACCCGATGTCGAGGAGCACCCCGCCGCCGCGATGGGCCAGGGCTTGCTGGATGACAGCGGTCTTCCGCTGCTGGAAGTAGCGCTGGACGAGGAGATCGGAATGGTACGCCCTGTCGTCGATGTCCCCGGGAATAGCCTGGTAATGGGCGGCAAGCCCGGCCTCCCCTTTTGGGTGGATGAAGAATTCGCGGACCCCGATGGCATCGACCAGGACCTCGCTCCCCCGCACGAGGAATGCAAAGGATGCTGCAAGCGCTACAGGGATTCCGATGAGCGAGAAGAAGGCGATTATGGCGGTCTCCTGGATTCCTATCCCAGCCGGGGTGAGGGGGATGAGCGAGAAGAGGGTGAGCAGCGGCGAGAGGAAGAAGGGATCCAGAATAGACGTGAAAGCGAGGTGGAGCGATGAGCCGATAAAAAGCCACTGGAGACCCCGGAACAGCCAGCCGAGGAAAGATACACCGAGGATCATGGGGAAGTGCCTCTGGATCTGCCTGCCTTCATCACCGATGGCCAGCACCTTCCGGCCCAGGTCCGACCTGTCGATGAACCCTTTTATCCGGGCCGGGGGGTACAGGACCAGGAAATAGGCTGCAAAGATGACTGCAACCAGGAGCAGGGCAAAGATGAGGGTATATGAGACCTCGGGGGAGAGGAGGCTCGCATAGAGATAAGAAATGCCGAGCAGGGCCACGGAGACCTTGAATACAAGGTCATACAGGTAGGTCGAGGTAATGGCTGCAGTCCCGGTCTGCAACGGGACTCCCCTCTTGTTCAATGCCTGGGCCGTATACAGGTATCCACTGCGCAGCGGGGTAAAGTCCGAAAGCACCATCCCGGCCATGTGAGCCCAGAACACGAATTTTAACCGGAGTTTCTCCCCCTGGAAGGCGAGGAGGCGTTTCAGCCGGAAGATCATCAGCACGTTGTTGATGAAATAGCAGGCAAGGGCGAGCAGAAAGAACCGGTAGTCGATGGAAAGGATTATTTCTGCGAATTCTCTGGCGGAGATGAATGCCAGGATGGCTACGATGAGGCCAACGCCAAGGAAGACCTGCAGGATGAAAATGAGGCGCCGGGCCCTCTCGCGGTCCATGGAGATCAAAGGCAACCAATGGTTGACGGGCATATCATATGAATGATTGGACCCTTTCGCCATTCCTTGCAGAGAAAGCCGCGGGTGGCTGAACCGGCCTTCCCTTTCACCCCTGCAACACTCATATCGGTTCCCGTCCAATGAGTACCCCATGCCCAACCTCACCGTCGCGGTCATCGGCCCTGAAGGCTATGCCGGCCACCTGGGGAAGAAGGGGACCAGCTCGGACATCACCTTCTACAACCTGAAGCGCGACCGGGTGACCGTCACGGTCGTCGAGCCGTCCCGCTACCCTGAGAAGCTCGCGTCCCTCTTCTTTGCCCTCTCCCTGGCGGAGAAGGCCGTGCTGGTGGTCGACGAGATCAACGCGGCTTTCGGGGAGTGCGTGCTCATGCTGGACACCATGGGGAAGAAGAACGGGGTTATCGTCCTGCGCAACTACCTTCCCCCCGAGCAGGTCGAACCCCTGGTGAAAGGGACGGTGGTGGAGGGGTATTCCCGTGAGCCGGACGATGCAGGCCACCTGCGCGAACTTTTCCTCTCGGAGGCGTCCCGGCTGGAACAGCCCGCGAAAGCCCCCGGAAAGGGTTCGGTCCCTGTCGACCATACCTGCAACGTAAAAGGGGTTGGGGTTGTGGCGCTCGGCGGGGTCGCCTGCGGGGCCATCCACCGCCACAAGCAGCTCCGCGTGCTGCCGGGGGGAAAGACCGCCCTGGTCCGCTCAATCCAGGTGCATGACGATGATGTGGAGGTGGCCGTTGCCGGGGACCGGGTGGGCCTTGCCCTCAAGGGGGTGGAGGTCGGGGACCTGGACCGCGGCTCGGTACTTTCCTCAGATCCGGATATGATCGCCGAGTCCACCCTCACCGGGCGGGCAGAGCTGGTGAAATACTGGCCGGCCCCTCTGAAAGAACAGATGGTCCTCTATGCCGGGCACTGGATGCAGTTCCTCCCTGCCCGGGTGGCCTTCGTGGACAACTCCGGGGACTGGAGGCGCCCGAAGGTGACCCTGCGGTGCGATAAAGAGCTCGTCCATCCCCCCGGGGCGACGGTGGTCCTCCATTACCTGGAAGGGGGCAGGCTCCGGGTGGTGGGGAGGCTCGCGCTCTCATGATCGCGGCTCTACGGATACCCCGGGGATTTACCGGTCTGGACTCCGGGCAGTGGATTTAATGAACCCTGGATGAGAAAAGGATTGTATGGCACTTGGTGATCTTATCCCCTGGATCGTAGGCGGTGTCATCGTCCTGATCCTGGTGGGGCTGGTGCTTTACTTCATCAGCATCTATAACCGGTTTTTCAGCCTGAAGAACTCCTCAGAGGCCACACTGGGCCAGATACGGGTGGCCATGAAAAAGCGGCTGGACATGATCGACCAGCTCCTGGGAGCGGTGAAGAGCTATGCCAAGTTCGAGCGGGAAACCCTGGAGAAGGTTACCGTCATGCGGGCCAGCGTGGCGACTGCCTCGCCGGGGGACCTCAACGAGATCGAGAAGGAGTCCCGGTCCATCCTGGGCCGGCTCATAGCGGTTGCAGAGGCCTATCCAGATCTCAAGACCAGCACCACGGTGATGAGCCTCATGGATGCTGTCAAGGGCGTTGAGGACGAGATTGCCCGGCAGCGGTATACCTACAACAACATCTCCCAGCAATACAATATCCTGCGGGATGTCATCCCCTCCAAGTTCATCGCAAGCCTTTTGGGCCTGCCAAAACTGGAGTACCTGGAGTTCGAAGAGGCCATCAAGACACCCCCGAAGATCGAGTTCTAGGACGGTGCCGGCATGGGGGAGACGAGACAGCTCCTGGCCCTGGTGGTCCTTGCCCTGGTCATCGGGGCGATAGCCGTTCTCATCGCCATGGCTATCCCCTCCGCCCTGGAGGGGGACCTGGTGATCTCCCAATACCAGGCGGAGCTCCAGCCGGACGGACATTTTTCCGAGACCTATACCTACGAGGTGAAGGCTGGCGGCGAGTACCGGATGCTCTACCGCTACTGGCAGGATCCTATGACGATCGGGAACCTGACCACCCCTTTCATCCAGCTCCTGGGGATGGATGCGCCTCCCGGGACCATCGGCTATGCCAAGGATAACGCGGGGCACGTGACCATCTTTTCCGGGGACGGTACCGCCGCCACCGGTTTCATCCAATCCATGGCAGAGCTGAACGAGGTGGGCATCTATAATCCAGGGTATTTCCCAACCGGGACGTATACTGTCCGGTATTCTTACCTGCTCCACGTTCCGGTCGAATACGACAGCAGCAACGCCCACCTGAACCTGCGGCTGGTTGATAAGCATATACCCTACCGCTCACTCGAGATCCGCGTACCAGCGGCCCTTGCCACGTCCGTGTATCCCCATCCCCCCAGCCTGGCAGTTGCCAGGGCGGGTGACCTGGTGATTATCACCGGGGCGCTCCCCGGTGACGAGGTGATGGGCATCGAGACGCTCTTTCCACCGGGTGCAGCCTCCCGGATGCCCGCATTCCTCCAGCAGGTCGATGACGTCCGGGGGAAGACCGCGGCGGCCAACCCATGGTGGGACCTCCTTCCTGCGCTCTTTGCCCGGTTCCTGTATTATTCCGGGTTGGCCATGGTGGTGCTCACACCGTTCCTCCTGCTGGTGGTATACTCCTATTACGGGCGCGAGAAATCCTTCACCGTGCCGGAATACCTGAGCTTCACCCCCCACCCCGAGATGAAGCCATGGGCTGTGAACCTCCTCTTCAAGGGCGATGCCATGACCTTTGACCAGGACGGCTACTATGCCACCCTCCTTGACCTCCACCGGCGGAAACTCATCACCTTTGCCGGGAAACCCGACGGTAAAGGGGTTACCATCACCGTGAACCAGCAGGCCAGCCCGGATGCCTACGAACAGCGGGTGCTCGACTTTTTAAAAGACGCCGGGAAGGACGGCGTGGTCGATTCCGGGGAGCTCCAGGAGCTGGCCACCCAGGCGCGCACCCAGAGCAGCGCCGAATCCCGCATCCTCCGGTACCAGCGGGAGCTCTCCAGCGTTACCCGGAGGACTGACCCGGTCCTCATCGCCCGGTACATCGTGGACGGGAGGGACCATATCCTCCCGCTCCTCTTCGTGGCAGTGGCGTTCTGCATCATCTCTGTCATGGCCGTGATCATCAGCCCGGTCCTCTGGCCCACTCTGGTCCCAGCTGTATTCTTCTGGGGCGGGATGCTGGTCCAGTCGGGAGCGGCGATGGCATTCCCCTCCACCCTCTTCGGCCACTGGAAGGACGACCGGTACAAGGAGAAACTGGAGTGGGACGCCTTTGCCCGTTTCCTCTCGGACCTGGCCCTCATCAGGCAGTACACCCCCGCAGACATCTCCATGTGGGGGGAATGGCTGGTATTCGGGACCGCCCTCGGCGTCGGGGAGAAGATCGAGCATGCCATGCAGGAACTGAACATCCGCCTCCCCGATGCCGGGTTCCCGGTGGCAATGGGCCTCCAGTCGGCGTTCATCCCGGTCCTGGCATTTACGCCGCCCTCCCGGGGCGGCGGCGGAGGAGGCTTTGGCGGCGGCGGATCGTTCGGTGGAGGGGGCGGGTTCGGCGGTGGTGGTGTAGGGGGACGCTGACCCCTCCCCGGAGGCCTTTCCCATGCAGTACGCCGAAGGCAGGATCGGGCGGGTCTTCTATGTCCGCATCGACCATGGCGAGGACCTGATGAAGGAGCTGGAGGACTTTGCCAGGGAAGAGGAGATCCGGTGCGGGGTCATCCAGGTCCTGGGAGCTGTCCGGGAAGCCCGCATGGTCACCGGGCCGGAGGTGGCGGTCCTGCCTCCTGACCCCCATTTCGAAGAGGTGTCAGGCGGCTGGGAGGTCGTGGGCCTGGGGAGCATCTTGTGGTCGGGCGGTGCACCAAAAATCCACCTGCATGCGGCGGCGGGCAGGGGCGTCTCCACCCGGGCAGGCTGCGTCCGGGAGCATGCCGGGGTCTACATCATCATAGAAGCCATCATCACCGAGGTCACCGGGTTTTCCGCCACCCGGGGCCATGACCCATCCACCGGCATGGACCTGCCCCAGTTCCCCGGCCGCCGGCCATGAAAATGGAACAGCCCTGGTTCCTCCCCATGTCCCTGGAGGAGGGCAGGCGCCTGGGCATCGACCGGTTTGATGTGATCCTAGTCAGCGGGGACGCATACGTAGACCACCCCTCATTTTCAACGGCGGTAATGGGGCGGGTGCTCTGGGACGCGGGGTATACTGTCGGGATAATCGCCCAGCCCGACTGGAGGGGAAGCGCAGACCTGACAGCCCTCGGGGCTCCACACCTCTTCATTGCAGTCTGCCCTGGCAACTGCGACTCCATGGTGAACAACTATACCGCCGGCCGCAAGCGGCGGTCGGATGACGTATATTCACCGGACGGGATTCCCCGGAGGCCGGACCGCGCTGCCATCGTGTACACCGACCGGATCCATTCCCTGTTCCCCGGCGTTCCGATCGTGCTCGGCGGGATAGAGGCATCGCTCCGCCGGTTCGCCCACTACGATTACTGGTCGGACCGGGTGCGGCAGTCTATCCTGGCCGATGCCCCTGCCGATATCCTGGTATACGGGATGGGAGAGCGGCAGATTCGGGAGATTGCGGCCCGGCTGTCCCGGGGAGGGGAGATGCACGATCTCCGCGACATACCCGGCACGGTTACCCGCATGAGCATCACCGAGTACCGGGCGGAGGAAGTGGAAGGGGCCCTGGAGATCTCATCGTTCTCCGAGGTGTCCACCGACAAGTTAGCCTATGCCAGGGCCTTCGCCATGCACTACCGGGAGCAGGACCCCATCAGGGGCAGGACGATCATCCAGCCGCACAGGAAGACGGTCATCGTCCAGCACCCCCCGGCAATGCCGTTCTCCCCCGGCGAGCTGGACGCCATCTACGAGATTCCCTACTCGCGGGAGGCGCACCCGTCGTATGACCGGCCCGTGCCCGCCCTGGAGCCGGTCAGGTCCTCCCTGGTCAGCCACCGCGGCTGCTTCGGGGGCTGCTCATTCTGCGCCCTCACCCACCACCAGGGGCGCATCATCCAGAGCCGGACCATCCCATCCCTCGTCCGGGAGGCAAAGAGGATAGCAGCCAGCCCAGCGTTCAGGGGCGTGATCAGCGATGTGGGTGGCCCGACAGCCAACATGTACGGGATGGAGTGCCCAGGGTGGGCGGTCCAGGGAGCCTGCCCGGACCGGGCCTGCAGCCCCTCCTGCCCCTCCCTACGGGTTTCACACGCCCGCTATATGGAGCTGCTTTGCCGGCTCCGTGAGGTGCCCGGGATACGGTGGGTCTTCATCGGTTCCGGGATCAGGTTCGACCTGCTCCTGGCCGACCCGGTCGATCACCTCCCCGAGCTCTGCAGGTACCATGTCTCCGGGCACCTGAAGGTAGCCCCCGAGCATATCGTCCCCCGGGTTACTGCACTCATGGGAAAGCCGGGACTCCCGGGTTTCCAGGACTTCCTGGACCGGTTCGAGTCCCTGCAGAAAGGGAAGGGGAAGCGCCAGTACCTGCTCCCCTACTTCATGTCCGGGCACCCCGGCTGTACCCTTGCAGACATGGCTGCCCTTGCAGAGTTCATCAATACCCGGAAGATCTACACCGAGCAGGTGCAGGACTTCACCCCCACGCCGATGACTGCATCGACCTGCATGTACTATACCGGGGTTAACCCCTTCACCCTGGAGCCCGTCCATGTCCCGCGAGGGAGGGAAA
>Ga0255347_1005988_pt1 | contig 13504 bp, 14 predicted proteins | sample wastewater_treat_2_FD_192479 | JGI IMG/M metagenome (GOLD analysis project Ga0255347, IMG submission 192479) | Wastewater microbial communities from Lulu Island WWTP, Vancouver, Canada - plant24 | ecosystem: Engineered > WWTP > Wastewater > Unclassified | place: Canada: Vancouver, British...
ACAATCGAATCATCTGTTGACGATACCGTACCCTTCCAGGGGCCATACACTGTATCATACTTGAACAGATGAGCCAGACTTTTGGCATCCGACAAATCATTGATGGCAACCAGTTCAATTCCTTTCCGCTCGAAAATGATTCGGGCGACCGCACGGCCGATTCGGCCAAATCCGTTAATTCCAACCTTTATGGCCATTGAAAGTCTCCTTATCACTAAAGGATCATTACTTTACATCCCGTTTTGCTCAGGGAACCATCGACAAAGCCAATAATGTAGGGCTCCAGACCTCGTTTGTCAAGAAACATTTTCCACAAAATCCGCCCTTCACATAACCTGTTGCCATATAGACAGTTGCAAAATCCTGCCCGTTTGCTCATCAATTTTGACTTCTTCAGAAATCCGCAAAGGGGCAACCCAAAGGATTTTTTCAGCATCCTCCACCACAAAAACCCCCTTTTTAAGGGCCTCATCCGCCTGGACGGCCGTCAGAAATTTCCCGACCTTTTTGGGCCGGCTCATTCCAAGCGGCACAAATCGATCCGCTGGTCGTCGCATCCGCACCCGCACAGGACCGCGCACCTTATCCGCATCCAGATACTCCGTCCATTGTTTGGCTCCTGCAGAAGGTCTCTTCCAGCCGTCGGCGGCCTTCTCCACAACAGCCGACCGAATCCGCCACGGTCCAAACTGACCGGTCTGACCAATCGGAAGCACCATCGGCTCCGGCTCCGACGGTTCAGCCGACTCTTTCCGCCGACAAAAAGTGAGAGTTTTTTCATTCACCAGGCACTCTATCTCCCCAGGCAGCACAACACACCGCTGCCGGCCCTGATAAATCCCCTCTATCACGGTTTGATAATGCCGGGCGGTATAATCCCGCAACCCAACCTTCAGGTGAAGCAGACACTGCCGGATAATTTCCCCAAGAACAAAGGGCGAACAATCCTCCAGCACACTCCGGTTTAGAACCACCTGCTCCCCCGTTTCAAACAAAGCAGTAAGAGCAAACTGCTCCTGCGCCTGCTGTTCGACAGTCTCGAACAGCGATTGACAGCGCTCCGCCAGCCGCAGCATCTCCGCCTCCATCTGCCGGCCGCCCTGCCGGTGAAGAAAAGGAAGTACCCGATGACGAATCCGGTTGCGGGCAAATCCGCAGTCGGCATTGGTCGCATCCTCACGCCAGGACAGCTGTTTCTGTCGACAGTAATCCAGAATCCGTTCCCGGCTGACCGACAGCATCGGACGAACAAACCGAACCCCCTCCAGCCGCACCGAAGACCGAATCCCGCACAACCCCCGAAAACTCGTCCCCCGAAGCAGACGGAAAATAAGCGTTTCCATCTGGTCATCCTGCTGATGTGCCGTCGCAATCGCATCCGCCTGCCAGCAGCACGCCGTCTCCGCCAGCAGCCGAAGCCGAAGGACTCTTGCAGCCGTTTCTACAGAAAGACGATGCCGCTGCGCATAGCCGGCCGCATCCGCCGCTCGACTGAAAAAAGCCAGCCCCCGCCGGCCGGCCTCGTCCTCAACAAACCGCTCATCGCCGTCCGAGGCCGCGCCACGCAACTGATGATTGACATGACCGACCGCCAGTTCCATCCGCAGCACTCCGCCCTTCTGAAGACACTGCAGCGCCTCAAGCATAGCCATCGAATCCGCCCCGCCCGAAACCGCCAGCAGCAGCCGCCCCCCTTCCGCAGGCAGCCGGCAGCGCTCCGCCCCTGCTCGAACTTGCTCTTCAAAAGAATCAGACCCGACCGTCGGATTCATTATCCTCCATTTTCACTCTTCAGCCCCTCAAGGGCCGGCTCCATCTCTGCACAAAAAACAGCCCGCAGCGGAAAATGGTCTGAAGGATACCGGCCGTCGAACTGCCGGCGGTCAACCTCCGCCTCAAGCACTTTCGCCCACGCAGGAATGAGAATATGGTCTATCTTGGCTCCATGCACCTGACGGCCGAAATCGTTCCAGGTTCCAGCCAGTTCCTCCTGAGGATGAGCCGTCCGCCAGCAGTCCGCCAGATGCAGACCATCCTTCGCCAGCAGCGGTTCCATCGCCGGATTCGTCAGTTCCGTATTAAAATCCCCCATCACTATCGGAAAACACCCCGCCGGCACCCATTGCTTAATCCGCTCGGCCAGCAGCGCCGCGCTTTTTTGCCGGGTAATCTGATACTGATAATCCAAGTGAACATTGAAAACCCAAATCACCTGACCGCTCCGGCGGTCACGCAGCGACACCCACGTACAAATCCGCGGCGCTTCATTGCCCCAATGCTTCGAACCGGGTACATCCGGCGTATCAGAGAACCAAAAGACGCCCCAATCCAGCCGCTCGAAACGGCTGCGCCGATAAAAAATGGGACAGGCCTCCCCCGCCTTCCGCCCATCATCCCTGCCGACCGCCGCAACGTCATATTCCGGAAGCCCTTCCTGCAATTGTTCCGTTTGGAAGGAAAGGGCTTCCTGAAAGCCCATCACATCCGCCCCATACCCCCGCAGCAAATCAATCACCATCTGCCGGCGGTTCTCCCACCGGTTCTCCCCATCCGGCGCTGTGCCGTAGCGAATATTGAAGGTTACAACCTGCACACTCCGCCCGCCGCACGGCTCCGCCTTGGAGACCTCTGCATCAAGCGGCCTGGCCGATTTGGAACACCCCGCCGCACAAACCGCAGCGAAAACCGCCGCAATCCATCCCAATGGTTTCATAACCTCTCCCGATTGAACCTCTCAAAAAAAAGGGCCTGCTCATCCTTGAACAGACCCCGCCACACTCCCGAAAACTCCCTCACGAAGGAGTTCTTAATCCCCTTGAATCTGCACATCCGGTGCCGGTCTCGGATTCGGGGTCGATAACTGCTGAATGCGAGCCAGCGCATATTCCGTATTATTCTGATACATCGACTCTTTCTCCACCGCCAGCTTATACAGCGGAAGCGCATCAGCCCGCATCCGAAGCCGACGATCAAGCACATAAGCCGCCCGGAATCGGGCAGGATAACGAGTCTCCGGATTCCACTGGAAAGTCCGCTGATACAGAACCGCCGCCAGTTCGTAGTTCTTCAAATGTTCGTAAATACGGGCCGCCCGATAGGCCGCATCATCAATCTTATCGCTGGTGGGATACTCGCGAATCAGCTGATTGAACAGTTGCAGCGATTGCCGCAGGAGCGCATCATTGGTCACCATCAGCAGACCGCCGGCCTGACGATACAGGTCCATCGCCTGTTCATAAAGCCGATCGGCCTCTTCAATCGACTCCGCAGCCGACAGATTTTCCGGCAGCCATTCGCCCGGCATCAGATAACTGTAATGCACCATCTGCTCAAAGGTCTTCAGCTCTGTACGGGCCCACTGAAGTTTAGTAGCATTGCCGACAGATTCATAATAGGCAATCAAGTTCAGCAGCGCCTGTTTATATCCTTCACGTGCAGCTGCCAATTGCTCTACATAATCCGCCTCACGGGCTTCCGGCATCAGCACCCCCTCCTGTACCTGAGCCAGTTCCGTATCCGTCAAATGCGCATCTGTAACACGCGGATTATTGCAGCCGCCTGTCAGGCAAATCAAGCCCGCTGTGATCACCGCCGCTGCTGCCGGCACTATCCTCTTCATAGTCATTCCCTTTCGTTCAAAAACCGCTGGTTTTTGTTTTCCGTTCTACCATATCACGTTTGCCGCACTTGTCAAGAAATCAAATCCCCCTTCAAAACCCTATTAGAAACACCTTACCATTGGGCCTCAATATAAGGCCCGATAGGCCCTTCCGGTTTGGGCTTGGGCCTCGACTGAATGATGGCCTCGGCAATCGGCACATCGCTTTTTCGAGTGATTTTCAGATTGGTATAATCCGTTTCGACAATGTGCACTTTATGACCAAGGGATTCGACAAGTTGGGCATCATCGGTAATCTTTACCTTGCCCAGATTGCCTATTTTTGCATAGGCCTGCCGAAGCAGTTTCGCATCAAAGACCTGCGGCGTCTGCGCCTCATACAGATTATCCCTGTCAACCGTCTCAACAATCACCCCGTTTTGAACCCGCTTAAGGGTGCCGTTGACCGGACAGGCCAGGATGGCCGCCCCCGTCTGAGCCGCTTTTTCAAAAACCGCATCCACCCATTCCTTCTTCAGGCAGCAGCGAACCGCATCATGGACGGCAATCAGGTCAATATCCTCCCCAATTTTGGCCAGGGCATTGGCCACAGTCTCAAACCGCTCAGCCCCGCCCAAACAAAGCCGCACCCCGTTGAAGGCCAAAGCCGACCCCCACTTGACCGTAACCAATTCCTCATCCTCCTTGGCAATCGCCATGACAATCTGTTTGACTTCATCGCGATTGGTAAAATATTCAATACTTCGCAAAAACGCCGCACGCCCCGCCAACTCCACAAACGGCTTCTTCCGGTCCCCGCCAAAACGGGCACTGGCCCCCGCCGCACAGATAATCACCGCAGCCGACTTTGAAAGTTTTTTTTCTTCACGAGCCATTCTTCCTTCTCCGCTCAGTATTCAATCCCTTTTCGGCCAACCACCCCCTTGTCAAAAGGATGCTTGATGGATTTCATCTCCGTCACCAAATCCGCCATCGCAATCAGTTCCTCCGACGCCCCCCGCCCCGTCAGGACCAACTCCACATGCGCATCCCGATTGGCAATAAGCGGCCGCACATCGGCCATAGAAGCCAGACCTCGCGACAGGCAAAAAATAATTTCATCCAGAATAATCAGGTCATAATGTCCCCGCTGAGCCGCCTCCCCAATCTTCCGCAAGGCCTGCTGAATAGCCCCCCGAACCCCCTCCACAGCCCCCTCATCTGCCATCGAGGCAAACATATCCCACGGCTCCTCCAGCGACAGCACCGTGATGGACCCAATCTTCCGCAGCCCCCCTCGCTCTCCCAGGTCCAGTGTAGACGGCTTAAGGAACTGATAAATCAGAACCTTGCCCCCGTGGCCGGCCGTACGAACAGCCAGTCCCAGGGCCGCCGTAGTTTTGCCCTTGCCGTCCCCTGTATAAATCTGGACAAGTCCTTTTTCAAGCATGCCCCCATCATAGCAGACCCCCCACCCAAGAAAAGAAAAAAACGCCTGCCGAAAAACCGCTCAGGCGTTTGGTCAATCTTCGCTGCACCCGCCGACTCAGGCACAAGCCGAAAACTCAAATAACCATAAATTGTTCTACTGGCTGACCTTCAGCCGGCTTGAACGGAAGCGGCTCTGCAAACTGAACCGCAACTTTCCGCAAATAAGGCCCCAACTGATCAATCCGGCAAATTCTCCCATCCCGAATAAAGTTAGCCAACCCGAAACTCTCATCTTCGTCAAACTGAGGAACGCTGAATCGGGCGGTAATATGCTCCCCCAGACTGGGGCATCGGTCAGAATAGCAGGAAAAAGCAGCTCCCCCGCTTGAAATATCAATCATTTGGCCCTGTGTAAGAATATCATCGCAATCTTCCGCAAACCAAATCGGCCAACTGTAACGCAGTCTTTTTTCCGCCCTTCTTTCGTCCGTCAGTTCCATAAAAACTCTCCAGCTGCTGAATTTTTCCCTTATCTTTTTTCTTCATCCCCTCTGCACCACTATGTCGGACAGACGCTGTCCACAGTTAATCAACCAAAGAGGACATCAGAAATCGGGAAAATCTCGCACCAGCCGGAACTTACACGAAAACAAACCTTTTTGCGGCTTGTGATGGTAAAATGGGGGTTTTTATGCGGAACTGAACTTTCTGGAAATGTTTTGTTCAGATTTCAAATTTTGCAGAAAAAAGATTTTCGATGTCCCATAACTGCTATTGGCAAAGGTTTAAAACCGCCTTTTGAAACACCTTCCCTCTCTCTTGATAATTTTTGAACATATCAAAACTCGCACAGGCAGGGCTCATCAGAACAATGTCCCCTTTTTGTGCCATTTTTGAACAACAAACAACGGCCTCTTCCAACGTCTTAGTCCTCTTGACAATCACTTGTGACGGACCGGCCGATTGAATCGCTTCAGAAATCTTATCGGCCGTCTGCCCAATCAGCACAACCGCCTTGCACCGTTGGGCAATGCACCGCCCCAGTTCATCAAAGGAAATGTGCTTATCATACCCGCCCGCAATAAGGATTTTTGGCTCTTCAATGCCGTTCAGGGCCGCCATCGTGCTGATGGGCGTAGTGGCTTTCGAATCGTCATACCAGCGGACGCCGTCTTTTTCGGAAACCAGCTGCATCCGATGCTCAAGGCCCTCAAACGTCGAAACGGCCTTCTGCAGATGTTCCCTGTCCACTTCAAACACTTTCGCAGCAGCCAGAGCCGCCGCCAGATTTTGCAGATTCACCTGACCGGGCAGCCGAAACTTTTCACGATAGCATGCCTCGACATCCCCCGCTCGAAACAAAACACACCGCCGAAAGCCCTCTTGGGAATACTTCTCAAACCATCGAAGCCCGACGGCGTCCTCCCCATTAAAAATCGAAACAGGCGGAAACGCAGGATTGGGCTTCTGATTGGAAAAGAGAATCTCCTTAGCCGCACAATACGTCTCAAAGGAACTATGGCGGTCAAGATGATTAGGGCTTAAATTGGTAAGCACGGCAGCATCAGCACCCCGTCGGCAAGGCCCCAGCTGCTCCAGCTGAAAACTGCTGATTTCAAGAACCACAATGTCTTCACTCCTCAGGTCCTCTAAAAGCCCCAAAAGCGGCCGATTACCGATATTCCCGCTCAAATAAACCCTCCGATACGGCCGGCCCGCCGAATCCCCGCCGCCCGCAAGCAGATGCGCCGTCAACGCCGTCGTCGTACTCTTGCCGTTGGAACCGGTAACAGCGACAATGCGGGCCGGGCACCGCTCGAAGAAAAGTTCAACCTGCGACGTAACCGCAGCGCCGGCTTGCCGGGCAAGTTGAAGGTAGGGATTCTCCGCCGTCACCGCCGGATTGACAATCACCACCTGCGCCCTTCGGAAATCCTCTTCCGAATGCCCCCCCAGATGCCAGCGAACCGGCAGCGAACCCAGCGTTTCGATGGTTTCGCGAAGTTTGGACTCCTCCGCCAAATCCGTAACCGTAACCTCCGCGCCCTGCTCGCACGCAAATCGCACGCTGTCCGCCCCCCCGCCGAAAGACCCCAATCCCATGATAAGCACACGCTTATTCTTCAAATCAATCATCTTGCCGTCTCACTTTCTATCATTAGACCATACATCGGAAATCGGCGCAGGAAAAATCAAAAAAGACCCTTGCACCTGCGTTCAGCAGCAGAGAAAATCATTGAAAACAAAAAATCAAGAAAAAAAGAATGACCCTTAGGAATCAAAACCATGCGAGTAAACCCTCAAACCGCAGACCAGCAGACCCTGCAGGAGAAGCAATTCCCCGATTGTACCAAAATCCAAAGCCACACCATTACCATTATTCCCCGCTACAGCGAAACCGATCAATCGGGGGTAATCCATCACACCGTCTATCCCGTCTGGTTTGAAATGGGACGCACCGAACTGCTTCGCGTCAACGGCCTGGCCTACAGCGAACTGGAAAAACACGGCATTTATTTTGTCGTCGCCGAACTGAATGTAAAATACCGCCGACCCGCACTTTACGATGAAAAACTGGACCTGATAACCGCCTGCACCCGAATCACCAGTGCCCGCGTGGAACATTCCTATCGGCTGATTCGCCAATCCACCGGCGTGCTCCTGGCCGAAGGAAGCAGCATTCTGGCCTGTGTCGATGCCTCAGGAAGACCCCGCCGCATGCCTCATTTTATGTATCCCGACTCAGACGACGAGAAAAAATCTTAAAAAATTTTTAAGAAATTAAGAATTTTTTACCAGAATGTCCCATAAAATCGGAATCTTTTGCAAGATTACACCGATACCTCAAAATATACCAAAAAATCTTAATCTTCTCTTAACATTTTCTTGATTTTCCAAGCCCATTCGATTATACTTACACCTGTATCATCCAAGTGAGAACACAGCAAAATCTGGGGGGAAAACAGATGACCATAAAAAACGCAAAAGTCGAACTTGTCCTCGCTGTGGAGGGTGGCCGCGGACCGCCGGAAGCACAACCCGGAGCATTTACCTGGCCCCAAAGACTGAATCGCAGAAAACCTTGATTGGGAACCCTTATGAAAAGCAATAATCCTTATTCTGAGCCGCCGTTTTTCGCAGCACTTCTTCTGCCCGCTCTTTCCGGCCGTGATCCGCCGCTTCCAATGCCAGCGAATAGATTTTTCTTCTGTGTGATTTGGAGACGGCGGATTTATTTTGTATATTTTCTATGACGAGCAAACAAAACAGCATTTAGTACCAGCGAGAGGTTATGCCGACGAAAGACGAAGAAATTGCTGACCCGCACCGGGGACCTGCGCAGACGAGGGGACGAGGCCCGCCGCCGAGAGAATAAAAATCACCAAACTCCGCCACAGAACTCTTTTCCCCACCCCTGCTTACCCCTCTTTTCCCAAAACACAAAACGCCTGTTATTCTGTCTCTTCTGCATTTTTGCCGGTATGAAGCAGAGTAACCTCTGTTTCTATCATCCCTGACCACGTATGTATTCTTTGGTAGTTTTCACGGATTTGGGTCCCGATTAAATCGAGCACAGCGATCATTTCTGAAGCATCCGTGACAGGACGGCTCGATAACGTACACTATCTTTCGCACATTATTATCGGGTCCAAAAGAAAAGCCCTTGCTCTGGTCGATGGAAGAGTGAAAACAAACAAAACCATTGGAACAGAGAAAGGGCCTATGTATTTGGCCGGAGTCTCCGTGCGTCGGGTGGAGGATATTACGGAGGCGTTATGGGGCACCAAAGTCAGCCCCGCCACAGTCAGCGAAAAGCGGTGGCGGGAATGCTGAAGGCCCTTCATGCCCAGGAGGATGCCGAGGCGGCCCGAAGCAAGGCCCAGGATGTCATTGCCAAGCTGGACGGCATGAAACTGACCCAGGCGGCCCAGGTGGTGCGGGAGGGCGTGGAAGAGACGCTGACGTATTTTGCCTTCCCGCGGGAGCATCACCGGCACATCTACACGAACAACCCGCTGGAGGCCATCATGAAGCAGATCCGCCGACGGACGCGGGTAGTCGGAAGCTTTCCGGATGGCCACAGTGCCCTGATGCTGGCGGCCGCACGGCTGCGGCATATCGCCGGAACGAAATGGAGCACGGCTTGTTATCTGAATATGAAGCGTCTGCAAGAGCCCCGTCCGCAGGAGACGTCCGAGACAACGACAGCGGTCGGATAGACCGATAACTTTTGCCACCCCCGGGGGTGGCAGGCACGGCAGGAGAGATGACCAAGGAAAGAACGATTAGAAAAAGTGCGAAAGATTATTGACAGTCCCTTGCACAGAAACCAATCCGTACACATCATACTCGTATTCTTCGACTACATTGCCGCTACTGTTGGATAAGGCAATGACGTTGCCCTGTCCGTCAAAATGGTAGAAATACCGCCCGCTCTCACTGCCTCCGGAGTAGGTAGTCATACACACCGGCTCATCAATCCCCGGCCCGTAGATAAACCGCTTCTTCAGAGTCAGCGTCTGGCTCACGAGGGAATACTCCGCAATCACCTGCGCCCCATCATACACATACACGGTCTGAGTCCCCTCGGCATCCACCAAAACCCGCCGGCCCATACTGTCATAGGCATAGGATTCATTCAGAGCCGAACCGTCTGCGGCCGTCAGCATCCGGTTGAGATAATCATACGTAAAGGTCTTATCGTCGTATTGGATGACATTGCCATTGAGATCATAGTCCATTGGCTGTGTCTGGCTGTCAAAGGTTACGGACTCATACTGGTTGAGCTGGTTATATTCATCGAATGCATAGGTCTCCGCCATCACACCATACAGCACGCTGGTTCAGCCCCGTTCACCAGCAACTCAGACTGCTTTCAAATAGAATCCACGATTGTCTTATGGAACTTCCATCCATATGAATGTATTATCATCTACTACAATGGTTTTTATTTCTTGATTAGTAGAAAACATCTCTGGTTCGACACCAATAACAACACCTATGTCCAATATTGGATTCTCGAAATGCAAATCCGCATATGGACGATTATCCGGAGATACCTTTATTAGAACAATGTTTGGCTTAAGAGAAGAAATAATGTTACGAATATCATCAGGGAAATATAGGTCGTCATAATCAAGCCGTTTATTATGTTTTATAGATTTCACGTCTAATGAGTTTAACCACGCAACCACTTTTTGGATATCAACATCTTCCTTCACAAAAGATAACTTAAGACTCTTAAGGATCATCTCTTTTTCCATAAAATATTTATTAATCAGCATTCCAAATGTAGGAAGCAGAATTATAAGAATTATTTCAATAATACATACCTTAAACTTCTTCCCTTTCAAAAAAAACAATTGAATTATTTTAATTACCAGAAAAATAATAAATAACAAAAATATCATAGAGATACAAATTGCCAAGTGAAACCAAGTGTCCACCGACAATTTGTTCTGAAAAAAAATGCCCCATATCCGACTTTCAATATAATTTTGCGTAACAAAATAAACAAAAAATAATATACACGGCACAAATAACAATAAACGAGCTACTTCGCATATTACAAATTTAAATCTTTTCATATCTCTAACCTTATTTGTTCATCATTAGGATATCTACAAACGAATATCCATCTCCATCAGTAATAGTCTCCCATTTCCATTGAAATCAGAATAAAGAACCTCGCTCAGATTTATCAGATTAATTATAAAGTAAACTTTCGCATTTTTATTAACGTTTTACGCAGCTGGAGCTAAGGCTTCCAGCAGGAACTCGAATTTTTTATCATGTACGGCAGAATTTCCGAACATCAATTTTATTCTTTCACGCCACAAACAACGGCGCAGAGACGCTATCGCATCGGAAAAGCTGGGCGTTGCTTTCTGAGCATACCACGGCTGCACAATGAAATAGCGATGGCCGGATTTTTGCCCCAGATACCACAGCCACACCGTCGAGTACAGCCAAAAACTCAAGGCCGCGGCTCGCTGGGGTCCCTTTCTTTTCCACGTCTGGGGCTGCTGGCCGCCGAGCAATTGCTTGGTATTTTTGAACGTATCTTCGATGGCCCAGCGGTCGTTGTCGCATTCCAAGACCTCGGCGGCCGTCATGGTCAAATCGGTGGTAAAGAGGAAGTCGTCCTTTTCCTTGCCGGCCGGATCGCGGCTGATCCCCAGAAGGATTGTCTTGTGACGGACCTTGTACCACAGCACCCGGCGGGGATACACCCAACGGGTAACCGTTTGGCCTCGCTGGCGAAAGGTTACGGTTTTCCAGTTTTGAATATGGGCCGCCATCTTTTCCAGCTTGGCCAGTTTGGGGCCTCTCTTGCGGGGTCTGCCGCGTTGTTTGGTCTTTCGTTTGGGCGGCAGATCGTACAGATTCGCATCGCGCCGCATCCGCGAAATAATCGTGGTGTTCTCCAGCGATTTTTCGGCCAGCGTGGCGAAAAACCCATCCCCAACCACACGAAACCGCCTTTCGGGAAACCACTCGACCATCTGGCGGATCATCTGTTCGGCCAACTCGATCAGATTGTCGCCGTTCTTGCGGTGCAGCCGCAGGTTGACCGGCAGGCCCAGCGGCTCGCCGCCCCAGGGCGGCTGGATTTGCAGGGTCAGCACCACCAGATTCAGACCCCAGGCGTAGACAATATGCTTGGGGGTCGAGCGAACCGCGTCCCGCCAAGTCCCGGCCCCATCGACCTTGTGGCCGCTGCGATGAAACAGGGTGTCGTCCACGGCCAGCGTGAGGAGCCCCCCGGGGCAACAGGTGTGAATCAGCAACCGGGCCAGAATCTGCCACAGACCAGTCAAATCCCATCGCCCGTCCGGCAGGAACCGATGATAGGCGTCGTGAGCCCGAGAGCCTGCCGGATCGGCAAACGGAAGCATGCCGGTCACGGTTCGACGCGTCGTGCACAGAGCCCAACCGGTCATCAGCCGGGCGAAAATCGCGGCCCCCGGAACTGTAAAAATCGGAAAAAACTGTTGAAGAAGTTCCGTCCATGTCGAAATATTCGTATACATATCGACCTCCCTGTCTTAATCGTTTACCCAATAAAGACATCGGATGATCGATATGTTTTTGTTGATAAACCATTACCGTCAGTCGCCTAAAAAGTGCGAAAGTTAACTATAAATAGAAGTCCATTTTATTTCTACCACGAATATCCTGCCATATAAGCATCGTAATGATATTTACGTAAATATTCGTCAAAAGTAATATAAAAAGTTTTATCACTGTACATCTTTCTTCCTAAATATCCAAAATACATCTCTCGTAAATCCCCAAAGGTTATTTCAAATCCTCCCTTCCTATACGCAGATAAGCCATAAAAGAAATCAAGCCCCCACGGAATATTTGCTGCAATAAAATATCCATATCGCATTCTCACAACTGCAATAAAACCTGCATAGTTCACATGTTCGCCTGCAAATGTACGACCACTAAATCTAAATATATAATCGAGGTCTTTATTTTTAAATCGATTATCTGTATAATACACGCTCGTTTCTTTGTGATATTTTCTAGCCCATGCGATTTCCTGAATAAGGTCCCTCCGTGAAACATTATAAGTGCCATCCTCATTCATTCTTGCAGGGTTTAAAATCCAATGCTCTCTATTTGACGGATCAAAACAGTCATTTTCAACTTTTTCAGGATCAGGAATAAACAACTCATTACTCTTACACAACCCCCAGGGATCAACCCAGTTGAGCGGATTGTTGTTGACGTAGGCGTAGAGGTTCATGCTGTCGATATAGCCAAGCGGGTCGGGCTGCATAAACCGACCGAGGGCGGGGCTGTAATCGCGCATCCGGTAGTAGTACAGGCCGGTTGTGCTGTCCCACCGCCGGCCGGTAAACAGATACGAATTGCCGTACAGCAGCGGATGGCTGGAGGCATACACGTCCGTATCTTCCGTCAGCCAGTTGCCGTCAGGGCCGCCTGCCCGCATCACCCGCGGCCGGTCATATGGATCATACGTATAGTTTCTTTGATATTGCCGGCGCTGTCGCTCAGCAGCCGAATCGACCCCAGCGCATCGGCATAGTAATAAAACCGGTTCCCGTTACCGCTGACGTGTTGAACCATCACCACAGGATTATCTATTCCCGGCCCATAGATGTATTTACGTATCAAAGAGCCGCTGCCGCTGTCCCCTTTTCTGAGAGCCGTATAGAATCATCTTCAGACCCAGAAATCCGGAACTCTTCCCAATCTCGGCAGACTCCTTAGCAAACTCCTTATTTGTTCCCTTCTATTTTTCGATGTCTTTCCAAAGCAGCCGTTTCGCCCCTCATTATACCCCGCGCCAACCCCCTCCGGCAAGCCCTTCTCCATTCTTTTCTTTACAGACGGTCAAACTCAACCAATTTCCGCAACACCCCCGACCCTCAAATCCCCCCGCATCAAAAAATTCTTACCCCCTCTCTTTCCAGCACTTCCAGCCGCCGCCCCCGCCCA
>Ga0255347_1005998_pt1 | contig 13486 bp, 10 predicted proteins | sample wastewater_treat_2_FD_192479 | JGI IMG/M metagenome (GOLD analysis project Ga0255347, IMG submission 192479) | Wastewater microbial communities from Lulu Island WWTP, Vancouver, Canada - plant24 | ecosystem: Engineered > WWTP > Wastewater > Unclassified | place: Canada: Vancouver, British...
CTGCAGTACTTCTTGGGCTTTGCAGAATACACCAATGCCCGGCCCTTTGACCCCAGCGTGATGACCTGGTTCCGGGAACGCATCACCACAGAGATGCCGGCAGAGGTGAATGATTACATCATTGGACACAAACAGATCGAAACAGACAAAGAAGAAACCCCACCGCCGGATGATGTGCCCGGAGGGGATGCAGGCGGAAAGGATGACAACTCTCCAGGCGAGGAAGAAAAAGCCTCTAACGAAGAGACGCTGATCCTGGACGCCACATGCTGCCCGCAGAACATCCGATTCCCCACGGACGCTTCCCTGTTGAACGAAAGCCGTGAGCTGCTGGAGGGGATGATTGACACGGCCCACCAGGCAGGGGCGACTGGGGGACAGAAGCCCAGGACCTACCGCAACCTGGCCAGGCGGGACTGGCTGCGCTTTGTCCGCGACCGGAAACCCAACCGCAAGAAGATTCGGAAAGCCCTCCGGCAGCAGCTGGGATATGTCAAGCGAGATCTGGGCTATCTGGACACCATCCTCGCTTCCCACCCTGATGCGCTCAGCGCGAAACAGCTGGAGTACCTGGCGGTCATCCGCAAGTTGTATGAGCAGCAGCGGGAGATGTACGAGAACAACACCCACCGTGTGGACGACCGGATCGTGAGTCTGCACCAGCCGTGGGTGCGGCCGATTGTGCGGGGAAAGACGGCGGTGCCGGTGGAGTTTGGGGCCAAAGTGGCGCTGAGCCTGAGCGAAGCGAAGGTTACGCGCGGGTTGAAGAGATCTGTTGGGACGCATTCAACGAGGGAAAAACGCTGATAGAATCCATGGAGCGGTACAAGAAGCGGACAGGAAAGTACCCGGAGCGGGGGTTGGTGGACAGGATATACAGGACCGGGAGAACCTTGCCTGGTGCAAGGAGCAGGGCATCCGGCTGAATGGTCCCAAACTGGGCCGCCCGCCCAGGGACAGGCAAGCATACCTGGAAGCCCTGGAGCTTGAACGGCAGGAATCGGGCGAGCGCAACGAGATTGAGGGCTGTATCGGCGTTTGCAAGCGTCGGTACGGTCTTGACCTGGTGATGACGCGGCTGAAGCATAGCAGCGAGGTGGACATCCATGTGTCCATCCTGACCCGGAACCTGTTCAAGAGGCTGAAGTCTCTTTTAGGGCTTGTTTGGGGCTGGATCAGGAGGGCAGGATTGGGACGAAAATGGAGGACGGTGTGCTGCTTGGCTGCTTGGTAGCGTAGAGGGCGGTTATTCAGTGGACACTAATTAATTTGTCAACTACTCATGGAAACTTTATTTGCGAGCTGCTTAGAAAACTTATTCTCTATGCCAACGACATAGAAAAGTCATGCATGTAAATGCAGGCTGATTGATAAAACCTAAGTGCAATCACGTTATTTTCAGATTATTAGTTCTTATGAATACTTACAGGATGATGCTGGATATCAAAAAAACTTATTTAACTCCTGTGCGGTTTGCTTCAGGTCGTTAACGACTTCATCCACTACCAGTTCATCCTTGCGATACTTTGGCATCGATAAGCTGATCGCATAAAGCGCTTTGCCCTTGTCATTAAAAACAGGCATCCCGATACAGTACAAATCCGGCTGATTCTCTTCATCATCAATGCTAAAGCCTTGCTCTCGTATCTTTTTCATCTCTTGAAGGAGTGTAGCGATGTCGGTGATGCTGTTTTCTGTCATGCTTTTCAAACCAGTCCGTTTTGCGTAGGCTATGATTTCATTTTCATCCCGCCAAGCCAGGATGGCCTTGCCAACAGCAGTGCAGTGCAAGGGTTGTTCAGCGCCAACAACTGTATGAATACGGATTGGCTTTGTGCTTTCAAGTTTATCAATATATACCACAGTATTTTCATCACCGGTTACAAAGTGCACTGTCTCGTCATATTTCTGTGCAATTTTCTGGAGGTGGGGGCGTGCATAGCTGATAAAAGAACCAGGTTTAGGATCTTCTCCTACCAAAGAATGGAGGCGAAAAGTGATTTGATACTGTCCGGTCATCTCATTTTTAAACAAATATCCAAGTGCAACAAATGTCTTTAAAATGCTGAACACAGTAGATTTGTTCAGTGACATTTCCCTGCTCAATTCGCTGACTCCGGCTCCCTGGTGAACAGCGATATACTCCAGAATAGCCATTGCACGCTGAAGTGATTGAATTTGGATGCTCAAAAAATGGACCAGCCTTTCTGAAGAGTATGCAAAGCTTGTAACCTTGGTGGATATGCTTTAGTGTGAAAATAATGCTTAAACTCAATGCAGATGTCTGACCTTAGTGATTTGCCGAGTACTGGTGGCAAGTTGGTAAAGACCATACATTAACATTAGCATTCCTTCCAAGGCTTGGCTACATCGTATCACATGATGACGACGTGCTCAAGGGCACAAAGATCATTGCTTTGTCACGTCTTCTACCCTTTGCCCGACAATGATTACCCGAAAGACACCGCCAGTTACCGTATTATGATACTTTGTCAAAGAAAATTCAGTTTTCGCTTCTCCAGCACCCTGACCAGCGGCACGCCCAGCCCATAGCAGACCACCGCCTGGCCGGCGCCCACGGTAAGGAAGCTGATATAGGGGTGCAGGCCATAGGCGGCGTAGAGCATCAGCCCGATGACCACGGCGTTGATCGCCACCGGCATCAGCGCGGCCAGCCACAGCTTCTGCCGGAACCTGTGTGTAAAAACCGCCGCTGCCAGGCTGGCCAGCGAGCCGAAGACCACGTCCTGCCAGGGCTGGCCGGTGAGCAGGTTGGCGCCCAGGCAGCCGATGAACAGCCCGGGCACCGCGGCTGGCGACAGCACTGGCAGCAGGGTCAGGGCTTCCGAAATACGAAACTGGATTTGCGAGAAGCTGATGGGCGCGAACAGCAGGGTGAGCGCGATATAGGCAGCGGCGACCAAGCCGCCTGCAGCCAGGGAACGAACCGGAATGCTGGTTTTCAAAGGGCATCTCCCGTGCGCGGTCGTTTTGACATCATCAAAGACCCGGCGATGTCAGGGGGAATCATCAACAATAGAAAGGATCCGGGGATTCCTCCTCAGGAAAATCCCCGGCGCGACGATGCAATAAAGATAGGAATCAGTGTTACTTCAGTTTCCAGATCTTTTCGTTGTACTCGGCGATGGTGCGGTCTGTGGAGAAGAAGCCGGACATCGCGGTGTTGGTGATGGCCTTTTTCAGCCACAGCTCCTTGTCCTGGTAGTCCTGGCCGACGCGGTGCTGGGCTTGGGCATAGGAGCCGAAGTCCTTGAGCACAAAGTAGTTGTCGGGCTTGCCGCCGCCGGAACCGAACAGCAAATCGTGGTAAAGGATCTGCACCATGGCGGGGTTGTCCGGGAAGAGCGTGCCGTCTATCATCTGGGAGAGGGCCTTGCGGATCTCGGTGTTGCGCTCAAAGAACTGGATGGGCGCGTAGGTGCCCTCCTGATACTTGGCGGCAACCTCCTCGGCGGTCATGCCGAACAGGTAGATGTTGTCCTTGCCCACAGCCTGGGAGATCTCCACATTGGCGCCGTCCAGCGTGCCGATGGTGACAGCGCCGTTCATCATCAGCTTCATGTTGCCGGTGCCCGAGGCTTCCTTGCCGGCGGTGGAAATCTGCTCGCTCAGGTCGGCGGCCGGGATGAGCGCCTCCGCGGCTGACACATTCCAGTTCTCCACAAACATGATCCTCAGCATCTTGCGCGCGCGCGGGCTGCGGTCAATCAACCGGGAGAGCGCCAGGATATAGCGGATGATCATCTTGGCCTTGTAATAGCCTCGGGAGGCCTTGGCGCCAAAGACGAACACGCGCGGGGACATGGTAAAATTGGGGTCGTCCATGATGCGGTTGTAAAGCACATGGATATGCAGGGCGTTGAGCAGCTGGCGCTTGTACTCATGCAGGCGCTTGACCTGGACATCAAACATGAATTCCGGATCCACCTGCATGTCCTGGCGGCGCTTCAGAAACTCATTGAAGACGTCCTTGTTCTGGCGCTTGATGTTTTGGAAACGCTCACGGAAAGCGGCGTCGTCCCTCATGGGCAGCAGGTCGCTCAGGCGCTCCGGCTGGGTCTTCCACTGCTCGCCGATGGCTTCGCTGATCAGCGCTGTCAGGCGCGGGTTGCAGGCCATCAGCCAGCGGCGGTGGGTCACGCCGTTGGTCACATAGGTAAACTTCCGCGGCTCCATCTGCCCATATTCACTGAAGGTATCGTTTTTGATAATGCTCCCGTGCAGCTGGCTGACGCCATTGACGCTGAAGCTTTGCGATACGCACAAGTTGGCCATGTGCACCATGCCGTAGGCCAGGATGGCCATTTTTGCGATGCGGTCCCATTCGCCGGGGTAGCGGTCCCAAAGCTTCTCGCACAGGCGGCGGTTGAGCTCCTCCAGGATCATGTGGATGCGCGGCAGCTGGTTTTTGATCAGGTCCTCCGGCCAGCGCTCCAGTGCCTCAGCCATGATGGTGTGGTTGGTGTAGGCCATGCAGCGGTTGGTGATGGCCTGCGCTTCCTCCCAGCCCAGGCCCTTTTCATCGACCAGCAGGCGCATCATTTCAGCAATCGCCAGGCCTGGATGGGTGTCGTTGATGTGGAAGACAGCCTTGTCGGGCAGCAGCTTGTAGTTGTTTCCGTGCCTGCGCTCAAAATCCTTCAGCGCGTACTGCAGGCTGGCAGACACCAGAAAATAGTGCTGGCACAGCCGCAGCGTTTTGCCCTCGTAATGGTTGTCCTCGGGGTAAAGCACCTTGGAGATCACGTTGGCCAGGTCCTGCTCCTTGGAGGCGCCCACATAGTCGCCCATGGAAAAGGCGGACAAATCCAGGCTTTGCTTGCTGCGCGCGCGCCAGGTGCGCAGGGTGTTGACGCGCTGGTTGCCATAGCCCACCACGGGCATGTCGTAGGGAACGGCCTCCACGGTGCGGTAATCCACCAGCGTGAAGATGTCCCGGTCATCCTTCTTGGAGGTGACCACCTTGCCCTCGAAGCGGATCTCGGCCACGTCTTCCATGCTGCTCACTTCCCAGACGTTGCCGTTGATCAGCCAGTCGTCAGGCACTTCCATCTGCTGTCCCTGGGTCAGCTTCTGGCGGAACAGGCCGTACTCATAGCGGATGGTGCAGCCCATGGCCGGGAGGTCCAGCGTGGCCAGGGAATCCATGAAGCAGGCGGCCAGGCGGCCCAAGCCGCCGTTTCCCAGACCGGGCTCAGGCTCTTCATGGATGATGTCCTTCCATGAGATGTCCAATTCGGTCAGCGCCTTGGTGTAGACCTCGCTTGAAAGCAGGTTGAGGGCGTTGTTGAACATCGCCCGGCCTAAAAGAAATTCGATGCTCAGGTAGTAGACGCGCTTGCCGCCTTCCTGGTTGTCCAGCTCCTTGGAGTGCACCCATTTGTGCATGATCTGGTCGCGCAGGGTGGAGGCGACGGCGTAATACTGTTGATAGGGCGTGGCGTCCTGCAGGGTTTTGCCGTAATAGCGCTGCAGCTTGCCGATAATCGACTGCTTGACGTAATCCTTGTTAAAAACTGGTGTTGGCATACAATCTCCTTTATGGTGGGGATAAGCATGCAGATTATAGCATATCAGCGCGGACGCGACAAATATGTTGTTCGTAAGCGGCGGAAATCCGGGGAAGGTTTGAGTTGACACGCAAACCGGCGCAATATATCATTTCGCTGAGCCCTTTGATCCGGCAATTCCCGGCTGCCGCATGATCTGACGAAGGAAAGGATTGCGCTGTGAAACGCCTGCTGTGTTTTTGGTTTGCCTGCCTCCTGGCTGCCGCCTGCCTGCCCGCGGGGGCTGAAAGCCTCACCTTTGAGGGCACGGTGTTTGTGGGGGACTCCATCATGCAGCAAATCGGCCGTTACCGCCTGGAGCAGACACAGCGGGGCAACCCGATACTGGAGGGGGCGCGGTTCCTCGCCATTTCCAGCTATTCCCTTTCCCAGGGCAGCCGCGTCACACCGGATCAGAACAAGCCGGCCCTGATGCTGCGGGGATCGCGGGTCAGCCTGCCTGAGGGCCTGCGCATATTGGAGGCCAAGCGCGCCTTTGTCATGCTGGGGATGAATGACGAAGCCGGGGCCAGGCTGAATCCCCAGTTGAACCAGTATCGCAGGCTCATTGAGCGTGTCCTGAACCGCAACCCGGGTCTTGAGCTGGTCGCCCTGTCGGTCACCCCCATCGCCAAGAGGGCGCAGACCAAAAACCTCAACCAGGCCAACTTCAACGCCTTCAACACTGCCCTGGAGGCCCTTTGCCAGGAATTGGGGGTGATCTACCTGGATGTGGCGACCCCGCTGATGGATGAAGAGGGCTTCCTGCGCCCTGAGTTCAGCTCCGATAACCGGGTGCACCTGAGCAAGGAGGGCATGGAAGCGTTCGTGAAGACCATAGAGGCTTTTGCCCTGGCGTCGGTGGAATAAAACGGCAAGACGCTCAAACGCGGTGTGAAAAGCGGGGTTTAGGGATATGTCAGGCGCGCTGAAGGACGCGGCAAGATACCTGAACCGGGACGGTTTTGCCATGGCGCCATCCCGATGGGCAGGGCGCCGGGCGCTGACAGCAGCCAGGTATACGAAAAGCCGGGGAGCGCGGGGCGCTTCAGGAGGATAAAGAATGAACAAAAGGCTCTTGATCTTGATGCTGGCCCTGCTGCTGATTTCCGGCTGCACGGCGCCCTCCCGAAAGACTGAAACCATCGACATCAAGGCCGTCTATCTGGCGATGGAGAAAACGGGCGCGCTGCCTGACATGACCGCCGTGCCGGAGGGCATGCTGCTGGATTTTTACGGCATTGACCCGGCCTGGTGCGCCGAGGCGCTGTGTATGGTTTCCGCCGACAGCCTGCTGGCTGATGAGGTGGTGCTGATCCGCGCCAGGGATGAGGCGGCAGCCAAGCGCATCCTGCCCTTTTTGGAAGGCCGCATGCAGGCCAAGGCCGAGGAAGCGCAGAATTATTCCCCGGAGCAGTACGCCATCATCAAGCAGGGGAAAATCCTGTCCCGGGGCGTGGAGATGGCGCTCATCGTATCGCCTCAGGTCAGCCGGCTGGTGAAACTGTATCAGGGCGAATAGGGAAGCCTGATGCTGTTTTCCTCGCTCAGCTTCCTGTTTTTTTATCTCCCGGCGGTGCTCGCCGGGAACATCTTGTTGCCCCTGCGCGCGCGGCTGCCGTTTTTGTTCGCGGCAAGCCTGTTGTTTTACGGCTGGGGGGAGCCGGGCACCGTCATCCTGATGGCGGTCAGCATCCTGGCAAACTATGCCCTCACCTTGGCGATGGCGTCCTGTCCCCGCCGCAAAAAGGCGCTGCTGGCGCTTTCCATCGGGCTTCAGCTGGCCATCCTGGGCTATTTTAAATACGCGGGGCTGATCGTCCCGGGCTTTCAGGTGGCGCTGCCGGTGGGCATCTCCTTTTATACCTTTCAGGCCATCGGTTACACCATTGACGTGTACAGGCAGGAGATCCCGGCAGACCGGAGCCTGCTGCGCTACGGCACCTTTATCACCCTGTTTCCGCAGCTTATCGCGGGCCCCATTGAGCGCTATGGGGACATCCAGCCCCAGCTGGAGAAGCCGGCCCTCTCCTGGCAGAACTTCACCTGTGGCACCCGCCTGTTTGTGATTGGCCTGTCCAAAAAGCTGCTGCTGGCCAACGCGGCCGGGCAGCTGTGGGAGGCGCTGAAGGACAGCCCGGGCCGCAACGGCTGTCTTGGCAACTGGGCGGCGCTGATCGCTTTTTCCTTTCAAATCTATTTTGATTTTTCAGGGTATTCGGACATGGCCCGCGGCCTGGGATGGATGCTGGGCATCCGCTTCCGGGAAAACTTTCTCTATCCCTACACCGCCCGCTCCGTTACTGATTTCTGGAGGCGCTGGCATGTGACCCTCTCCGGCTGGTTCAGGGATTATGTTTACATCCCCCTGGGCGGCAACCGCCGCGGGCTGCCGCGCCAGATGGTGAACATCCTCACCGTCTGGGGGCTGACCGGTCTCTGGCATGGCGCCAGCTGGAACTTTGTGGTCTGGGGGCTTTATTACGCGGGGCTTTTGATCCTGGAAAAGCTTGTCCTGTTAAAGCTGTACGCCCGCCTGCCCAAGGCCGTAGCCTGGCTGAGCCGCCCGATGACGCTGGCCCTGGTTCTGGTGGGCTGGGCGCTGTTCGCTTTCACGGATTTTGCCGCCATGCGGGCTTTCCTGGCGGGCCTGGCGTCAGGTCAGCTCCTGAGCCCTGTGGCCGGGGGGCTGGCAAAAGCCTTCCTGCCCCTGTTTGCCGTGTGCGCGCTGGCCAGCGTTCCCTGGCGCTTCCGTCTGCCCCGGCTGGCGGAGGACCTGCTGCTGAGCGCCCTTTTCCTGCTCTGCGTGGCCGCCCTGGTGTCCCAGGGCTACAATCCCTTCCTGTATTTCAGGTTTTAAGGAGACAGATGAAACGTCTTCGCCTGCTGCCGATCCTGTTCATCGGCCTCATCCTGGTGATGGGCGCCGGGCTGCTTGTGTCGCCCAGGCAGGAATTCAGCCCCCTTGAAAAACGCTACCTGGCAAGTCCTCCCGCGCTGACCCTGGAAGGCGGCCAGTTCAGCCGGGACATGGAGGAATACCTGGGCGACCACTTTCCCCTCCGGGCCGACTGGGTGGGGCTCAATGCCCGGTATCGTCTGCTCACCGGCATCATGGCGGCCGACAGCGTGTGGCGCCTGCCCGGCGGCGCCCTGGTGGAAGCCCCCCTGGGCAGTGACACGGCCCGCCTGGAACGCAACCTGAGGCTGCTGTCGGATTTCGCCCGGAAGGCCGCGCTGCCCTTTGCGCTGGTGGCGCCGCCCGCAGCGGGGGCCGTATCCCCCCGGGCGGGCTACTATCCCTACCCGGATGAAGGCTTGCTTGAAAGCCTGAACCCCGCGGGCATCCGGGTGGTGCCCTTGTTTGAGGCCTTCAAGGCCTCGGACATCCCGCTTTACTACCGCACAGATCCCCATTGGAACGGCCAGGGCGCCTACCGCGCGTATCAGCTGGCCTCCTCCGCCCTGGGCTTTGAGGCGCTGCCCGCCCGGGATTTTACCGTCACGGAAAGCCCGGGGTTTTTCGGCAGCGCCTACGCCAGAAGCGGGCTGTGGTCCACGCCGCCTGATATCCTTGAACTGTGGGACAGCGGCGCGAAGCTCAGCCTTTCTTTTGACGGTAAGCCTGATGTCCATGACAGCCTGTTTTTTACCCGGCATTTGTCGGAGGCGGACCAGTATCCGGTGTTCCTGGACGGCAACCACGGCCTGACCGACATCATCAACCATGACCGGCCTTCCGGCAGAAAGCTGCTGGTCCTGAAGGATTCCTATGGCAACAGCCTGGTGCCGCTGTTGCTGCCCCATTTTGACCGCGTCACGGTGATCGACCTGCGGGCTTACCGGGGCAAACTGCTCAGCCTCATCAGTGAAAACGGCTATGACCAGATCCTGGCGGTCTATGCGCTCAACACCCTGGCCACCGACAGCAATTTTGCCTGGCTGATGCGGGGCGGTGAATAATTGCCGCGGGCGAGCCTCAGCCGGGAAGAATTGTCAGATTCTCCATAAGGACAAGCGAAAGCCGGCCTTTTCCCCCGGAGTGTTATGCTTTCAAAGGCGCTATTGTCGGCACAGTGTCCGAATTCAGTTCCCTGATGGCCCCAAAATCAAAACTCAAGACGACGAAAAATTGACAGTTACTCCTTATTCAGGGATACTGAGAATGGAATTGTCCAAAACCTGCATGACAAGTATATTGGAGGCAAGTCGTGAAACGTCTGATTTCCCTGATCATCGCATTGATGCTTTTGCCATCGGCATCCCTTGCTGAAGCTGATTATGATTCCTTCCTCAGGGACTATGAGATTATGGAGCGCATCGATCATATCATCAATAACTGCTTTGATGACAGCATGTTTTTCAGTGTCGACGGGAAGCCGGTGGCGCTGATCAGCCAGGTGAACGGACGGCAGGCCACGCCAGATGAAATCTATTCCGCATATGCGCCGCAATCCCTGCCGTTTAACGGCAAGTTTACCAGTGCGGCTTTTATGGCCTATGTATACTACTATCTGTTTGGCCTGAACCCTACCCTGCACGCCGACCAGACGGATATGAACACAAGCCAGACGGCGGATGCCGAAGCTGTGCATATTTTTCTCAAAAGCTGTCTGCCGGGGGATGTGATTCATTTCCTTATTCAGACAAATGATGGGCATTTGGCGCAGCACTGGGTAATGGTGCGGGATGTGGACAAAGAAAACGGAAGCATCCTGGTGTATGAATCCAACCACCAAAAGCAAGTGAACGGCCAGGCGGTGCAAACCGGAATCCGCTCTGACCGGGTGATGCGTGTGGCCGACCTGCAGCACCACACCATCCACCGCTACAGGCCAAAGCGCTCTTATCAACTTATGCAGTGGGTTGAGCCGATTGTCGAGGTAAGATACATCAACGCTGAGGCGGGCAAGGCGAGCGCCAAAATATTGCTGTATAATCCCAGCGCTTATCCCATCACCTGGACGGGCTACTACCGGGCGGATGACATTGAGGGGCTTGATCGGATCGAAAACCGGGTGATCATCAGCGAGGGCAGCCAGGACCGCTGGGAGCTGTCCCGGCAGGCAAAGCGGGAGCTGAGCTTTCAAAATATCCCCCTCCAGCCTCAGGGACGACAATATATCCAGTTTTTTGCCGCCAGCGGAAGGGAGGAAGCCCGAAGCAGCATCTTTTCCATCAGCGGCGACGGCACGATTACCGAGGGCACAACGCCCCCTGAAATCAACGGCTGGACAGACGCGCAGCTGCGCGCCTTTGCCAATGCCCAGGGCGAATACCGCGGTACGCCCATTGAGGTGGACGGTCTGCGTTTTTCCGTCTTCGGCAATGTGGCGCGCTTTGATGAGGTGATTGTGGATGAGTCCAGCTGGCTCATGGAGGCTGACATTGATCAGCATCTGGACAGGGGGGTGTTTCGCATCCCGGCCAGGGTGAACGGCTTGCCTGTGGTGGCTGTGAAGACCTTGGCGGAGGGGTTCTGGATTGGCGAGGCCTTTGGTGGCATGAGCAGCTCTTACCTTGCGTTTGACTGGATCAAAATTCCCGAGGGCGTGGTGGCGCTTGGAGATGAGGCGCTGCGTGAGAGTGGCAACACCCACCTTTCAAAAGGGCTGATTCTCCCCTCTTCACTGCGGCTTATGCCGCCGGCGGCCGGGCAATTTCTTGGCGGAAGCAGCATCAGGCTCTCGCCGTGGAATCGCACCCTGCGGCTTGAAAACGACCTGTTGATTGATCAGGAGCAGGGACTTCTCATCTCTTATCTGGGCGGCAATTTCAAGGAGAGTTTGGCGGTGCCGAGCGCTGTGGTGTTTGTTGGGCCCTATGCCTTTTCCAGATTTTCACCCCCAAAAATCGTGTTTGAACCAGGGCTGCTGGTCATCGATGAAAACGCGTTTTTTGCCTTGGATTATGTGGATGAGGTTTTCCTGCCGGAGTCGGTGATCAATATTGCTGAGAACGCTTTCCGAGGATGCGATGATTTCACATTGACATTACCTGGCCGCTTCCGGAGCCAAGAGGATGCCATATGCCCCGGCTATGGCGTTCACTTCATCTACACTGGCATGCCTGCGGTGACTATGAGCGATGAAGAGATCCTGAGCTTTGCCAAGGCAGGGAGGATTGAGGGAGCTCGCCGATATATCCAGGATCATGTGAAGTACACCATCTGGCGCGATCATGTGCGCATTGACGGCGGCTACCCTTACATGGGGGATTTGCCCAGCGTGGTGGAAGGATTCCCTGTGGTGGCAGTGGCATCATACGCCTATGACGCGGCCGCCCTCAAACGGATTGTGATTCCGGAAGGCGTCGTGGCCATTGGCGACAGCGTTTTTGACATCGGCATGAGCATGGAGCGGGATTATGCCGCGCTGGAACTGCACCTGCCTTCCACCTTGCGGCTGAGTGGAGACATGGCCAGGCTCTTTCTTCCCACCACGACTGTGGCCGAAGGCAACACGACCTTCGCGGTAGAAGGAGATTATCTGGTGAACCACCGTACAGGCCAGAAATGGCATATCAGACATTACAATGAAAACACAGGTGATTGGGATTGATGTAAGCCTCAAAAGCCGGAATTTTTCCGGAGACTCAACCGCTCAGCTGAAATTCAGCTGAAATCTAATCACCCTGAAAAACAAATGTTTGACAAAATCTCCCGCGGGTGATATACTCGCAAAGCGTTGAAAACACTAAGTTTTTGACGCTCACGCGCCTTTAGCTCAGCTGGATAGAGTGCTTGACTACGAATCAAGAGGTCAGGAGTTCGAATCTCTTAAGGCGCGCCAGGATAGAGACCTTTCGGGGTCTCTTATTATGAAAATACCCCCGTGCCGCATAATCCCGGCCGGGGGTTCCTGCTCCTGATGCTGTCGCAATACGGAACCAGCCTCAGGTTGGCTGTGAGGGCTTGTTATTTGCCGTAGTCTTCCATCAGCTGCCCCAGGGTATTGGGCCTGCGGTCGCTCAGGGGCATGATGGGCTCGGGGTTGTGCCCCAGGCTGACCTTGGGCATGGTGGCATAGGGAGCTGCCCAGCGCACGGCGTTGATGATGACCTGCTGCACATGCGGGTTGTAAAAGGTGGGGAAGGTCTCATGCCCCGGGCGGAAATAGAACACCTTGCCCAGGCCGCGGGTGTAGGTCACGCCTGAGCGGAAGACCTCGCCGCCTTCAAACCAGCTCACAAAGACCAGGTCATCCGGGCGGGGGATGACAAAAGTTTCCCCGTACATCTCCTCGTGCGGCAGAATAAAGTGATCCGGCAGCCCCTGAGCGATGGGATGGGCCGGGTCCATGACCCAGAGGATTTCCTTCTCATTGGCTTCGCGCCAGCGCAGCTGGTCGCTGTCGGTGCCGCACAGCTTGCGGAAAATCTTGCTGGCATGCGCGGAATGCAGCGCGATCAGGCCCATGCCCTGCATGACCCGGCGATAGACGCGCTCAACAATTTCGTCCTGAACCTCTTGGTGCGCCATGTGCCCCCACCAGATGAGCACATCGGTATTGTCCAGCACCTCCTGCCTGAGGCCGTGCTCCTCCTCACGGAGGGTGGCGGTCCCGGCCTTCATGCCGGCCTTGTTCAGGAATCCGGCGATGCAGCCATGGATGCCCTCGGGATAGATCGCGCGGATGGACTCGTGGCGGATTTCATGGAGGTATTCGTTCCAAACGGTCACACGGATGGTCTGTTGCATGCTCTCTCTCCTTCTTATCAAATTGATCACAATGCTTGTTTCTCATTATAGCACAGCCTGGCTGTTTTGGGCCGCGGAAGAACCGGCAGCCTTTTTCTTAAGGGCATCTCTAAAAACCTCATGCAATATTCGCCCAAATATGATATAATATACCTATGAAACAGATAAATTTTTTTGCCGAAGATAATCGCCTTGACAGGCTCAGTAAAATGGGTGA
>Ga0255347_1006003_pt1 | contig 13471 bp, 5 predicted proteins | sample wastewater_treat_2_FD_192479 | JGI IMG/M metagenome (GOLD analysis project Ga0255347, IMG submission 192479) | Wastewater microbial communities from Lulu Island WWTP, Vancouver, Canada - plant24 | ecosystem: Engineered > WWTP > Wastewater > Unclassified | place: Canada: Vancouver, British...
CATCGGCTTCAATTGTATGTTTTTCGTCGATGACTACTTTTTTTACTGCTGATGAAAAATCAACCGATGTAGCATAGCCGAATCGAATATCTGTTCCAAAGCGTTTAGCTTGCTTTTCGAAGTCCATCATCATCTCAGGACCTTGAATTCCTTCAGGGTATCCTGGGTAGTTTTCAACTTCGGTGGTGATTGTTAATTGTCCGCCCGGTTGTAGTCCTTGATACAACACTGGTTTTAAATCGGCACGGGCTGCATAAATGGCAGCGGTATATCCTGCAGGACCTGATCCTATGATCAGTAATTTTACGCGTTCGGTAGTTTGCGACATAATCGTTTCGAAATTTAAGACTGCAAAGTTATTTCATTTATGATTAGAATGGCTTCACAAAGGGATAATAACGCAAAAAGGAGCCGTTTTAGGGCTCCTTTTAACTATAATTTAATTTTATTAGTTCAATAGTTTGGCAATGATATCTTCTACAGAGATTCCTTCTGCTTCCGCTTTGAAGTTTTTTACCACTCGATGGCGTAAAATAGCAGGAGCGATAGCTTTAACATCTTCAATATCAGGTGAATACTTTCCGTTTAACACGGCATGACATTTTGCACCTACAACTAAGAATTGCGAGGCACGAGGACCTGCACCCCAACTTAAATAGTCATTGGTGACTTGTGGCGCAGCCGGTGTATTGGGACGAGTTTTTGATGTTAAGCGAACTGCATATTCGAGCACATTATCAGGGACAGGAATACGACGAATTAATTGTTGGAAATACAGAATTTGCTCTCCTGTAAGTACTTTCTTTAACTCTGGATTATAGTTTCCTGTTGTATTCTTTACTACCATCATTTCTTCTTCGAAAGAAGGATAGTCGAGTGTAACATTAAACATGAAACGGTCGAGTTGAGCTTCCGGTAGGGGATAGGTACCTTCTTGTTCAATAGGATTTTGCGTTGCTAATACGAAGAAAGGTCCGGGTAATTCATATCGATGTCCCGCAGCAGTTACCGCTCTCTCTTGCATAGCCTCTAATAAAGCAGCTTGTGTTTTAGGAGGTGTACGGTTAATCTCATCTGCTAAGATGATATTCGAAAACAAAGGACCTTTTACAAATTTAAAATGACGGCTTTCATCAAGAATTTCAGTTCCGATGATATCGCTAGGCATTAAATCGGGCGTAAATTGGATACGGTTATAACTTAATCCTAAAACTCGAGCTATTGTATTAACTAACAACGTTTTAGCTAGTCCTGGAACTCCTACTAACAAACAATGTCCGTTGCTAAAGATCGAAATCAGGGAATCTTTTACTACCTGATCTTGGCCAATAATTACCTTTCCAATTTCGGAACGTAGTTCTTTATATGCATCTCTGAGAGCATCAACTGCTTCAACATCAGAAGAAAATGTATTATTCATAGGGTAGTTTTAATCGTAAATTATTTTGCCGGATTAGAATTCCAATCGTTTAGTCCGGTGCAACCGGCATATTCATCAGCGATTTTTATATACGTAACGGCTTTCTTTTTGTTCCGCCATGTCTCTAGTGCTTTGTTTTGTTTATCACTGAGGGCCAATTCTTGTAACTTCTGATAATCGTCGGTCATATTCATTTGATGCGGCTCAACTCTCGTTTTAAGCATCAAAATACGAAATGCTTGTTTTCCGTCGCGTGTAGTGGTTAGCATAGCCGATGAAATTTCTCCTGGACTAAGTTTATCGAGTTGGAATAACACGGTTGGGTCAACTTGATCAGCTTCAAAACGGATAGCTCCGTTATTGGTATTAACAACGTTTCCTCCGCTAAGTTTCGAGTCTTTATCATCGGAGAATTTCTCTGCTGCCGCCGAAAAAGTTGTTTTTCCCATACGGATGGAATTAGCAACTGAATCGGTAAGCTGTTGTGCAACAACTAAGTCTTCGGGAGTTGTTTTTGGCTTGATGAGGATATGACGACAATTGATTTTTTCTCCTCTTCTTTCAATTAATTGAAGGATATGATAACCGAATTGAGTCTCTATGATTTCAGAGATATCAGTCGTATTTTTCATTCTGAAAGCAGCTGCTTCAAATTCAGGGACTAAGTCGCCACGGTTCACAAATCCTAATTCACCACCTTGCTTCGCACTCTCAATATCTTGAGAATAAAGGATTGCCAGCGTACTAAATTCTTCACCTTTTAAAATACGATCACGAATATCTTTCAATTGTTCCTTCGCTGCATTCTTTTGCTCGTCGCTAATAGGAATATTATGTACGATTTGAGCGTATTCAACTTCTGCATTGATAAGTGGCAAGCTATCTTTAGGGATATCATTAAAAAATGCTTTTACGTCGGCAGGAGAGGCCGTTATTGGCTTAGTAACTTTACTCTGCATCTGCTGCGCTAAAAGTTGATCTCTAACAATCGGTTTGAATTCTTCTTTTAACTCAGGAATCGATTTGCCATAAAACTGTTCAAGTTTTTCTGCTGATCCAATTTGCTGAATGAAGTAAGCCATGTTACTTTCAATCTTTTGCATCACTTGCGATTCATCAACAGTAATACTATCGACATTCGCTTGGTGTACCAAAAGTTTATTGAGCAACATTTGATCTAAGATTTTGCATTTAAGATCTACATTACTGTAGTTGCCTTGTTGCAAAAACTGCTGATACTGCGATTCGATTTCTGATTTCAGAATGATATTGTTTCCCACTACAGCAGCTACCTGATCAACAATATTTGCCGAAGGTTGAGCATTTACAAGAGTGGTAATAAAAAATAGAATTACCAGAATTTTATTTTTTGGGGAGCCAGATCTCCACTTCATTTTCTTTAAGTGCATTTTCGTAAGCTGCTTTTTGCATTTCATTAATTAAATCGAGCTTACGTTTGTTAATAATAAGATTACGGATATTTTCTTTCTCGAAGCTTAACGGAGATTGACTTTCTTTTATTTTAAATCCTTTGATATTTACGAAGTAAACAGCGTTCGAGTCGGGGATTTCAATGTATCGATTGTTCTTTAGGAACTGTTCTTTGTCGTATGTTTCGATCGGAACTTTCTTTAGAAGATCATCAAATAGCAACCATTCTTCTTCGTTGAAATAATAATCGGAGGCAAATTGATAACAGTATTCTTCGAGTTGTTTTCGTTCCTTCGGATTTTCAGAGCGATACCAGTTTTTTACTTTGTCGATTTTCGGAGCGTTCTTCGGAATCTTGAAATAAATTACTTTGATGATATTGTCTTTCAGCTGAAAATTATTGGGATTCTCATTGTAATATTTCTCAATATCACTTTCAGAAATAGAAGTGTCGAGTTTTTGACGGATCAGTTCCCTTTCGTAAATATAGGTGATAAGAGAGTTCCTATATTCTTCAAGTTTTTGCTCAACATTTTTCTTTTCATCATCGAGATTGTCGTTTGCCTTTTTGAGGACAACTTGTTGTTGAACCCAATTCTCAACGAAATTGCGAATGATGGTAATACTATCGTTTTTAGAAGTTCCTTTTGGGACAATATTTCTGATATCGTCGAGGTTAAGATATTTATCGAAAGCTCTCGCAATTACTTTATCAGAAGCAACGGTTTCTTTACTCTTGAACTTATTACAGGAAGAAAATAAAAACAGGCAAATTGCGATACCCACGAGAACCGGGGATATCAAACAATCTGCCTGTTTTTGATATTTTTTTTTAATCATTATTTCTTCCAGATCGACTGAAGAATGTCGTTATTGATCTGTACGGGATATTTGTTACGTAAGCTGCTAATCCATTCTTTCTCAAGGTACGTTTGGAAATCCGCAGTTATTGCACCTTTTGTTTCTTCTAATGATTTAGGAGTAACAGGAAGAATTTTGTGCATGTCAACAATATACGTTTGACTCAAGAATTTGATATTCTCACTTAATCCAGTTTTCCATCCGGTTTTTTCAATCACCTCATTCTCTCCATGAGCATATTTACCATCACGCTTAGTAACTCCGTTTGAGTTGGTTTTGTTAATTTCCGTCATTATTTCGTCAACACTTTTCTTTCCTTTCTTTAAAAGTTTGCGGAAATTATTTGCAACTTCATCATTAGGGAAAGAGTAGGTAGTGGCCTCGCATCTTTCTCCCCATAAGTAGTTGTTTTTGTTATTGTCGTAGTACGTTTGTAATCCGTCAGTATCTTTTACTGCTTTGCTCCAAACCATTTTATCGGTAAGGTCGAATAAAAGGATTCCATCACGGTATTCTTTCATCAAGTTCTTGAAATCAACATATTTTCCGTCCAGAAGAGCTTCTTCATAAGCTAAACACTCATCTTGATTCCATTGATCATACATACTATATCCGATAACTTGAGGACTACTTCCGGCACGTTTAGTTTGATGAGTTGAGATATATGTAGCAAATCCTTGTTGAGTATAAGTTGAAACGACTCCTTTAGCATTTGTTAATGTGAACAAAATCTTATTGAATTTATCAGCTTTCGTTAAATCCCAATCTCCATTCGATAGAGTAGTGTCGAGTGTTGCAATGAATTCATCTTTTGCCTTTGGAACTTCTTTGAATTTATATTCCGCTTTGATTTTATTCACCATCGATGTTCTACTTGATTCATTACGACTATCACGTGAAATCATCTGACGCAGTTCACCTTTTTTCTCATCAAATGATGCTACACCTCGTTTTTCAAGACGTTTAATAATATGCCATCCGTAAGATGTTTTAACGATATCAGAGTATTCGCCGTCAGCTTTAAGTGCAAATGCTGCTTTTTCAAATTCAGGTACCATTCTTCCTGTTCCAAACCAAGGAAGTTCTCCGCCTTTTTTGGCAGACCCTTTGTCTTCGCTGTATTTAGTAACTACTGAATCCCAAGGTTGACCCGCTTTTAATTCCGCAAGTGCTTTTTTGATATTTGCTTCTGCTCCTGCAACCACGCTATCATTGGCATCTTTCGGTAAACGAACCATGATATGTGCTGCATGAACTTCGCCTTGAGCCGGACGAATATCAATTGTTTTGATAATATGGAATCCGAAACGAGTACGAACTGGCATCGAGATTTGTCCCGGTTTAGTAGTATAGGCTACTGTTTCAAAAGGATATACCATTTGCATTCCGGTAAAATATCCTAAGTCTCCGCCATTATCTTTCGCTGAAGGATCTTCACTTGAGTCGCGAGCAACTTTCGCAAAATCAGCTCCTTTTAGGATAAGATCTCTCATTTTCAACATACGGTTATAAACCGCAATTGTATCCTTTGGAAGCGCATCCGGATTTAGTTTAATAAGGATGTGGCTTGCACGAACGTCTTTATTTAAACGATCGTATGCTTCACGAATTAATTGCTCGCTAACATTTTTATCTGTTAAATAAGGCTGAGCTAGTTGCTTTCTGTATCCTGCAAGTTCAGTCTGAAATGATTCGCTGGTGTCCAATTTCATGGCTTCAGCTTCTTTAACTTTCAATTTGTAGTTTACATACAAGTCTAGGTACTCACGAATCGCTGACTCAGTGTATACGCTGTCTTTGTTGTTCTTGCGATAAACACGTTCAAACTCCGACTTCGGAATCGACTCTCCGCCAATTGTCATCAGAATAGGATCGGTTATCGGTGCAGGTGTTGTTACTGCTGCCGCTGCAGGTTTTGCCGGCTTTACAGGAGCTTTTGGCTTGGTTTGGCCTGCTACCGGATTATTAACTGAGATAATAATACTAGCCAGTAAAGGAAGAATTATGGCTTTTTTCATAGTGTTATGCTGTTTTTGCAAGATCGCAAATGTAATAAAGTATGTCCCTTGTTCCCTCGCATTTTGATGAAAAAATGGTGAAAGGAAAAAAGGACTGTTAAACATTGGTTAAAATTGCCGGAAACAACAATAAAATTTAGATTATTTCCGGCAGTATATTGGACTTTTTTTACTATTAATAGTTTATTTAAATTAACGGCTATAGTTTGGCGCTTCGCGGATGATTGATACGTCGTGAGGATGACTTTCTTTAATTCCGCTAGAGGTAATTCTGATAAATTGAGCTTGTTGCAGTTCTTTTATTTTTTTAGCTCCGCAATAGCCCATCGATGCTTTTAATCCGCCTACTAATTGATATATTTCTTCTCCAACGGTTCCTTTGTAAGGCACTCGTCCCACGATTCCTTCCGGCACCAATTTTTTGATATCATCTTCAGCATCTTGGAAATAGCGGTCTTTTGATCCATCTTTCATGGCTTCAATAGAACCCATTCCACGGTAAACTTTGAATTTTCGCCCTTCGTAAATCATGGTTTCTCCCGGCGATTCTTCTGTTCCTGCTAGAATTGATCCTACCATTACTGTGGAGGCTCCGGCTGCAATTGCTTTTGGAACATCTCCGGTGAATCTAATTCCACCATCAGCTATAATAGGTACTCCGCTACCTTTGAGGGCATTAGCAACTTCTAAAACTGCCCATAGTTGAGGAACTCCAACTCCGGCAATTACTCGAGTTGTGCAAATTGATCCAGGACCAATACCAACTTTTACTGCGTCGGCTCCAGCTTTCACTAAGGCAATAGCAGCTGCTCCTGTTGCTATATTTCCAACTACACATTGAAGGGTAGGATAGACCTTTTTTACTCTTTTTAAGGTCTCTAAAACGCCTTTTGAGTGTCCGTGGGCTGTGTCGATTACTATGGCATCAACACCAGCGTCTTTCAATGCTTTTACTCGATCTAATGTATCTGCAGTTACTCCAACGGCAGCGGCTACTCGCAAGCGACCAAATTCATCTTTACAAGAATTCGGGCGAGACTTGAATTTGATAATGTCTTTATAGGTAATCAGACCCATTAGCTTTCCAGTTTTATCAACTACCGGAAGCTTTTCGATTTTATGTTGCTGGAGGATGAGTTCGGCTTTTTGAAGTGATGTAACTCCTTTGGCTACAATGAGTCCGTCGCGTGTCATCACTTGGCTCACTTTTTTCCTTCCATCTTTCTCAAATCGAAGATCACGATTGGTAAGGATTCCCATCAAAATATTCTTCGCATTAACGATTGGGATTCCGCCAATCTTGTTTTCCTTCATTATTTTGAGTGCATCGCCAATGGTTGCATCTTCATGAAGAGTCACAGGATCTTGAATCATTCCGCTTTCGCTTCGCTTCACTTTTCGCACTTCTGCTGCTTGTTGCTCAATCGACATGTTCTTATGAAGAACGCCGATTCCGCCTTCTTGGGCCATCGCAATGGCCATTGCGGCACCGGTAACGGTGTCCATCGCAGCAGATAGAATTGGAATGTTAATGGGGATTTTACGAGTGAAAAGACTCGTTGTATCCGTATCTCTGGGCATGACTTCAGAGTAGGCGGGAACCAATAAAACGTCATCGTACGTCAGGCCTTCGCCAATAAATTTAGGCATGTTCTTTTTCATAAGGGAATGCTTCCTATTATTGGCAGTCAAAGATAATAAAAAAAGGCCACCTTGGGGAGGTGACCTTTCACGCGTTGACCGGAAAATTACCGTAACAGAGTTACGGATCCGCTCTTTTCAATCTCCTGACCGTTGGTACCAAAAATTCGAACTGTGTACACATACGTCCCTTCAGGAGCGATTTTACCATCGAATTCACCGTTCCAGCCTTCGCCCGGAACTCGTGATTCATATACTTTTTGTCCCCATCGGTTAAACACTACAAAGAAATAGTTTTTAGCATCAATGAAGATATATTCAGGCTTAAATATTGTATTTTTTCCACCTGGCGTAAATGCGCTAGGTACAAATAAGTGAGGCTCTTGTATCAAGCAGAACTCGTTCGATGAGCTAGTGTCGGTGTATCCGTACATATTTCCAGGACCTTCATAAGCTTCAATACGATAACAGAATTTACCAGATGTTTGATAGATTGATGACACATCATCCATATAGGTTTGCTGCCCGAATGGAAGAATCGCTGCCGGCGCAGTTTGCCAAGTATCATCTACTTTTCTAAATAGAGCATAATTGTTAACTCCTCCCAACCATTCACTGTAATCATTGAATTTCAGTTCGTTGGTAAGGTTGTAACGAGCTTGACCACTTAATAAAATTGTTCTTGCCATATTGCTCTTCAACACTTCATTACCACATGAGTCAACTGTTAATAGTCGGTAGTAGTAACTGTATTGATTTGTCCTTGCTGTGAAATCGGCAAATGTCAAATCTGGATTTCCTGTATAAGATTGTACACCAACAGTTGTAAACGGACCGCCTTTGTCGAACGCACGTTGTAATTTGTATTTACTTACATCCGGTTGCTCAGTAGTATCAACATAAGCTGTAACTATAACTCTACGATCGTCGATTACCGTTGCATTTCTTAAATAACCATAAGTTGGCAATGTTAATAGATCGGCAGTAGCACAAGCTCTTGTTGATGTTGATGTTCGTCCAGCTACATTACCTACTGCTTGTACATAGTAACAATAATAGGAGTGATTATTAAGCGTATTGTGGCTATAGGTGATGTTGTTAGAAGGAACGCTGGCAATCAATGTAAACGGACCTCCGTTTTCTGAAGCATAAACATTGTATTGAGCTACACCTCCCACCATATTGATATAAGGATTCCATTGAAGATCGATAGCGTATTTACATACATCCAATTTTGCTTTTAAGAATAGGGTAGAGTGAGCCGAACCAATATTACTTCTGTTTAAGCAGCTGTCGTATGCTGTAATGCTATACAACTGAGGACCGCTTTGTACCGAAGGATCGGTGATTTGGAAGCTGTTTGCATTGATTCCATGAACAGCACCAATTGAATCCCACGATGCACCGTTGAAATGATATAAGATATATCCTTCAACATCACCACTAGGACTAGGTAACCAGCTAATAGATACAATACTTTGTGTTGCTGTATCGATACTAACGGTATCTAGTAACGAAACTGTTGGTTTGGTGATGTCTTTGAATAAATCACCATCAGTTGATGAGTTTGATCCACATCCTAATGCATCTCCGGTAGATACATAATAGTTGATTATCGCTGAACAAACATTGATGGTATCATACCAAATATAATCCGGTGCAGTTGTTGTTCCGATTACATTCCATACTCCGGTAGGATATTCCTTGTGAACATTGTACGATTGTGTTGCTGTACTTAATTCAGGATCATGTAAAGGATTCCATCTTATTACCGCTACTCCGTTATTATTGATCACATTAACTTTCATTGTTTTTAATGTGTCAGATACCGGAGAAACTTCACCACCGCAGGCTGTTTTTGTTAAAATGTAATAGTATACATTTTGATTTTGAGCGTTTGCTCCAACATGTGTATACGTTGTAGTATTGTAGTTGGTAATGTTCTGAATGGCATTGAAAGGACCATTTACATTATTCGAAGAATAAATTAAATAGCTTCCGAATTTCATTCCTGTATCAACTGGAGCAACCCAGTTTAATACTACATCTCCATTCGTTTGAACTGATGCACATCTTAATGATGGTGAAACAGGAATAGTATGATCTACGAATGTTTCTCCGTCGTAATTCGACATTGAAGTACAACCTATATTATCATTGATGCTTACTCTGTAATTTACTGAATCGATACATAATGTTAATGGTTCAGTAAACGAAGTTGTAGTAACATTTCCTGCAGTTGTCCATGTTCCGGTTCCTGCTGGTTGTTGACGTTCTACTAAATAACTACCTGATGATGTAGGTAACAACGGATTCGATGGTGCATTCCAATTTAATGTAGCAGTTGATGTATTTCCTCCTGTTACTTTTAAATAGAGTGAGCTTATAGTATTACCTAATGTTCCGTTATCTACTTGACCCGTACATCCCGATTTTGTAACTAGATAATAACTTACAGATCCATTGTAGCCATTTGCATTAACATCAGTGTAGCTACTTGTTGTATTCAATTGTACTGAATCAATTAAGCTAAATCCTGATCCTGTATTTCTGTAAACATTGTATTGATTGAAGTTAATCCAGCTCGAAGGAGTAGGGTTAACCCAAGTTAATTGTGTTTGACCGCTTGGTGAGTTTACTGTTACACACCTCATCTCCGGATTGTTTATCACATTTCCGATATAAGTGTAAAGGTTTGTATCAACATTTGATGTAGATATACACCCGCTATTATCAGCTACTTTAATTTGATATCTTAATGTCGTATCACAATTTGAAATTGGTTGTGAGTATAACAATAGGTTGGTATCTCCATAAAGTTGTAATGATCCTGCCGCGTTATATGATGAGTATACATCGTATTGTCCTGTAACTGTAGTTCCAGGTAATGGTGATGCTAATGCTGTCCAGTTTAAATTCGCTGTTCCTAAAACTGGTGTTGTTGTAAGGTAAATTGAATTTAACGATTGTGAGTTCGATGTACTGTTTACTTGTCCCGTACAACCCGATTGCGTTAACATATAATATCCGTACGATTGGTTGTTACCATTCGCATTGATATCAGTATATGTAATTGCACCGTATGTAGATACTGAATCGTATTTCACATATCCGCTACCGTTATCTCTCCAAATTTCGTATTCGTTGAAGTTTACAGTTGATCCGGTAGGAGGTATGAAACTCAATTCAATTTGTCCGTTGTTTAATACACTCACACATCGTAAATCAGGATTGTTAATTACATTTCCGATATACGTAAACAAGTTTGTATCGACATTTGAAACTGATACGCAACCGCTATTATCACTTACTTTGACTTGATGACGTAATGTAGTATCACAATTGCTTATTGCTTCAAAATATACAAGTTGATTGGTGTCGCCAAGTAATTGTAAATTTCCTGAAGCATTGTATGATGTGAACACATCATATTGACCAGTTACACTTGTTCCAGGCAATGGAGTTGATAGTGCAGTCCAGTTTAAATTCGCTGTTCCTAAAACAGGAGTAGTAGTTAAATAAATCGAATTCAACGATTGTGAGTTCGATGTACTGTTTACTTGTCCCGTACAACCCGATTGCGTTAACATATAATATCCGTACGATTGGTTATTACCATTCGCATTGATATCGGTATAAGTAGTTGCTAAGAAATTCGAAATTGAATCGTATTTCACATATCCTGCACCGTTATCTCTCCAAATTTCAAATTCATTGAAGTCAGTTGATGATCCAACCGGAGGAATAAAGTTCAAGAGTATTTGTCCGTTGTTCTGAACACTCACACATCGTAAATCAGGATTGTTAATTACATTTCCAATATACGTGTAGTCATTTGTATCAACGTTTGAAGTTGAAATACAACCGCTGTTATCAGCTAATTTAATTTGATAGCGAAGTGTTGTATCGCAATTTGTGATTGGTTGGAAGTAAACTAACTGATTGGTGTCACCATATAATTGTAAGTTGCCTGAAGCATTGTATGATGAGTAAACGTCGTATTGTCCTGTAACACTTGTTCCAGGTAATGGCGATGATAATGCTGTCCAATTTAAATTCGCCTGACCAAGAACAGGAGTTGTAGTTAAGTAAATTGAATTCAACGATTGTGAGTTCGATGTACTATTAACTTGTCCCGTACAACCCGATTGCGTTAACATATAATATCCGTACGATTGGTTGTTTCCATTCGCATTGATATCGGTATAAGTAGTTGCAACGTAGCTAGAAATTGAATCGTATTTCACATATCCGGCACCGTTATCTCTCCAAATTTCATATTCGTTGAAGTCGGCAGATGAGCCAACCGGAGGAATAAAGTTCAAGAGTATTTGTCCGTTGTTTTGAACACTCACACATCGTAAATCAGGATTGTTAATTACATTTCCAATATACGTGTAGTCGTTCGTATCAACATTCGAAGTTGAAATACAACCGCTGTTATCAGCTAATTTAATTTGATAACGTAGTGTTGTATCACAATTAGTGATTGGTTGGAAGTAAACTAATTGATTCGTGTCACCATATAATTGTAAGTTGCCAGAGGCATTGTATGATGAGTAAACGTCATATTGTCCTGTTGTACTAGTAGCAGGAATAGGTGATGATAATGCTGTCCAATTTAAGTTCGCCTGACCAAGAACCGGAGTAGTAGTTAAGTAAATCGAATTCAGGGATTGTGAGTTCGACGTGCTATTTACTTGTCCTGTACAACCCGATTGTGATAACATATAATAGCCATACGATTGGTTGTTACCATTCGCATTGATATCGGTATATGTTGTCGCAATGTAGCTAGAGATTGAATCGTATTTTACATATCCTGCACCGTTATCTCTCCAAATTTCATATTCGTTGAAGTCAGCAGATGATCCAACCGGAGGGATAAAGTTTAATAGTATTTGTCCGTTGTTTTGAACGCTAACACATCGTAAATCAGGATTGTTTATTACATTTCCAATATAGGTGTAGTCGTTTGTGTCAACGTTTGAAGTTGAAATACAACCGCTGTTATCAGCTAATTTAATTTGATAACGAAGTGTAGTATCGCAATTAGTGATTGGCTGGAAGTAAACTAATTGATTGGTGTCACCATATAATTGTAAACTGCCTGCTAGATTATATGATGAGTAAACGTCATATTGTCCGGTTGTACTACTAGCAGGAATTGGTGATGCTAATGCTGTCCAATTTAAGTTAGCTTGTCCAAGTACCGGAGTAGTAGTTAAGTAAATTGAATTCAACGATTGTGAATTGGCAACGCTGTTAACCTGTCCCGTACAACCCGATTGCGTTAACATATAATAACCGTAAGATTGGTTATTACCATTCGCATTGATATCGGTATATGATCCATTGGCGAAAGTTGAAACTGAATCATATTTCACATATCCTGATCCGTCATTTCTCCAAATTTCATATTCGTTGAAGTCGGCTGATGAACCTGATGGTGCTAAATAACTCAAAACTATTTGACCGTTATTCTGTACACTTACACAACGTAAATCAGGATTATTGATGATATTACCAATATAGGTATAATCATTTGTGTCAACATTTGAAGTTGATACACATCCACTATTATCAGCTAGTTTGATTTGATAGCGTAAAGTTGTATCGCAATTAGTTATTGGTTGAGAATAAAGTAATTTATTAGTATCACCATATAATTGCAAACTACCTGCCGCATTATATGATGAATAGATATCATATTGTCCTGTAGTACTAGTTGCAGGAATAGTTGTAGCAATACCCGTCCAATTTAAATTTGCCGTTCCTAAAACCGGAGTAGTAGTTAAATAAATTGAGCTTAACGATTGAGAGTTCGCAAGGCTATTTACTTGTCCGGTGCAACCCGATTGCGATAGCATATAATAACTGTAAGATTGGTTATTACCATTCGCATTAATATCAGTATAAGTTGTTGCATTAAATGTCGATACAGAATCATATTTCACAAAACCCGCACCCGCATCTCTCCAAATTTCATATTCGTTGAAGTTAGTTGAACTTCCTGCAGGTGGAATAAATGATAGAATAATTTGTCCATTGTTTTGAACGCTAACGCAACGTAAATCAGGATTAGCAATCACATTTCCTT
>Ga0255347_1006004_pt1 | contig 13470 bp, 16 predicted proteins | sample wastewater_treat_2_FD_192479 | JGI IMG/M metagenome (GOLD analysis project Ga0255347, IMG submission 192479) | Wastewater microbial communities from Lulu Island WWTP, Vancouver, Canada - plant24 | ecosystem: Engineered > WWTP > Wastewater > Unclassified | place: Canada: Vancouver, British...
CACGGGCTCTTTTATTGTAATCTTGATCGTGAAGGCCAATTGATCGGTCAGAATATGAGCGGAGATCATTTCAAAATGATCCCCGCTGACACTTTTTAGAAAAAATGACTTTTTCAGGGACGACTAAGTAATTATAGAAAATATCAATATGACCTCATTGCTAAATATTGGGGCCAAAATATTTTGGAAGTGGGCAGTGGCGACAGGCCTTTTACAAATCAAATTGTTAAAAACGCCAAGCTGTTTGAAAGAGTGGTTTCTATTGAGCCTTCCGTTACGTTATTTGAATTACACAAAGATAAATATAAGTTTCCCCAAAATGTATCTTTTCATATGATGGACTTGTTTGAGATGAATAAAAACACTTTGGGATTGTTTGATACGGTTCTTTTTATTCATACGCTCGAACATATTGAAAAAGATAGGGAAGCGTTGAGTAAAGTCCACGAATTGCTATTGCCAAAGGGAAAAGTTTTGATCGAAGTACCTGCTCTTCCTTTCTTATTCTCAATTCATGATGAAATGTTGGGACATTATAGAAGATACAATAAAAAAAATCTTGCAGCTATTGTCGATGCCGATAAATATGTAATCAAAGATATTTGGTATCAGGATATAATAGGCGTTCTTGGTTCTCTCTATTTTTTTAAAATAAAAAAAACAAAATTAGCCAGTGATGATGGAGTCCAACTGGTTAAAAATCAGGGCAATATCTACGATCAATATATTATTCCAATGGAAAGTTTCATTAAAAAATTTATTCGTTTTCCTTTAGGCTTAAGTCTCACAGCCGTTTTGCAGAAGAAATAATCATGTGTGATTAAAACAGGACAAGAATGTTTAAGTGGAAAAAACTTGGAAGGATTTTTAATCCGCAGGCAGTTGAAGGGAGAAGTTGGCTGAAAGAATTCGCCCAGGCACCAGCCACGTTGATTTTTGACGATTTCGTAAGAGTATATTTTTCCTGCCGGCCTCTTCCGGACAACAATGGACAGTACGTGAGCTATACAGGTTATGTTGATCTGGACAGAGGAAATTTGCTTAAAATACTCAACGTGTCCAATCAGCCCATCATGCCATTAGGTGACTTGGGAACTTTTGATGAATTTGGAATATACCCGACTTCGGTTATCAGATTCGGCCGTGAAGTCTGGGCTTACTATGGAGGATGGACACGATGCGAGTCGGTTCCTTTCAATGTGGCTATCGGCCTTGGAATAAGTCACAACGACGGAGAGACTTTTAAAAAATATGGGAAAGGCCCCGTGTTGTCTTATTCTCCGGATGAGCCTTTTGTCATTAGCGGACCCAAAATAAGGAAATTTAATGGGATGTTGCAGTTGTGGTATATAGCAGGAGCAAAATGGATTGTAGATAACGGCCGACCTGAACCCGTATATAAAATTCGCATGGCAATATCATCGGATGGAGTGAACTGGAAGAAAATCAACAAGGACATTATTGAAAGCAAAATATTCGATGAAGCTCAAGCCAGTCCCGATGTGTTTTTTTTCAATGGCCTGTATCACATGCTCTTTTGTTACAGGCATAGTACCAATTATCGGGGGAAAGAAAAAGGATATCGGATAGGGTATGCTTTTTCTGAAAATATGTTGGATTGGACAAGAGACGATTTAAAAGCCGGAATCGATATATCAGATGAAGGATGGGATTCAGAAATGATTGCCTATCCCCATGTGTTTGAACTGGACGGGAATATTTATATGCTTTATCTTGGCAATCAGGTGGGCAGATATGGATTTGGCTTGGCCGTGTTGGATGGCGCACTGGGGTAATACATGCGATCAATGAAGTGGAAAAAGCTCGGTAAGATATTCGACCCAACACAATACAAATTGCCGAACGACTGTGTTGAGTTCGCGAAATCACCTCAGGTGTTGGTATTCGATGATTTCGTGCGGATTTATTTTTCAACCTGTGCCGTTGATCAGACCAATGGAAAATATCTAAGTCATATTGCTTTTGTGGATATGAAGAAGAATCTACGTGAGGTGATTCGAGTATCTGATAAGACAGTTATCACTCTTGGTGGGCTTGGATGTTTTGATGAACATGGTATTTTCCCGATGAGCATTTTACGTCACGGTGATACTGTATATGGTTACATCAGTGGATGGAGTCGCAGGGTATCCGTTTCAGTTGAAACAGGCATTGGATTGGCCATTAGCCATGATGACGGTTTAACATTCCAACGTATCGGTAATGGACCAGTGCTGACGGCATCGCCTCATGAGCCTTATCTCATTGTTGACGGCTTCGTAAGGGTTTATGATGGTACTTTTCATATGTGGTACATATATGGCACCAGTTGGAAGAAATTTTCACAAGATCAGGAGCCAGATCGTACTTACAAAATCGGTCACGCAACCTCCAGCGACGGAATCAACTGGACGAAAGAAGAAGCTCGACAGGTTATTGCCGATAAATTAGGCAGGAATGAAAGTCAGGCGTTGCCGACCGTGATTGAAATTGAGGACCAATATCACATGTTTTTCTGCTATCGAGAGTCTTTTGATTTTAGAACGAACAGCGTTCGAGGTTATCGTATCGGGCACGCTTACTCTACAGATCTGGTGAGCTGGTCTCGGGATGACGAGCATCCTTCTATTGATGTAACACCGGGAGACTGGGATTCAGATATGCTTTGCTACCCTCATGTATTTCGTTGTGACAACAAAATATACCTTCTTTATAATGGCAATGAATTTGGACGATTCGGTTTTGGTCTAGCTGTGTTGGAGTCTAGTTAAATGGACATTCAATATGTTCAGGGAAAAGCATCAGAAGAATCTATACGCTTTCATTTGAAGCAATGTAGCGCTGATTTTATTCCACCCCTGGATGCAAAAGTCAATATGCAAGAATATGCGGCAAAGCTATTTGAAAATGCTGTAACATTTGAAGCATGGGACGATAATGTGCTTGTTGGATTGATCGCAGCATATTTTAATGATGAAACGCATAAAACAGGTTATATTACCAGTGTCAGCACAACCAGAGCATATAGAAATAAAGGCATTGTCAGTCATTTGTTAAAACACTGTTTTAATTATGCCAGACAATTTCATTTTAAAAGGATTGATCTGAATGTTTCAGAATTAAGCCATCGCGCAGTTTTTGTTTATAAAAAAGCAGGTTTTCGTGTCGTGGAAAAAAGTAATGACCTTTTAAAAATGCAATATAATCTTGATCTACAGGAAGACTAAATGAACAATCATCGAAATTATAATAATGAAATACAAGATGTTGCCACTCACAAGTATGCCTATACTTTTGATTTTGATGTCATGCATCCCTACATGCTTAAGTCATTTGAACCCTTCTTTAAAAAAGGCAATCTGCTGGAGCTCGGAAGCTTTAAAGGCGATTTTACCAGAAGATTTATGGACTACTTTGATGATATCACCTGTGTTGAAGCCTCCGATACAGCTGTTCGTGAAGCAAGAAATAAACTGAGTGATAAAGTGAACTTTGTTAATTCGACCTTTGAAAAAGCAACTTTGCCCAAACGTTATGATCATATTGTGATGACCCATGTGCTGGAACACCTGGATGACCCGGTCTTTGTTTTGAAACGTATCAACAACGAATGGTTGGCCGAGAAGGGTAGATTTTTTCTGGTTTGTCCGAATGCCAATGCTCCGTCAAGGCAAATTGCCGTCAAGATGGGATTAATTTCTCATAATGCGGCGGTCACTGAAGCTGAAGCGAAACATGGCCATCGTCGGACTTATTCTTTGGACACATTGGAAAGGGAGGTAAAAGCCGCCGGTCTTAAGATGATTCATCGTTCCGGTATTTTTTTCAAGGCATTGGCCAACTTTCAATGGGACAAATTGTTAAACACGGATATTATTTCACCGGAATATTTAGAAGGTTGTTATCAACTGGGACAACAATACCCTGATTTGTGTTCCAGCATATTCCTTGTCTGTACAAAAGGAGAAATATCGTGAAGTTAATATCGGTTTGCTTTGCGGTTTATAATAATGAAGGCGCTTTAAAAATTCTTTACAAGAAGATAGTGCATGAAATAGAGATGCATTTTCCGCAATACGACTTCGAATTATTATTCGTGAATGACGGATCAACGGATCAGTCCCTCAACGAATTACTGGAAATAAAGACTGAAACCAATGATAAGAGAATTAAGATAATTTCTTTTTCCAGAAATTTTGGACAAATGGCCGCCATTTTAGCCGGGTGGCATTATGCCAAGGGAGATGCTGTAATCAATATGGCGGCAGACCTCCAGGACCCGCCGGAACAATGTGTTGCCATGATCAGGGAGTGGGAGAAGGGCAGTGATATTGTCATATCATATAGAAAAAGTCACGGAACAACGCTGATTAATAAAATCACCTCAAGGTTGTTTTATAAAATGCTTCTGCCCAATGTACCCCCGGGTGGTTTTGATTTTGCGCTTTTAGGCCGCAATGCCATGGATGCGGTCAACAGTATTAAGGAAAGAAACAAATTTTACCAGTATGATATTCTTTGGGTTGGTTTTAATATAAAATTTATTCCGTATGAAAAATTGGAGAGAACCATCGGTAAGTCTCAATACAATTTTGTCAAGCGTTTCGGCAATTTCATGACCGCTTTTATTAACGTGAGCTATCTGCCGTTAAGATTGATGTCTTTTTTAGGATTTTCTTTTGCCATAGCCGGCTTTCTTTATGCCTTGAATATCGTTCACGCCTACTATTTTAAATCCACCCCTTTTCAGGGGTGGGCGCCGATCATGATTCTCCTTCTGATTATCGGTGGGCTCATCATGTTGATGCTGGGTATGCTTGGTGAATATATTTGGCGAATATTTGATGAGGTGAAGAGGAGACCGAATTATATCGTTAAGGATGAATATTCATGAACAGGCTTCAAAAGATTGATATAACGTCAACAATTATCATTGCTGGCTTTACGATTGCTGTTTTCTACCATTATATCTTGGGAACATATTTAGGTTTTATGTACCCTTACGATACGTTTCTTTTTAGACCTAACGACAAATTTATGGATTTTTTTAATATGCTGGCAAGTCCCTATTTAAACGGGGAACTATTTTTAACCCAGTTTCCTTTCGGGCAACGATTGGCGCAAGCCTTTACGGTCTTTTCCCCTAATATGGGTCTGGCCGTTTTCTTTGCCATTTTTATCAGTTTCTTTTTGTATGTGAACTACTCAAATTTGCAAACCTCCATTAAAGAACAAACCATCAAAAATGTGCTCGTGTTTTCATTTATGACATATCCATTTCTATTTGTTGTCGATAGATCCAACATTGAAGTATTCGTTTTTATATTCTTGTATATGTTCATATATTTTTACAGAAAGCAGCAAACGCTTGTCAGCATAATCTTTTTATCTTGTGCGATTTCCATGAAACTTTTCCCGGCGGTTTTTGTAGTCCTTTTAGTTTCTGATAAAAAATACAAAGAAATATTTTATACGCTTCTGATGGTCACGCTTATTACCATCTGCGGTTATTTTTCTTATGAAGGCAATCTTATGCATAATATAAACATGCATTTATCCGGGTTAAATCGATATAGTCTGAATTATGCCATCGGAAATGAAGGCCTATATTTCGGGAACAGTCTTTGGGGGCCGGTCAAATTGATCATTATAGGAAGCGGCATTAAATGCCCGGCGACTTTGGCCACTAAAGCATATTCCATTTCAGTTCTCATCTTGTTCGCGTTCATCTCTCTTTACATCATTTTCAAAGAGAAGGACTTCTGGAAAAAAATTGCGTTGCTGGTGTTTTCCATGAATTTGTTTCCATTCGTTTCCGGTGATTATAAGTTAATTCATATATTCCTTCCTTTATTCTTATTCATCAATAATGAAAATGAAGACAGGCTTGACTGGTTATACGCCGTTCTGTTCGGTTTGCTGCTGATACCGAAAGCATACGTTCATTATCGACCTAATCCGGAAATTACGTCATCAATTATTATTAGTCCACTGCTTATGGTTTTTTTTACAATCGTTATTATGTGCCAAGGTCTGTGCACCGGTGTTGGGAAAAATAAAACAGGTTAAAATAATCGAAATATTTTCATAATAAATTGGTTGATACCAATGCGGATTTTTAGGTTTTAAGATGAAGATAAGCATTTTGGGTGCCCGGGGACAAATAGCTAGAAGTCTTATTTCAATTTATATTGATCAGGGCGAATTGTCCAATCTAGTTCTTTATTCCAGAGAACCTGACAAACTGGGGCTGGAAATTAAGAATGCGGCTGTTTACCATTCGGAGGATTTCCTGAACCATGATCATGAAGTCATCATTAATTGTATCGGTATATCCAACTTAAAAGATCGGATGGATTCCGGACCGGAAATCTTCCGTATCCACGAGACTTGGGATAATCTGATTCTGGACTATCTGAAAAAAAATGATCATTCTTTATATATCAGTTTGAGCAGCGGTGCCGTGTACGGCAAGAATTTTAAAAATCCCATTGATGAAACATCCGTTTTGCTGCACAGCGTAAAGGAGATTTTGCCTCAGGATTATTACGCGATTTCCAAACTGAATTCGGAAGCCAAGCACAGGTCTTTTGCAAAGATGAACATTGTTGATTTAAGGATTTTCAGCTACATTAGCAAATATATAGATTTTGAGTCCAATTTTCTTGTTTCCGAGTTAATGGAGGCCATAAAGAATAAGCAAATTTTTATCACAGATGACATGGATATTGTGAGAGATTATCTTCATCCTGAAGATATGATGCAGATTGTAGATGTTATTATAAGGCACTGGAGAAAGTCCGGTTGGATCAATGACGCTTTTGATGTTTACAGCAAAAAACCGATAACGAAAATGGATTTGTTGAAGGTTCTTGCAGAAAAATATAATCTTCAGTATGAAGTCCGCAAGGGAGCACGCATCGATTCTTCTGCCACAGGTTTTAAAATGAATTATTATTCGATCAATAGAAAGCTTCAGCAGTTCGGATATGATCCTCGATATACTTCCCTTCATGCGATAATCCATGTATTCGATGAGGTCTTATGAAAAAAATTTCAATTGTCACGGCCTGTTATAATGAAGAAGAGAATGTTGGAGCCCTTTATCATGATGTTAAAAAAATATTTCAGGAGAAGCTCAAGGATTATCAATATGAGCATATTTTCATTGATAATGCCTCCAAAGATAACACGGTTTCCATTTTAAGAAGACTGGCAAGTGCCGATAAAAATGTCAAAATTATAGTCAATTCCAGAAATTTCGGTCATATCCGTTCGCCGCATCATGCCCTCTTACAGACATCCGGGGATGCGGTGATTTCTTTAGTGGCTGATTTTCAGGACCCGCCCGATTTAATTCCTGAATTGATTAAAAAATGGGAAGAGGGTTTTAAAATTGTTGTCGGAGTCAAAAAACAGAGTGAGGAATCGTCGCTCTTTTTTTTCATTAGAAAGCTTTATTATAAAATTGTCACGAATCTCGCGGAGGTCGAACTGATCGGGAACTATACCGGTTTTGGATTATATGACAGACGGGTGATTGAAATATTGAAAAACATTCCTGATGCGTATCCCTATTTCCGCGGTCTGATCTGCGACATCGGTTTTGAAAAAGCAACCATCGAATACCGTCAGCCGGAAAGGAAGCGCGGCATTACAAAGAATAATTTTTATACCTTGTTTGACATGGCCATGTTGGGGATTACAACGCATTCCAAAGTTCCATTACGGCTTGCCAGTATGCTGGGGTTTGCTACGGCCATATTAAGCATGCTGGTGGCGTTTGGATACTTCGTTTATAAGATCGTACTGTGGGATAGTTTTCAGGTCGGTCAGGCTCCTTTGGTTATCGGGCTTTTCTTTTTCTCCTCTGTCCAATTGATATTCATTGGCATTATCGGGGAGTATGTCGGCAATATTTATACGCAGGTGTTGAAGCGCCCGCTGGTGATTGAAAAGGAGAGAATCAATTTTGAAGATACAACGAATCAATAGGATGAGAGTGCGTCTATGAAAGCGGTTATTTTGGCAGGAGGAATGGGAACGAGAATTACCGAGGAGTCGGTGCTGAAACCGAAACCGATGATAGAAATCGGCGGGAGGCCTGTTTTGTGGCACATTATGAAGCTTTACACGAAATACGGCATCAATGAATTCATCATTTGTCTCGGCTACAAGGGGTTTGTGATTAAGGAATATTTTGCCAACTATTACCTGCACGAATCGGATGTCACTTTTGATTTTTCGAATAAAAATGAAAAACTGGTCCATGCGCATACCGCCGAGCCGTGGAAGGTGACTCTGGTGAACACCGGAGCCGATACGATGACGGGCGGACGCGTTAAAAGAATCAAGGAATATATAGAGAAGGAGCCTTTTTTATTAACCTATGGGGATGGGCTTTCCAATGTGAATATCAAAGACCTGATTGCTTTTCACAAGAAGCACAAAAAACTGGTGACCGTTACGGCGGTTAAACCTCCCGGACGGTTTGGCATTATTGATCTTGATGACAACGATAATGTTTCAAGGTTTCTGGAAAAACCCGAAGGGGATGGACATTGGATCAGTGGCGGATTCTTTGTGATGGAGCCGAAAGTATTTGATTATTTGGAAGATGATAAAACAGTGCTGGAGAGAAAACCATTGGAGACCCTTGCCCGCGAAGGCAACCTGAAAGCATACAAACATGAAGGATTCTGGTATGCGATGGATACGTTAAGGGATAAGATGTACCTTGAAGAACTTTGGAATACCGGTAAAGCGCCCTGGAAGGTCTGGAAATCATGAGAAACGTTTCCAAAAGATTCTGGAAGGGGAAAAAGGTTTTCATTACCGGCCACACCGGTTTCAAAGGCGCCTGGCTATCTCTCTGGCTTCATGAAATGGGTGCGTCTGTTACCGGTTACGCGCTTGCCCCTCCGACCAATCCCAGCCTTTTTGAACTGCTGAAGTTAAAATCGAAAATCAAATCCGTGCGCGGCGATATTCGTGACCTGGATTTACTGAAAAAACATCTTAAAGGCGCGGAAGTTGTGTTCCATCTGGCGGCGCAGCCCCTGGTTCTGGAATCATATAAAAATCCGGTTGAGACTTATGCTACGAATGTGATGGGTACTATCAATTTGCTCGAAGCTTGCAGAGAACAGAAAACGCTGAGAGCGGTTGTTAATGTCACCACAGACAAATGCTATGAAAACCGGGAGAATCCGGCTGTAGCCTATAAAGAAAATGAGCCAATGGGCGGATTTGATCCCTATTCCAATTCCAAGGCTTGTTCGGAACTGGTGACCGATTCCTATAGGAAGTCGTTTTATCAGTCAGGAGAGAGAATCGGCATCGCAACGGCGCGGGCCGGAAATGTGATCGGCGGCGGTGATTTTGCGGCGGACCGGCTGATCCCGGACTGCATGCGCGGCGTGATGAAAGGCGAAAAAATCATTGTCCGGAATCCGGATTCGACCAGGCCCTGGCAGCATGTTCTGGAGCCTCTTGCCGGGTACCTGATGCTGGCGGAATCCTTAAGCCAGGCGCCGGGAAAATTCTCTTCAGGCTGGAATTTCGGGCCGAAAGAAAAAGACGCGAAATCTGTTTTGCAAATCATCGAGGCCTTTTGCCGGTTTTGGGGAAATGATGCCGGATATGAAGTCAAGAAAAATCCGCAGGCGCCGCATGAAGCAGGCTATTTAAAACTTGATTCTTCCAAAGCGCAAAAGAAACTTTTATGGAAACCGAGATGGAGCAGTAAAACCGCGGTGGAAAAGACAGTGGAGTGGTATAGGGCCTATCTGGAAAAAGAAAATGTAGAGAAAATTTCGTCGGCACAGATTGAGAGCTATCATGGATAGGAAAAAAATTCTGGAGCTGGTCAAAGAATATTATCGGGAACATCTGAAATCCGTGGAGAAATCAGGGAAATTCAGCCCGGGAGAGAAAATCTCTTACGCAGGCAGGGTTTATGATGAAAAGGAACTGATGAATCTTGTTGACGCCTCTCTTGATTTCTGGCTGACAACGGGTAGATTTGCCGATGAATTTGAAGAAAAATTCTCATCCTTTTTGAAAATAAAACATGCGTATCTGGTGAATTCCGGCTCTTCCGCTAACCTTCTTGCTTTCATGGCTTTGACCAGTGATAGATTAAAGGACAGAAAAATCAGAAGAGGCGATGAAGTCATTACGGTTGCCGCGGGTTTTCCCACCACAGTGGCGCCAGTGTTACAATACGGCGCGGTTCCTGTTTTTGTCGATGTGACCCTTCCCGAATACAATGTGGATGTGAATTTGCTGGACAGGGCACTCGGTAAAAAAACAAAAGCGGTGATGCTGGCTCACACGCTGGGCAATCCTTTCGATGTGGAAAGCGTTAAACGCTTCTGCGATGAAAACAGGCTCTGGCTGATAGAGGATAACTGTGACTCGCTCGGGTCAAGATACCAATATAAAAACCAGTGGCGGTTTACCGGAACATTTGGCCATATCGGGACATCCAGTTTCTACCCGCCGCATCACATGACGATGGGGGAAGGGGGCGCGGTCTATACCGATGACCGGGAATTGGCGAAAATTCTCCTGTCGCTGAGAGACTGGGGGCGGGATTGCTTCTGTCCGTCGGGTAAAGATAATACCTGCGGGAAGAGGTTTACAAGAAAGTTTGGTGAGCTGCCGTTCGGCTATGATCACAAATACGTTTATTCCCATTTCGGGTATAATCTGAAAGTGACGGATATGCAGGCGGCCATCGGTTGCGCCCAGTTGGAGAAGTTGCCCGCCTTCATTGCGAGACGAAAAAAGAACTGGAAGCTGTTGAAAGAAAAAGTATCACATCTGGACCACAAATACATTCTTCCCGAGCCGTCGAAAAATTCCGACCCGAGCTGGTTCGGTTTTCTTTTAACCGTTCAACCCGGCGTCAACAGGAATGACGTTGTGAATCGCCTTGAAAAACACGGCGTGCAGACGAGAATGCTTTTTGCCGGAAATATTCTGAGACATCCGTGTTTTGACGCGATGCGGGAAGCCAAATCAGGGTTCAGAGTTGTCGGCAGGCTTAAAAATACGGACAGAATCGTCAACGACACGTTCTGGGTCGGCGTTTACCCGGGGATCACGGAAGAAATGATTACTTACATGGCCCGGCTGCTGGAGTAATGAGGCTGTCATAATCAATAAAAAAAGCCACGGGTTACCGTGGCTTTTTTTAGTTTTGAAAGAACCTTTATTTGGCGGAAAAGAAAGCTTCCACCTTTTTAAAGTTTTCATCGGCGGCCGCTTTAAACTCGTTACGGCCTTTCTTATAGTTTTTAATCCATTCATTGATTAATTTTTTACCTTCTTCCGGAAAAAAAGATGTCTGTTCCATCGAGGCTATGAACATTTTTTCGGCCTGATCCTGAAGCGCAGACATGGCATCAAATGAATTATCAAAGGCGGTTTTGTTGAAGTCAACCATCTGTTTGGCAATTTGTTTGGGATCCATATTGATTCCTCCTATTTCATTTAAGTTTTTTAATTATTTTTCTTTTTTACTTTTGGGTTTGGCTTCTTCAGATGCTGAACTCAAAAACTCTTCCATTTTGGCATAATTCTGATCAACGGATTCTTTAAAATCAGCAGTGACTTTTTTATAAATGCTGATCCACTCGTTGATAAATGACTTCGTTTGTGCGGGGATCCAGGGTGACTGTTTGAGCATATTGTCCAGCGCTTTGGTTGTTTGCTCCTGAAGCATCTGCACGGAATTATAATATGTCTCAAAGGCCGCTTTGTGATACTCAATCATCTGCTTTGTCTTATCTTTATTGTCCATAAAATCCTCCTTTCCGGTTTTTTCTTTCAGAGATATTATAATCAGCAATATTTCTTTGTCAATAGAAAAAATGTTGCAATGCAATATATTTTTATATTTTGCCTTATTCCTATAAATATCTAGTTACATCAAAGAGTTATAGATAATATCGCGACAGTAATTATTAAAATGCAGTTATTTTTGTTGCAATTCATGTAATAATTATATAGGCATGATCAGTATCATTGAGAAGGATAGAAATGGAAGAGAACGTTCTTTTGCTGAAAAAATACAATAATAGAAGGCTTTATGACACCGAGAGAAGCACTTATGTGACCCTTGATTACATTACGGATGTGATAAAGAAAGGACGACAAATTAAGGTTACAGATGCCAAAACGGGAGAAGACTTTACATCGGCCATTCTGACGCAGATCGTTCTCGAGGAAGCTCGCAAAAAGAAATACCTTCTGCCTCCTCCGCTGCTTTATCTTATTATTCAGTATGGGGAAAACGTACTGACGGATTTTTTTGATAAATATCTGGAGCAAACGATTAAAAATTATCTGATGTACCGCAATTTAGCGGATGATCAATTCAAGAAATGGTTGGAGTACGGAGAAAACCTTTCCAAAAGGAATCCACAGGCGATGTCCGGCCTTTCATCATTTAAATCACTTTTTGATTTATTCACGCCTCCGGTAAAAAATCATCCAACGGACGATGACAAGGCCTGAACATTCCGTACACGACGTACACGACGTACACGACTCAAACCGCCCTTATTTTCGGCATAATCCGTTGCGGACAGAAGAGTGCAGCACCGCGCAATTTCCCAGCTCACAGGCTTTTTTCGCATCAAAGCAGCCGGCAGTCACATTACCCTGATTCAAATAAATAGCCGCTCTGTTTTCATAGGCATTCCGGTAATCAGGTCTTAAGAGGATGGCCTTGGTGAAGTCATCTACCGCCTTGTCGAGCATGTTTAACTTTGTGTAAACAATTCCCCGGTTATTATAAGCGTCAACATGATCCGCTTTAAGCTGAATGGTTTTGTTGAAATCATCGAGTGCGCGATCATACTGACCAAGTAATTTCCCGTAAGCTGTTCCCCTGGTGAAGTAGGCATTTACAAAATCTGGTTTAATACGGATAGCTTCATCATAGTCTTTGATAGCTAATTGATACATCAACAATCCAGCATAAGCATTCCCTCTGGCAAGCTGGTTTTCTGCGCAAGAAAGCAATGGCTGAGGTTTGATAGAGATTGCTTTGTTGTAATGATAAATCGCCGCATTAAAGTTTCCTTTTTCGGACAGAAAAGAAGCAAGACGGCTGTGTGTAACATAATGATCTTTTGTTACACGCAAAGCATGGTTGAATAAAGTGAAACTGTTTTTCCAGTAACCGCATTGCTGCCATGTTAATAATGTCAGGATGGTAATGACAGTTGTGCCCGTCGGTAATAAAATCTTTTTGCCTATCGTGCTACCACTCTTAATCAGAGAAAAAAATCCCCAGATCAGTATAACAGCAATACCGATGGAAGGGAGATAATGGACTGCCCCCCTGTGGTTAGACAGATGAGGTTAGAGCAGTCGGCTCGGGTTTTTGGTTTTGATAAAACAGTTCTTCAAACTCTACCGGCGGTCTGTATCCCAGCGAGGAATGCAGCCGTTTGC
>Ga0255347_1006006_pt1 | contig 13470 bp, 7 predicted proteins | sample wastewater_treat_2_FD_192479 | JGI IMG/M metagenome (GOLD analysis project Ga0255347, IMG submission 192479) | Wastewater microbial communities from Lulu Island WWTP, Vancouver, Canada - plant24 | ecosystem: Engineered > WWTP > Wastewater > Unclassified | place: Canada: Vancouver, British...
TAACAGATGAGGGTCAACCTAACAATAACCTATCCCGCAAAACAAACCGAACTTTTTGCGCACAGCGCGTCTTCCGGCAATGGCATGGCGGAGCTTCAGACGGTAACGATGCCGAGCGGCTCGGCGGTTTTCCAGCCGCCGCGCGTGAAGTCCGGTATGTCCACGGGTGCGCCGCGGTTCAGCACCGAGCGCTCGCTGAGCTCGACGATCGAACTCCACGTGGCGGCGTCATAGACATCCATGTCGAGCGGCAGACCGTGCTGGAGGCAGTGGCACAGGCGCAGGTCCATGAGGAAGTCCACACCGCCGTGACCACCGGCTTTTTTCGCTTTGTCGCCGCTTGTGCGCCAGAGCGGGTGCCGGTATTTCGCGACAAACTCGGCCAGTTTCCTGTCGTCCATCCATTTGTGGTGATCCGGTTCCAGCGCTATGCGCAGGGGGGAGCCTGAGGCAATGCCCTTGGTGCCTGAGATCAGGTTAAGACGATAGTAGGGGCGCGGGCTGGTAGTGTCGTGTTGCAACATGATGGTGCGTCCGCAGCGTGTGCGTATGATAGAGGTGTTCATGTCGCCCTGCTTGATCTTGAAACGCGCCTCCGCGCTTTCCGGTCCGTATTTGGCGGCGCCGAAGGGAGCCAACCCGAACGGATCCGTGCTGACGGAGTTCAGGTACTCAAACGAGTCGCCGCGATTGATGTTCATGTATTGGCAGGTCGGCCCCAAGCCGTGGCAGGGATAGGGGTTGCCTGTGTGTTTGCGCGACCACTCTAGGCGCCAGCGCCCTTGTCGGCCGCCTTCCTTTTCCTCGCGCCATTTGCTTGCGCGCATCTCATGGATGTAGGCGCCTTCGCCGTGTACCAGGTCGCCCAGGACATTCTGGCGGCAGAGGTTGAGCATGAGCAGTTCGTCATCGCCGTAGCAACGGTTCTCCAGCATCATGCAGTGGCGCCGGGTTTTCTCGGCGGTTTCCACAAGCTCCCAGCATTCGTCGATGGTCAAGCCGGCGGGGATTTCGGTGGCCGCGTGTTTGCCGCACCGCATGGCCAGGACGCTCATGGGGGTGTGCCACCACCAGGGGGTGCAGATGTAAACCAGGTCAACATCAGGCGACTCGCACAGCGCGCGCCATGCTTCCGGTGTGCCGTAGTACGTTTTGGCTTCCGGCAGTCCGCTGTCTTTCAAGAACTTTTGATTGATCGCTACGCGCTCCTCGCGCAGATCGCACAACGCCGTGATAGTGACGTTCGGTATTTTAGGCAGGCGCTTGACTGCGTCGGTGCCGCGCAAGCCGACGCCGATCACGCCGACACGTATTTGAGACAGCGGCTCGGCTCTGAACCCCGACATGCTGGAAGCGTTACCACTTTTTGATTTTGGCAACGTCCCGCAACCGGAGTTTGCCAAAACGGCGGTACTGCCGCACACTAAAGCCGCCTGTTTCACGAACTCACGCCTTTTCATTATACAGTGCCTCCTTGCTCTTGCTTCTTGTTTCACCGCGACACCTTCATCACGGTTCTTCACTTCATTAGGAAAATCGTAACAGATGAGGGTCAACCTAACAATAACCTATCCCGCAAAACAAACCGAACTTTTTGCGCACAGCGCGTCTTCCGGCAATGGCATGGCGGAGCTTCAGACGGTAACGATGCCGAGCGGCTCGGCGGCGTAGACATTCATGTCGAGCGGCAGTCCGTGCCGGAGGCAGTGGCACAGGCGCAGGTCCATGAGGAAGTCTACGCCGCCGTGGCCGCCGTGACTTTTTTGCGCTGTCGTTTTCGTTTTTTTAGGGTGGCTAACACCCCCTTTCCGGCTCATTCGTCGAATGTGTCTTGCGGTATTCACGCATCGAACAACCGAATCTGGCTTTGAAGAGGCGTCGTAAGTGGACGTCCGAGCTGTACCCGCAACGTGTGCAAACTTCCGTGAGCGGCAGATCGGTTTCTTCGAGAAGCCGTCTCACGCGCGCCAGCCGGACGTTCTGAATCTCATCCAGCAGCGAGTGGCCGCAAGCCGCGCGAAAACGAGTTTCGACCAGGCGGCGGGAAGCGGCCACATGCTTGACAATGTCAGGGATGCCGATGCTGACACAGGCGTTGATGCGGATGAACTCCCGGGCCTTTTGAACGACGGGATCGGAGGGTGTCGGGTGTTGCTGCGTGGAGTCACGCGTCACGATCCCCTTGACACCGTAGAGGAAAACTTCGCGCTTGCGGGTCACGCGGCGCATCAGACGGTCAAGCATGCTGGCGGCCATAAAGCCGCAATGTTCAGTTTCGCGCTGGATGCTGGACAGCGTGGGCACTGAGCCGTCACAGACCAATTCGTCATCATCGACCCCTAGCACGGAGAGTTCATGCGGCACACGGATGCCAATGGCTTCACACAGCTCAAGCACTTGACAGGCGCGGGGATCCATGGCTGCCAACAACGCGGCGGGCTTAGGCAGGCCCAACAGCCATTCGGCAAGGGCATGGCCATCATCGGCAACGGCAGCCGAATCACATGGAACAGAATAGACGGCACAGGTGTATCCTGCCTCTTCGACCCTGCTGCGAAAGCCCTCGCCGCGGCGGACAGACCAGTTGCGGTTCAGGGCGTCACCGACATACGCAAAGGCGGTGTGTCCGAGTCCGAGAAAGTACTCGGCTCCCGCCTTCCCGACCTGTGCGGAGTCGTCCTGCGTACAGGACAGCCGCGCGAATCGAGAGCCTGACCTCAGGGTTTCGTCTAGCGGATCCATCAGGACAGCCGGGCAGCTTATCCGTCCCAACAAATCCTCAAGTCCCAGCATCATCTGGCCAATAATGAAACCGTCGTAACCTCGCAGATCGGCAAGACTTCTGGGCCTCATCTCGCCGGAACGCCCGCTGATGAGGCGAATGTTCCACGGGCCGTAGAGACTGGCGTAATTGAAAACACCCCGCACCTTGTCACGGCCGGAATGCATGCTCGTCTCTTGGACAACCATGACATGTGGAGTGTGATGGAGCGCCTTTAACATGAGAGCCATCATACCAGACGAATCCAAGCCTGTAAACATACGACACGTAGCTTGCGCAAAAGGTTCGGTTTGTTTTGCGTGATAGGTTGTTGTTGGGTTGGCTCTTATCTGTTACAATTTCTCCAATGAAGTGATAAACCGTGATGAAGGTGTTGCGATGCAACGAGAAGCAAGAGGGCTCTGCAAGAGCCGCAGCGAAACAAGAAAGGGAACAACAGCATGAAAACGATGCCGAATCAGGATTCAAGTAGTATGAAGAAACTCTCGCCGACTTCTTGCTCGCGTCGTGCTTTCATTGCGGGTGGGGCTGCCGCTTTTACCATACTGCCGCGGCATGTGCTGGGCGTCGCAGGCACGGTCGGCCCCAATTCCAAAACCACGCTGGCATGCATCGGCATGGGCGGGCAGGGAACACAGAATTTAGAGGCGTTCCTGCAGTTCGATGAAATCCAGGTGGTGGCGGTCTGTGACATCAACCGCGAAAGCGACGGCTACCTCGCCACCAACTGGTCATTGGGCAAGGAAAGCCGCGTCTGCGGACGCGAGCCGGCCCGCCGCTTTGCTGACAAACATTACGCCGCCCAGACCGCATCCGGACAATATAAGGGCTGCCGTGCCTATGTCGACTACCGGGAGCTTTTGGAAAAAGAGGACGCAGACGCCGTGATGATCGCAACTCCAGATCACTCCCACGCTGTGATCGCGTTGGAAGTTTTGCGCAGGCGTAAGCACCTCTACTGTGAAAAACCGTTGGCGTGGTCGGTCGAGGAAACCCGTCGCATTACCGAGGCCGTCCGCGAGGCCGGAGTCGCCACGCAGCTCGGCAATCACGGCCAAGCCTCGACCGAGGCTCGCGTCACCCGCGAGTTGATCGCCGCCGGCGCCATCGGCCCGGTGCGCGAAGTGCAGGTCATTTTCGGCACCCGCTTCTGGCGTCACTCCCTGTACGAAGCCATTCCGACCGAGACGATACCCGTGCCCGAGGGCTTTGACTGGAACCTGTGGCTGGGTCCCGTGCCTGAACGGCCTTACCATCCGGATTACCACCCTTGGCATTGGCGCAACTGGTGGGATTTCGGCACAGGCCTGCTGGGCGACTTGGGTTGCCACATGATGTCAACCGTCTTCAAAGCCTTGAACCTCGGTCATCCGGTCAGCGTCGAGGCCAGCTCCACCAAACTCAACCCGGCGACCTACCCGCTCGGCGTCATGGCTCGCTTCGAATTTCCCGCGCGCGGCGACATGCCGCCGGTGACCATAAGCTGGTACGACGGCGGTCTGAAACCGCCGCGTCCGGCCGAGTTGGAGCCCGGCCGCAGCCACAGCGGCGTCATCTATATCGGCGACAACGGCAAGATCATGGGACACCGTCTCATACCAGAAAAGAAAATGCGCGAGTTCGGCAAGGCCCCGCAACTTTTCCCGCGTTCGCCCGGGCACTACAAGGAGTTCGTCGACGCCTGTCGCGGCGGCCCCGCGCCGGGCTCGAACTTCGTGGACCACTCCGGCATCCTCTCGGAGGTCTGCATGCTCGGCAATGTCGCCGTGCGCGCGCAAAAGAAACTTCTGTGGGACGGGCCCAACATGCGTGTGACGAACGAGCCATCGGCCAACGCCCTGCTGAAACGCCAATATCGCGAAGGCTGGGGAATATAGACCGCACCGGATTGCTATGCAGAGAGGACGCATTTTTTGAGCTTCGGTTAGCCGGTGTTGGACTCGGGGAATTGGAAAACCCAGTCCGATCCAGCGGGCCGAACAAACCAAGGGGGTGGAGATGAAGAAAAGTTGGGGAATGACTCTGTTGCGGATGCTGATCGGATGGCACTTCCTGTACGAGGGCATCTGGAAGCTCATCCAGCCCGGCGGATGGTCCTGCGAAGGCTACCTGCGCATGAGCAACTGGTTCGCCGCGCCGCTTTTCCGGTATATCGCCGATACCCCTTGGCTGCTGCGGCTCTGCGATTTGGCCAACATGTGGGGCCTCACCCTTATCGGCCTCGCGCTAATTTTTGGTGTGCTGGTCCGAGCGGCCGCTGTCTCGGGCATACTGCTGCTGACCCTCTATTACGTCGCACAGCCGCCTTTTCTGGCGTATGCCTCGGAGGGCCATTTCCTGTGGGTCGACCGCAACGTAGTCGAGGCGGCGGCTTTGTTGGCGATCTGCTTCGTTCCTTCCCATCAGATTGGCCCCATCCTGTGGAGCCGCTTTTGCCTGTTCCTGCGCCGCCGCGACATCGCCGCAGACGGCGGCAGCGGAACGGGCGTGTCCTCGGCTGGACGCCGCGAGCTGCTGCTCAGCCTCAGCTCGCTGCCGGTGATCGGCGCTTTCGGATATGCCTTCGCCCGCAAGCACGGCTTGGCTTGGGAGCGCGAGAACCTCAAGACTGCGGATGCGGTAACCAGCGCCACCGTCAAGGCCTTCAGCTTCGACGACATCAAAGACCTGGAAAAACCGATCGACAAATTCGGCCAGATCGGCGACCTGAAGCTGAGCCGCATGTTGCTCGGCGGCAATCTTATCGGCGGCTGGGCCCACGCCCGCGACCTGCTCTACACTGACAAGCTGGTCAAGGCCTACCATACTGATGAGCGCGTTTTCCGCACATTCCGCATGGCCGAGGCCTGCGGCATCAACGCCATCATCACCAATCCGGCTCTGATGCGTGTCATCAACGACTACTGGAGAAGAGAGGGCGGGAAAATACAATTCATCTCCGACAGCGGACACAAAGACGGCTTGGTTCGCGGCGCCGAGGTTTCTGTCGAGAGCGGCGCGTCTGCGGTTTACTGCCACGGTGGAAGGTCAGATAGTTTCGCTTTGAAGGGTCAGTTCGACAAGATCGGCGAGGCGCTCGAGGGTATGCGCAAGCTGGGCGTGCCCGTCGGCATCGGCGCCCACCGTCTGGAAACGGTCAAAGGCTGCGTCGAGAACGGCATCCTTCCCGACTTCTGGGTCAAGACCCTGCACCGCACCGAATACTGGTCCGCCCGCCCGGAAGCGGGCTATTTCTCGAAGGATAATGTCTGGTGTCTGGATCCTGACGAAGTGGTCGCCTATATGGAGAAGCTCGAACAGCCGTGGATCGCCTTCAAGATTCTCGCCGCAGGCGCCCTGCACCCGAAGGACGCGTTCCCCTACGCCTTCCAGAGCGGTGCGGACTTCATCTGCGTGGGCATGTATGATTTCCAACTGGTCGAGGATGTCAATCTGGTCAACACGGTGCTCGACAACCCGATCGAACGCTCCCGGCCATGGCGCGCCTGACGAGCGCGTTTTTTCATGGCAGGTATCCGATTGCGGCGCACTCTCCCGGCTGGAGCGATGGCGTCCAAACAGTGACCGGTTGTGAGCGCGTCTGAGTAACGGGGTCAACGAGCGTGACGGGACGGTCGAATTCGATCTTTACCGGCGCTCCGAGAGAGTGTACGGCGGCGACCCCGTTGCCGACGTAGGTCGCGTTGCCCGGCGCGGCGTGGGGTTTGATACCGGCCATGCGGGCGAGGTTGTTGAGCACCACCGGGGTGACGCCGCCTTCGCGCGCGATGTAAACGAGTGTGCCGTCCCCGATGGGCTTGCGCACGAAGGCCGGCTTGCCGCTGCGCTCCCACTTGCCGAGAACCGTTGCCGTGGGGTCGTCGATGTCGGTGTAGCCATACTGATACCGGCGCACGAGCTTCTGCTTCGCGACGCACATGCCGCTCATCTCGAGGACGCCGGTGACGCCTTCAAGCAACGGGTCGCCGGTGTCGGCTAGCGGCAGCACGGCTTCGCAGGTCGTGCCGCTGTGATGCGTGGTTTTCAGACCGAATTGGGCAAGCGCCTCTGCGGCGTTCGCATAATCCCGGCTGCCGGTGCCGACTTCGCCGATGATCGCGAGCACCTTCCCTGTTTTCGAGGCGCGCCGTTTCAACTCCGTCGCCTGCGCCGCCGTGATCGTTATCGGCGACCAGACGACGTAAGCGTCGTACTCGGGCATCGCCGGATTATCCAGATCGGAGAGGTAGTGGATTGCCGGCATCACGCCGCTCGTGCGCCAGAGGATGTTGACGTTGTCGTATGTGTTTTCGCGCAGAAGGCGCGCTTTTTCATCGGTGAGGATCGCGAGGCGCGGCAATGGATAGTTTCCGGCATGCTGGGTGGCGAAGCGATTGAGCGCGAAGATCTCTTGGATCGCGCCCTTCACCTTGCTGCCGTGGTACCAACTGCCGAACATGTCGTAGAGATGGAAGCCCGCTCCGCCCGCCGCGATCACGCTCGTGCCGTCGCGACGGATCTGGTTGGCGAACTCGTGCTCGTCGGCAGGTATCGCGAGTGAGTCGCGCATCCCGCCGCCAGTGATCTCCGTACGCCAAGAGCGGTGGTCCATCTCCTGCACGAAAAGGAGCCCCCGCAGGTTGAGCCCCGCGATCGAGTTGTCGGCGGAACAGCCCGGACCGGTGACTTCACGCAGGCTTGAGTATCCGCTCACGGTCGCGATGATGTCCATGCCGCCGTCCTTGATAAGCTCGTCCAGCGCAAGACGTCCGGGCTGGCTCCAGATCGACGAGGTATACCAAGTGTCGACGAGGCAGGGTCGTCCGAATTCGCGCTTGAGCGTCCGCGCAAAATCGTTGAGCGTCCGGGCGGGGCCCACGGCCACAAAGCGACGGCAGTCCGCGAGGCGGCGTCCGATCCCCGGCTTGTCGTTGAAGACCGACATCGAGCGAAATTCAGCAACCGACGGATTCTTCGCCGTCGCCAGCGTCACGTTCGGGTCGCCCCATGCCGCCTGCAGCGCTGCGTCGGTGCCGTAGATTTCCGTGAGATAGTTGCAAAGCGCCCGGCGGTTCTCCTCGGAGTAGTCGAAGTGCCCGTTCTCTGGGCCATACTGCCACTGCACGAACTGTCCGTCCATGCCGCCTGCGAGCCGGAAGCCGATGACGATGTTCGCGGCGGGCGTCGTCTTCAGGTATGCGCAGAGTTTCGCGAGGCCTTCCTTCACGTATTCGCGCCACTTGAGCGACGTGTAGGAGTACGCCCAGTGGGCGTGCGGGTTGTCCGGGTCGAGCGGCGCGGAACTAAAGCCGACGAATGCGCCGAAGTCCGCGACACCCCGCACGCCCTTCTCGTTGGTGAAGATCGCGTCTGTGTTGTTTTCGAGAAACGCCTTGTCGGGATCGACAAGGAGGCCGAGAATCACCCGCGCGTTGGGATTCGCATGGTAAATTCTGAGCAGGGTATCTTCGATGCGTGAAAAATCGTATTCGCCCGTGACCTTATCACGATTCGCCCGATCAAACGACGCATCGCGAAAAAGCCGCGTCCCGCGATTGAACGTCATCACGAGGTCCCCGCCGCACTCGCCCATGAGCCGGTAGTCGGTGAAACCTTTGTACTGGTTGAACGGCATGGGCTTACCGTCGACCACCAATAGGTTGCGTCCTTGGCGGCGCTCGATCGCGGGAGTCGCAGGCGGGATCGCCGCCATCTTTGCAAGCGTTCCGGCTCGATCCTCTGGCGGCGGGTCTTCCTTGTCATAGATGCCGCGATAAAACGGCGCCTGGCTCTCGGCGCGCACGAAACATTGAAGCGGCGTGAAGGTCACGGGGTTGCCGCCCGCGCAGATTTTGACCCGCACCTCCTTGGCATCAGCGTGAGTCGTGAACCTGACGAGAATCCGGCGCGGGTATCCGGTCGCCCAAACGCTCTGCATGCTGCGGCTGGAATCGTGCTCTACGAGGGTGTTGCCGGCGGCGTCCAACTCGACGACCGAAAGGCCGATCACCGCGCCCGGCGACGTGTTCTCCGCGATATAGCCGCCTTCCACCACGTATGCTGCTGAACCCTTGACCGGACGGCTTACGAGATCGGCTACGGTGACAGTGGCGAGTGATGGGTGGATGACCGTTTGCGGCGTTTCATTGGTTGTCCAGAAGTTGCCTTCGATCTTGACATCGCGCGCACCAAGATTCCGTGCCGTGCCGGACTCCGCTGAATACGGCTGCCGCGTGAAGCGGATTTCATTGTCGCGGAATGTGATGCGCGAGCCGGCTTCGGTTCTGAAGACCGGGCCGAAGGGGTCGAGAAACACGTTGTTCTCAATCAGGATGTCCCGACTCTCTGCTCCCCTTTTCGTCAGAAACGCACAAATTTCGCACATCCCTGTCGCTAACCGATTACCCTCGAATGTGTTGCCGCGGATGACGATGTTGGTCCCGTTAAGTCCTAATTGTGTGCAGGCATCTGCAGGAATCCACGCTGACCGGCTTCCCGTGCGGCGGAACGTGCAGTCCTCGATGGTGAGATTCGAGGACGAGAAAAGGTTGCGGGGGGTGCTGTCCTCGAAAACGCAGTTGCGCAAGATGACGTTGTCCGTTCCGTAGGCTAAATTGACAGCGTCGTCGGTGTTCAGCTTCACCGTGAAGTTGAGCAGCTTCAGGAAGCCGCTTGAGCGCGCGACGTGCAGTCCGTCTGAGACGGTGGAGTACGGACGCTTGTAGGGCGCGTCGGGGCGCGGCACGATGCGGACGTTCTCAATCTGCGTATACTGCTGCTTGCCGTCGATCACGATGCCTATGCCGCAGCTCCAGATATCCACGTCTTGAACTCTCACATGTCGGCTTCCAACGAGATTGATGCCGTTCTTGCCACAACATCCAAGCGGATCGCTACCCCATTCCATTTTGAAGTCGCAGACGGTCACCCGTTCGCAATTCTTGACGAGCAGGTTCGCGTTTTCATGGATGAGTTCGCTCTGCGGCTGTCCGCGGAATTCAGCGGGACGCCGGAAGACGAGCACGGCACCGCATCCGTCGAAGGTGAAATCCGTCATGTTCGTGACCGCGATACCGCAAGGCGAGTCGAAGCACTTATATTCGCCCGCAGCAAGTTCCAGCGTGCGTGCGCCCGCTGCGCGGCAGGCTTCCATTGCGCGGTTGATCGCTGCGGCGTTGAAATCGTTGGTCGCGGAGAATCCGTAATCGGCGGCGCGGATGATCGGCGCGGCACCGCCGCGCGGCCGCTGGACGGTGAACTCCCTGCAGCCGGTGGGCTCGGCTGCGGCGACATACGCTATGGCGATTGCCGCCAATGCACTAAGTCGGCCACAAATAGCGCTGTGTTTCTTGATAACGCAGAGACGCAGAGACGCAGAGATTTGGCGGTGTGACCGCAAGCCTGACGAAAGAACTTGGAGTGCGGCGGCAAGCGGTATTCCGCGCGACGCCGCTTTTTGAGTGAGAACTAAGCGTGTCTCCGCGCACAGCGCGGAGAGAAAGCGGTGCCGCGACCCGCGCATAGCGCGGCTCTTGTCACCGCATTCCAAATTTCGCCGCCACGCCGCGCACGGCACAACAATCATGCCAATAATCCCCTTTTCACCTGTCAGCGCAGAAGGATTAGCGTTCCACGGTGGAACCCGAGGAAAAGCTGGGTGCGATCAGAGTTGAAGGAGAGACGCCAAGGCGATTCGGCGCCTTCGAGCGCCGGGGTGCCGGTGATGCTCGCGGCCTCCACAACAACGCGGCGGGCATCCGTCTCGTCAAGCGCGGCGATGTTTGAAACGCGAATTTTTGCATCATCCCCGAAAACAAGATTAGCCGCGATGTCGAAGGCGTTTGTCGCGTTGAAGTCCGCGTCATTGATGATGATCGCGTCGGTGACCGTGACCGTTTGGTTGTTGTTACCCTCAAGCGTGCCGGCACCTTCGATTGTGGCGACCGAGAGCGCGTTGGAGATGAAGAGTGTCGCGCCGTGCGCGATTTCGATGCTGCTGCCGTCCTGAATCGAGCCCGCCACGCCGGCATCAAGCCAGCCCTCTTTGACGGAGGTCTTGCCGGTGTACGTGTTGGCGCACTTGAACGCAAGCCGGCCGGCACCGTATTTCATCACGCCGCCCGAAACCGCGTCCTCAAGCTCGAAGGTGCAGTTCCAGCTTATGTCATTGTCCGGGGAATAGACCTTGACAGAGGTTGTTGCGGCAGCGTAGCCGGTGCCTCGGGATGTGACAATCACGTCGCCGCGCAGTGCCTTGGCGTCGTCGTTGAAAGGGGCGAAGGCGGTGGCACCGACGCCGCTGCCGGTATCGGTAATGGCGATGCGGGCCGGCCCGATAAACGTCGTCGCGGTGAACGTCGGGTCGGTCGGCAGCGTGATCGACTTGATCGTCTTTCCGGTCGGCGCCTCGATCGGGGCATTGACGTTAACGGTGGCGTTGCGGGTGTCGAACGTCATGCCGCCCTTCTGGCAGAGGAACTTGTCCGGCTCATGGCGATCGTTGGAGTGGAACGCATTGAGGGTCCCGCCGCTTGACGCTGTCCGCCAGATGCCGCCGTCGAAGGAAACGTACTCCTTGGAATCGCTCGGCCAGGTCCAGGAAGCTCCGAAGTTGTTGACGATGTAATTGGCTTCGAACGTCGCGCCGTTATTGACATTGATGTAGGTGGTGAAATCCGTCCGGTTCTGCATGGCGACGAACCAGTAGGCTTTGAACAGCGTACCGGCACCGTCGACCGTCAGTGTGCCGTCGCCGCCGGAAGCAGCGCTTGAGGTGTAGCCCATATAGGTGGAGCCTGCGGTCTGGGTGAAGTTCGCTCCGCCGGTGAGATACACGCCGCCGTGGCCGCCGCAGGAGACTGCGAAGTATTCGTTTTCAAATGTTGTCGTGCCGCCGCGCTGGACGAAGAAAGCGGTCGAATCGGCGTGGCCGCCAGCCATCAGCATGAGGCGGGGAATGGTGGTTGTGCCGTTGGTGGCGCCCCAGTAACCGTAGCCTGCGTATTCGCCATAGCCGATGTAGCCGGTTCTGTCCACCGGAACGTTCCAGTAGACGCGGCCGCCCTTTTGGTAAACGGCACCCCGGCCGTTAAAGCCGATGGCAAAATTGTTGCTCATAGAGGCACCCGCGCCGATTGAAACCGTTCCCCAGGCCTTGTCGTAGGTGCTGCCGAAGAGTGAGCGAACACCGACATCAAGGCATGTAGCGTCTTTGGTGAGCCGGAAGTCGGTGTTGCCGGCAAGCTCAAGCCGAGCGGGAGCGTGCCCTTGCGAGTACCGGCTCACGACGCTACACGAAGCGTTGGTCATCAGTACAAGGCCCGCGTTCTCGAACCGCACGGTCGAGGTCGCGGGGCCCGCCTGTCTCAGATGGGAGGCGATTGTGAGCAGGTTGTTGGTGATGTTGAGTGTTCCGCCCACAACGGTGAAGTACGTCACCCTGTTGGTGGGGCCGCCCAGCGTGAAAACGCCGGGATTACCTTTTTCGAAGTAACCCTGATCGGCGAACAGCGACCCGAGGAAGGTCGCGCCGCAATTTGTATTCGGCCAGACGGACAACTGGCTGCCGCGCACATCGACATCACCCTTGATGACGTTTTTCGTGCCGTCGGTTCCGCCGTCATTGCATTCGATTGTACCTTTGCCGGTTCCGCTCCAGAGCATCGACCAGTTGATGGGGTTCGCACCGGTAAACCTAAAAAGCGCCGCCGTGGCCGACAGCTCCAAGAGATTGGTTCTGCCGCCGTTAAAAGTATGACCGAACACGCGCACCTTGTTCTCGCAGGTGATGTGGCCGGGGTTCGTGATAAAGCCATAGAAGAAATCGGTGAACTCTGTCGTTTTTATGGTCAACGTGTTGAAATTGAGGTCGATAGTCCGCGCTAGATAGTTGCAACCGCCGCCGATGGAGGCGTCCGCCGCGAGCCTGAGTTCATAAATGAGCCAACGGGGGATATTATCACTCGCGGCGTGGTCGTAGAAGAACGCGCCGGTGCCGTCCGGGCCGTCGCCTGAGATCACGACGTAGGAGCGGAAGCCGCGCCCTTCGGTATTGCCATCGGATTTGTCGGCGTCGAACGTCGCGCGCAACTGGGCGCCGGACGCCACCGTGATCGTGTTCATGTTGACAATTCCCGTGGTGCCAGTGCCGCGCCCTAGCGCATTGAAGTGCGTTGCGACCACCACGCCCTGATTGATATTCACATCGCCGTGGAAGTCGGCGCTGTTCGCGGTAAAGGTGAGCTGGCCTTCACCTGTCTTGATGACCTTGGTGACCGTCGACGGGAGCACGGACGAATAGGTCTCCGTCCCCGCGATATCGAATGTCCACTCGGTTCCGTTCACTATGGGCTGTGGATCTGCAGCCACCGCCATCATAAAGGGTAACAGTGCAATAACACAACGTCCTGTAATCCGCATAACGCCTCCTCATTTTAATATCGCGTCAGACTAACCAACCGTCGACGCACTGGTTTTTTTGACAGCCACTACGCGAGGGGTGAGCCTCCCCCCCTGCCACAAGAGCAACTCAGCTAACGTATACCACTTCCTGCTTTCTCTCAATTTTCTTTCTGAAATATTCAATAGTCCCTTCGGGATTGTCTGTCAACCGTTCTCGGCAATAATAAGTTACAGCCTTTTCTAATGAAAAAAAACCCAATTAAAACGCATGTTTTATGGGGTTTAAGATGGTGGCTGTTGTGGGTCAC
>Ga0255347_1006014_pt1 | contig 13458 bp, 13 predicted proteins | sample wastewater_treat_2_FD_192479 | JGI IMG/M metagenome (GOLD analysis project Ga0255347, IMG submission 192479) | Wastewater microbial communities from Lulu Island WWTP, Vancouver, Canada - plant24 | ecosystem: Engineered > WWTP > Wastewater > Unclassified | place: Canada: Vancouver, British...
TCACCCCGGCTTCTTTCGCCACCCCTGGGCTATTGGACCACGTCGAGCGGCTTTGCTGATTTATCTCCCTCAGCCTGCTGACCGGCTACCTGCCGGTGGGGAACCAGTCAGGTTCGCACGCCTAGTTTCGGCAATATATACGCCTGCAGCAACAACCATACCCCGACCGCCACAACAATCAGTAAAAGCGCTTTCATTTTTTTCTCTCCTCTACTCCCGCGTTTGTTCAATTACAGAGACCCCGGATACGCGGATTGTCCGCATTCCTATTTCCCGGTGCGTAAACCATAAACATTGATTGACGTGCGTCAACGCGAAAGTCGGCTTTGTTTTCAACATTAAACTCCTTGACAAGGATATTATCAATATATACACTCGCACTATAAATAAAAGAAACGAGATATTAACGCAATGCAAAAAAAAGGGGGGGGTATCATGTTTAAGCAGACCCGAATATGCGCCGGCCGTCATCTTCACCCTGCTGCTGGCTCCCGTAATCGGCAACGCTTTCAAAGCCATATCCGGCGACTGCACTGAGATAACCTGCGGTGCAGGAAACCTGTTCTGTCCGAAGGAGATTATCGCAATTTTGATAAGGTTACTCTATGGACCGATGATATATATGCGCTTACAGAGTACTGAAGATGGATTTTTAAAATTATCCGCAGCTCATAAGCGGAGCCGAATCTGACTCCGCGCTTATTTTTCATTGTAATCGTTGGAGCCCCGGCAGGGCATCCTGACCGCATCAAGAGGGCATGAGGAAAACTGACGCATGAAATGGACATTTACATCCGACCAGGTGGCAAACGGCGGGGTTGACTACAGCCTTGAAGAATTCAGAAGAGATTTATATCAGGAGGTGCGGGACAATTTTCCCGATTACGGCAAGGACAAGCTTGATGGCATGTTCAGACTTGCCTATGATGTATGTTACTGCGAGGCGACCCAGGGTAATCTTGCCGGCATGATCAGCCACTACCAGGCAAAGGGCCTGCCGGTGGATATGAAATATCTTGAGCTGATCCGGGATTCCAACCGCGACAATAGCGCCATGCTCAAAGCGGTGCTGGCCCGAGAGCTTGCAAAGCACATGCAAAGCGGCCTCAGCAGAGAGGAAGCGCTGAAACGCTTTGATGAGTACAGCAAACAAGTTGCCTCCCGCATGCCCGCTCGGGAATAAAAATGGGTTCCGGGCGGTGACCGCGGCTATGGTTTCCGCAGCTGCGGCACCAGCCAGATCGTATCGTATTTGACCTTGCTCAGATCCTCCCGGTTGGGACGGCCGCGGATGTCTCCCAGCCGGCCTTTGGTGCTCGCCTCCAGCGATCCATGGAATTCACCCACCACATACCATTCTCCTACTACGGTAAATCCCAGATGCTCGAAGAACTGCCCGGCGTAGAGAACCGGCGGTACAGCCTCACGCACGCCGGTATGGGGACCGGAATACGTGCAAAATATCAGCGCATTTTTCCCCGGTAGCTTCGGTGCACCTTCCTTCACGCGATTCTGGCTGCGGTAGATGTTGAATTTGTTTTTGATAAAATCATCCATGGGCTTGGGCACCCTCCACTGATAAGAGGGGAACCCGATGCACACCAGGTCGAAGGCATAGAAATCCACATCCTCAACCTCTTCCACCCGTTTGAGCGCAACCTCGGCACCGGCATCCCTGAAGCCCTCCTCCATGGCCAGCGCCACTTTTTCCGTATTACCGGACTTTGACCAGTAGATGATGATCACGTTCATCTATCTCCTCCATGAATCGGATGGTATGTGAGCCGCCCGCTAAGAGCATAGATTATTATCGGCCCCTCTGTCAAGCCACTTGCAACAACGTGGCTCGACCAGAAACCTTTCCTTTCCGGTCTGGCCCACCGGCATTCCGGCGAGTTCACCTCGTATGCTCGCGATGTTTCAATTGACACAACGCCAACCTCTTTCTATACTATGCAATCAAAAAGGAGCGTTGTGCAACATTTAAGATGATGCGCTTGAACCTGGTGCCGAAGCCATGGTGTTTTTATGTCCCGGTTGCTGCCGGTTCGCCAGCGGGGCGTGCGCCGATTTCGGCCTGGCGGCAATTTTTATCACCGATCTCTGTCGCATGGCGCTGGGGGAGCTATCCTTTGCCTCAAGACTTTGGAAGGCAGAGCAAGCGTATCAGGAACCGCGTACGATCCTACACAAGGCTGTAGCCATCTTGTTGCTTTGTTATGACTCATTCCTTGGAAAGGAAAATATGAAAAAGCTCGCCTCGCGCCATGGCCTCCCCTGTATGCTTTGTCTTGTGCTAATCCCTGCATTGATTGCTATTAAGCGAGTCCGCGCAGACGAAGAAGATTTCAGCGCAGCCGGCTATAACCGGCTGCGTGTGGAGCAGGAGACCAAATTGCTGGTTCCATCGGATAGGGCTGAAGAGGTCTGGAAGTTTTTGCATGGCCGGTACGTTATGGATAGTGCCGCGCTCAAGGAGCTGGACCCCTTGTTTGCTTCTTACGGCACTGAGGAACAGTTTACCGACACCTATTTTGACACCCCGGACTTGAAGTTGCTGGCAATGGAAAGCGGTGTGCGGCACCGCAGGCGGATTAATCTTACCAATCCCGATGACAGGAAAAGCGGACGGGAGCTTATGCAGATCAAACTAAATGATATTTCCCGGAATGTGCTTGAAAGAGGAGAAATTAAATTTGAGATAAAACGCCCTGCCAACAAGCAAAGTCCCGAAGATAATCACCCCATGCTCGGGATGGTGAAATCTTCACAGCGAGAAGGTTTCAAACAACGGCTGAAGGAAATCGGTCTGGAACCATTTTCCATGAAGCCCGTATTGACGGTGCACGACTTAAGGAAAAGAATCTATGTCACACGAGACAAAAAACCGTTTTTGTCCGTTTCCTTCGATACCGCTTCTTCCGGCATTTGGTGGGCTACAACAACATTTGTTGAGATTGAGCCGGAATTGAACGAAATTGTCTTTACTGAGGCCGATCCGGAAACAAAGCAATACATGGAGACAATCCTTCATAAGATTACGCAAGAGATACAGCAGCGCTTCCCCTTCATCAAAAGCAACTTGACTCCCAAGTACAACAAATCTTTCTACAACCTGGAAGCCCAATTGCCGTTCCTGCGATTTCTGGTCAGATGGAACCTGCATCCCCTGCAAACCGTTTTGGCGCTCCTGTTTATCGCAGCATTTATAATTGTCGCCGGCGCTTATTGCATCACGTATCAATTGCGACAGGGAAAGGCGTGAGATCAGTTGTGCGCGTTAATACACGCGGCACCGTAACTGCGCAATGATGCGCATTACGTCGCGGTGACGTTGCGGAGTATTCTGGCGTGACTTTGTAAATTTGCATCAATGGAAGCACGGAAATAATAGTGGGAAACCCTGTAAAAAAGGGGCTGAACCTCAGCCCCTTTCTCTTTACCAGTCATGATCTTCAACAGCTTATTCAATTTTTATTTCGGTAGTTTTGGGCTCCGCCGCTTTCGGTACGGGCATGGTCACTTCCAGAACCCCATCTTTGTACCGCGCGTGAATGTCCTTATCGGTCACACCCTCAGGGACACTCAGTGTCCGCTCGAAAGAGCCGCAGGTCCTCTCAATCCTGCGATAGTTATCCTTATTCTCCTCGTGCTCGGACTTCCTTTCTCCCCGCAGCGTCAGATATCCGTTGCTCAGTTCGATGTGGATATCACCTTTTTTCACGCCCGGAAGGTCCGCCCGGACCACATACTTCCCGTCCTTCTCTTCGACATCGATCGCCGGTCTCCACAGCCTCTCCGGTATCTCGGTAAAGAACCCGACATCAAACCATGTATCGATATCGTCAAACCACCGAGTCAGACCCGCGAAAGGTCTCCTTTCTCTCCACAGTGTGATTGCCATATCCATTCACCTCCTTCGCCCCCGTTGTTCTTGTGTGGCCAAACAGTAATCATCAATTAACCTCAGTCAAGGGTTCAAGAAAGCCAATTTGTAACATCTGATTTATTTTTTCTCTTTTGGGGATAGCGGGTATAGTTGAAAAAAAGTAAACCCCTCAACGGTTCGACCGCTGAGGGGTTTTAAGGTTAATCCGCATATGCCGTTTTGTTTTATTTGGCTTACATCTCTCTTTTTACCTGTCGCCCTACAGAGGGTTGCGGTAACCAAATGGCACGTTCACTGCTCTGTTAGATTTTGCCAAATGAACCTATCAACGAGCATCGCAGACATTCTTGCACCGGCCCAACAGTAATCATCAATCCAGCTTAGTCAATTCCCCGGCCTATAAAATTATCAAACAAAATTTCCTCAAGACATCCGCGCGGAGTTATCGCGATGTTTAATTTTTGAAAACATAAAATACAATAAATGTTGTAAAGAAAGATCCGTTTCTCCGCATGTTGAAAGAAAAAATAAACAATTTTTATAAATCCATGACCAAGAATTACGGCGTCTCCCATGACTGGTGTGCCCATACCAGGGGCCTGTTCAGGTAACCTTTCCCATAAACATCGGTATGCCAATCCGCTGCCTCCTGTTCTCTCCCTTTAACAAAAGGTTTTTTCGCTCAGGTGTGTCGCCCCGTTCCCGCTCATGCTGGGGGCGGTCATGGGCCAGAAAGCTGCTGCCCAGGAAAACGGTGTGCTTGCCGAACCGCTGGTTGATGGTATCAACGCTCTCATACAGCTTTTTCATCTCCAGTGCCCTCAGGGCCTGGTTGAACAAATCCAGCTGCTTGACCCGGTGCTCTTGCAGCTTAAAAAGCGCTATGCCCGTGGCCCGGTACAGGCTCCGGCTGTCATACACTTCCTCAAAGCAGGTTTCGATAACCTTGATGATCTCACTGGGTATGGAGGTGGGGCGGGAAAACCGGAGCTCGAGACCTGTGTAGCGGAAGGTTTGTAGCTTGAGGAAAAACGCCCCCCTGCCCGCCGCCAGGTTATACCGCCGCAGCTTTATGCAGGCATTCTCAACATTTTTGGAAAGCTGTGAAAAAATAAAGTCACGATCTTTTGAAGGCGGGGTAAAGGTCTTGACTTTTTGCACCGAGGTGTAGGTTGTCCTCCCGATGGTGTCGAGCGGAAGCACGAACCCGCCCCTGAGTTCCTGCCAGGTTTCAAAAATGGTCTTGGTAAACCTGCTTTGTACCCACTCCTCGCTTTTCCGGGCGAACTCCAGCGCGGTGCGCACCCCGGTCTTTATGAGATAGGCGCTGGTCTGCGGGCCGATGCCCCAGACATCTCCGAGGGCCTTGTGCCGCAGAAATTCATGGATCAGATAGCCGGGGATGACAGTCAGTCCCGACGGCTTTTCCCATTTGGAACCGATTTTGGCGATGGTTTTATTCGGGCCGAGCCCGATGGAAAAGGTAAATCCCAGTTCCGCATCCAGGTCCGCTTTCACCTTACCGGCTATGTTGGGGTACGACAAACGAAGCGGGCGGCGCAGCCCGGTGATATCGGCAAAGCACTCGTCAATGCCGTATTCCTCAATTTCCGGCGTGTAGCGGCGCACAATCTCAAAAAATCTTTTGGAAAGCAAACTGTACGTCTCGTAGTCGGAAGGCAGCAGGATGGCATCAGGGCAAATCTTTTTTATTTCGGATATGCGCATGCCCCGCTTCACGCCCCGGGCTTTGGCTTCGTAGCTTAAGGAGGCGGCAATACCGCGCTCCCGGCCGGTGATTACCGGTCGCCCCTTGAGCGCGGGATCTCTGGACTGCTCGCAGGCAGCAAAAAAGGCATCCCCGTCAATATGGAGGATGGCCCTTTCAAATGAGCTAATGCAAAGCGGCTGGTCGTTCATGAGCGGTTGTTGAAAAAGCAGTTTTCCAGGGGTGAGCAGGTTGTTGAAAAAATTATTACCCTCAGGTGTTCAAAAACATCCGGATGCAAGGCCCGTGAAATCCTGAGGAGCAGATGGGTGGCTCAGGGGGAGGGGCTTTTGACGCCACAACAATTTGTTGAGCAGCTTACGGCACGACCCGGTGCCTTACGACTTAAATCGCAGGCTGGCAGCTTTGCAGAGGCTTCGATACGGGCTGGTGCCATGCGGGTCCATCGGACCAAGTTAGTGAGTCGTTGCCGTTCTACTGGATCCGAACAATTTTGTTGTGGCTAAAAAGCCCCTCCCCCTGAGCCACATGCAATTCAGCATGTTTATGTGCCTGCGCCTACTTTTTCAACAGCCTGCTAGTGATATTTCCTGATCACCGCAATAACCACGGCGGCAATCTTGAGCTCATCCCCGGGAATAATGGTTTTGTACTTTTTGTTGGCCGGTTCTAACACCAGGCGGCCATCCTGCTTTTTGAGGTACTTCATCGTCCATTCCTTATCAACTTCGGCAATGACAATATCCCCTTCTTTCGGGCTTCTGTTCCTTTCCACCAGCACCATGTCGCCGGGATGGATGCCCGCCTCGATCATGGAGTCGCCGCTCACTTTCAGCATGTAGGTGGCCTCTTTATTGGCGATCAGGAACTCGTCAATGGTGATGGTGTCAACCAGTTCCTCTTCCGCAGGGGAAGGGAAACCCGCCGCCACCGTTCCCAGAATCCTGGTCGCACCCGGCAGCCGTTTGGGGATTATTTTGCCGGTTGCGTCCTTTTTGATGACCCCCCGGGCAACCAGCCTGTCGATCAGCTTGCTCACGGCATTGGTGGATTTGAGGCCGGTGATCAGCCCGATTTCGCGAAAGCTTGGCATCCGTCTGTTTTTCTGATAGAATTTGCACAGCTTTTTTTCGTAATCTTTTTGCATGGTCATTCCTCCCTCAGCAGGCTGTTGAAAAACAGTTGTCGTGGCTCAGGGGAAGCGGCTTTTGACGCCGCAACAATGTGTCCGACCCTTGTAACATCTGTTACTATACGCAAAGTCATCTGCCGTTCTACAGGATCCCAATAAAATGTGTTGTGGCCAAAAAGCCCCTCCCTCTGAGCCACACGTTATTCAGCACGTCTCAACCTACTTTTTCAACAGCCTGGTAGGTATGATACAGACAATTATAGTGAACAAACGTTCACCTGTCAAGCCGGAATTTACATTCCTTCAATAATGGCAGCGGAGGACAGATAGAGCATGTGCGGCCGGTTTTCCTTGACCACTCCCTGGGAACTGATCAAAAAGCGGTTTGACGTCAATATGCCGGTTCATGACTATCGCCCGCGCTATAACGCGGCGCCGGGGCAGGAACTGTGGGTCATACCGGAAGAGACCCCCAATGATGCCCAATTGTTTCACTGGGGGCTGGTTCCCTTCTGGGCCAATGATCCGAAAATCGGAACTCGCCTGATCAACGCCCGGGCGGAAACCATCGCGGAAAAGCCGGCCTTCCGCATCCCCTTTAAAAAACACCGGTGCCTGGTGCTGGCGGATGGATTTTATGAATGGGATAAAAAAAGGTCCCGGCGGGTTCCCTACCGGGTGGTGCTCAAGAACGAAAAGCCTTTTGCCCTCGCCGGGATATGCGATTACTGGAAAGATGAAACCGGGAAGGAGCTACGATCGTTTTCCATCATAACCACCGATGCCAATCAGCTCATCGCTACAATCCATGACCGGATGCCGGTAATCCTGCTGCCGCATGATGAAAAAGTATGGCTTGATCCCGGCCTGGACCTGATGAAGGCGCTGAAGATGCTGCGCCCCTATCCGGCACATGACATGAAGATGTATCCGGTCTCAACGCTGGTGAATAATCCCAAGAATGACCTGCCCCAGGTTATAGCGATTGAAGAAGGATCACCAGAAACTGAATAAAAGCAATCCCCGGCAGTATTGATTGCACCCACCGGCGAGGTAGTGCTCATTCCACACGGAACCTCATGCTATCGCATCTACCTTTGCCGCAACATATTTTCCAATTGCCGGTGACGAGGTAAGCCCGGCTGACTCGATGCCGACAAGATTAATGGGATCCTCTAAGAATTCACGCAATGCCCAGGTTCCTGTCATTCCCGCTTTCGCGGGAATGACAGGAAGAGGTTGTATGGTGAATTTTCAGAGGCCCCCTTAAATTTTCGCTTCTTCTCCACCGTTGCCCGCCTGGACGCTGTTGTCGCTTCTACCGCATCTTTACACGTTTACGGATTTGCTGAAAACAACCCCTTTATTTCGGGCACAAGGGCGATTGTATCCTTAATGATCCGCTCCTTGGTGCGATCTGTCTTTTCCCCATCGACTTCTTCTTTGGCAAGGATCTGGTAATAGCCGACTACATCACCGCCTTTTTTTCGCACCAGATTTCTGCCCTTTTCCTTGTACTTTTCTTTCTCGTAAGCATTGGTTGTGGTGTAGATAATCACCTTCTTGCCGTCAAACCGGTTCCGGTCAATGAACGTGCGCATGGCCATGCTCAACTTGCCGGTCCAGACGGGAGACCCGAGGATTATATTTTGATAGCCGGCTAGATCAACCTTCTCCGGTTCTATCTTGGTGTGTTTGCCCACCAGCGAGGCGGTCGCCGTTTTAAAAAAGCCCCACTTTCCGGTTCGCTTTCTCAAATCCTTTATTTCCACGATAGCCGCGTCAAGTTCCTTTTGCAAGGCCTCACAACCTGCCCTGGTGTTCCCGGTAAGCGAATAATACAGGATGAGGGTTTTACCGCCGGCTGGTTCGTCCGACGGCGAAGAAAAAACATTACAATACAAGAGGCACAAGAGACACAATTGTCCAAGCACCGCTAATACGCATTTTGAAATCCGATGTGTCATGGCAAATCTCCCTTAGGTTGATTTCATTCAGATTTATTTCGGGTGCACGCTCATCGTGCCTGATATACGGCAGTACCGTTTACACTATTTGTGAATATCATCCTTACACGGGATCTGGCACCCCATGCCCATGCCGTTGTCTCGCAAGGAAAAGCTACCCGGGTTGCAAGGGGAACTAACCATCTCCCTACCCCATGGAAGGCATAGCCAGCAAGTGTAAATGGAACGGATGATCCGGAAGGTGCTTATAGATTGAGTCGTATTGTGGACAGAACAGAAAGATTGAATGAGATGACCGGCAGCGGGATAACGGTATGACGCGCCGCTGGCATGGAAGGGCTATTGAATGCTGCCGGGAAAGCATTGAGGACCAGTATCGGATGGTTAGCCGCGTTTTCCCGCTTCGTTCTCTGTTGCGTCCCGGTTCCGTTTTTTATAACAATGTCATGTCTGAGGGCATCGTTGACTTGATGCACCGCAGGGCATAAGACCACAAAGAGAAACGCGCACAGATAAACAACCTGATGAAATAATTTAATATGCTTCATAAAGTGCACACGGTTAACAGGCATACAAAGTTGTTGTCTCAGTGCATTCTGCCGCGCTTAGATGGTATGCCGTGGCTCGCGTCAAATTGAAAACAGTTGATGGAAACGGCCTGGGAGGGAGCGGTGCGCACTGATGCTAGCGATCCAATTCCGTATCATTCCAGGACGCGGGGTCATCAAGCGGTTCCAGGTGGGTAAAAACGGTCACGTTGGGCAATGTCTTACAAACGGATGCCTCAATCTCTTCCAGCATGCCATGCCCCTTGTGAACCGTCCACCCGCCGGGAACCAGCACATGCAGCGATATAAACCGGCGCCTCCCTGACTGGCGGGTACGAATGGCGTGGCATGCAACCCCGTTTTGCATATACGGCTCGAGCACTTTTTGCAAGATCGCCCGCTCGTCCTCGGGCAGGGCTGCATCCATTAACCCAGACACCGACTTATAGACAATCCGCCCGCCCGACCCGACTATGTTCGCGGCGACCATGAGCGCAATAACCGGGTCCAGCCAATACCAACCGGTCAGCGCTACCGCCCCCACTCCGAACACCACACCCGCTGATGTCCATACATCGGTCAGCAAATGCCCGGCATTTGCCTCAAGGGTGATTGAGCCGTACTGCCGGCCCGCCCGCAGCAGCAAGCGGGCGACAAACAGGTTCACCAGCGATGCCGCGATCGATACCCCTATTCCCATCCCCACCTGCTCAAGCTGCCGGGGAGTGATGAGACGATGCACTGCCGCCGCGCCAATGCCCAGTGCGGCAATCAGAATCAAGGTCCCTTCCACGCCGCTTGAGAAGTATTCGGCCTTGCTGTGCCCGTAAGCGTGGTTCTCGTCGGCGGGCCGGGCGGCTATGGTCAGCATCCCCAGTGCCATCAGCGCCCCGGCAAGATTGACGAACGATTCCAGCACGTCGGATAGAAGACCGACTGATCCCGTCACCAGATAGGCAACGGCCTTGAGGACAATGGTTATAAGCGCCGCGGCAATCGAAATCCAGGCATATCTTGCCAGCGATGAACTGTTTGTGGTATTTGATGTCATGCGACAGAGTGTAGCACGATCGGCGAGGCTGCTCAACCCTATTTTGCGTGCGTTTCCTGAATGTACAACCAGCACCTGAGGCGGATGGGCAAGAGGTCTGCTTGTTCGCCAAAAATCCTTACGGTTATCCGTTATTGAGAGACGGCAAGCACAGAAAGGTTATACATGTTTCTTCCCACGACGCGCAGGGAAATGGATAAGCTGGGGTGGGATCATGCCGATATCATCCTGGTGACCGGAGACAGCTACATCGACAGCCCTTTCATCGGTATTGCTTTGATCGGTAAGGTGCTTCAGCGGGCCGGCTACCGGGTAGGAATAGTTGCCCAGCCGGAAACGCAGAGCGGCCGGGATATATCCCGGCTGGGAGAACCCCGACTGTTCTGGGGGGTATCGGCCGGCAGCATTGACTCAATGGTGGCCAACTATACGGCGCTGAAGAAAAAAAGGAGAACTGATGACTATACCCCCGGCGGCATCAACAACCGGCGTCCCGACCGTGCCGCCATCTTTTATTCCAACCTCATCCGACGGTATTTCAAAAACACCCGGCCCATCGTGCTCGGCGGCCTCGAGGCAAGCCTGCGGCGCATAGCCCATTACGACTTCTGGTCCGACCGGGTGCGCGCATCCATCCTGTTTGACGCCAAGGCGGATTACCTGCTGTATGGTATGGCGGAGAAGGCAGCCGTAGAGCTCGCCGATGCCCTGCGCACCGGGAGCGACGTGGGGCTTATTCGCGGCCTTTGTTACATAGCCAAGGAAAGCGATGACGCCGGGACAAGAAACGGCTTTCTTGAACTGCCGTCTTACGAAACCGTCTCCCGGGACAAGCTCGCCTTTATCGAAATGTTTCATGCCTTTTATCAGAATTGCGATCCGGTCACCGCTAAAGGCCTCCTGCAGAAACATGGCACACGCTATCTGGTACAGAACCCGCCCGCCGACTATCCCACCCAGGCTGAGCTTGACTCGTTCTACGCGCTTGAATTCGAGCGCGCCCAGCACCCCTATTATCAGAAACAGGGAGAGGTGCGGGCGCTGGAAACGATACGTTTTTCAGTCTCCACCCATCGCGGCTGCTACGGGGAATGCAACTTCTGCGCTATTTCCATGCACGAGGGCAGGCGTATCCAGTGGCGAAGTCCGCAATCCATACTGGCTGAGGCAACTCAGCTTACCCGACGTCCTGATTTTAAGGGCTACATCCTGGATGTGGGCGGGCCCACGGCTAACATGTACGGCATTGAATGCGCAAAAAAAGCATCCCGCGGAAACTGTCCAAAAAAGCGCTGTCTCTATCCGAATGTATGTCCCTCGCTTAAAGCCGATCACCGCCGGCAGCTGGATCTTTTGAAACGAATCCGGCACATAAACGGGATCAAGAAGGTATTTGTGGCCTCCGGCATCCGCTACGATCTGCTTCTGAACGACCGAAAACATGGCCCGGAGTATTTGCTGGAACTGATCAAGCACCATGTTTCGGGACAGCTGAAGGTGGCGCCGGAACACAGCGAGGATACGGTGCTGAAGCTGATGGGAAAACCCGGCACGACTTCCCTGGTTGCATTCAGAGAACTGTTCTACCGGATGTCCGGCGCTGCCGGACAAGATCAATATCTCACCTATTATCTGATTGCCGCACACCCCGGCTGCAGCGAAGATGACATGCGACAGCTCAAGCGCTTTACCGAGCACACCCTCAGGATCAGCCCGGAGCAGGTGCAGATATTCACCCCGACGCCTTCCACTTATTCCAGCCTGATGTATTACACGGAGTTGGACCCTTTTACCGGACAGCCCCTCTTTGTTGAAAAGGATCCCGTGCGGAAGGCCCGCCAGAAGAATATTGCAATCCGGAAGCGAAACGGGTAACGCATGCCGGTGCAAGGGCGCTGTCTCACGGGGGAGCGGGTAAGGGGGTAAAAAAAATTCCCTCTCCCCATCGCGGGAGAGGTTTACCCGCCTCTGACGGCGCCGATGGCGACCAGGGGTTAGGGTGAGGGGTAATATTGAATCTATTTTCCTGTTAAACGGGGCATAACCAAATGCGCGAAGTGCTGAATAATATAAAATCACTGCCGGACGTGGAGATTGCCGAGATACTTACCTTGCGATTTCAATAGTGCCGGATTGTTAATAGGGAGGTACAACGGAATTTTTCCTGTATTTTTGATAAAGCAGATGCTATGATGAACATTCAACTGCCCTGATAGGAGGACCGGCATGATTAAAAAAACAGCGATTATTCTGCTTGTCTGTATTTTTTACGCGGCGGCATTTTCCCTGCACGCACTGGCGGCCAATCAGCAGGCTGAGGAAGTTTTGCTAAAAGACATTCTCACGCCCATGCGACCCGCTTGTGTGAACATAGATCAGGCAGGTGACCTAACACTCATTAGTTCGAAAACCGCAGAGCTGATTGATGCCTTGTCGCTTGCTCTGAAGGATGGGGATGCGGAATCGCTGCGGCCGGTCGGTGCTGATTTCGCGGCGGCAGTTGACCAGATGCGGGAACAGCAGCTCGTTCCAGAATGCAGAGATGCTGTGCTGTCCGGGCTGTATTATGCAGGCTGGTCGCTTTTTCAGACGCTATCGGGAGGAGGAGACCAGGTCTGTACCGCCCTTTCCGCCGGCGGCATTATTGCGGACATCCTGATCGTGCTGCAATCATACCAGCTTTGCGCCATTGATAACTCGGAGGTCCCCGATGAGGCGCTTCGGGAGACCATCTGCCGGCAGCAGAAATTGGTCAAAACCTGTGATTTTATAGCCGGCTGGTTGTATGTGACTCAATGTTCTTATGATGCCTCCTTCATCACCTACCTAACCCTGATCGTAAACTTTTTGACCGTTTTTTCGGTGTGCGCCTGATGAGCACTAACAGGCTGTTGAAAAACACCCATCTACTTCGTGGCTCAAGGGAAGGTGCTTTTGACGCCACAACCATGTGTCTTTACGCTTACGGCACGACCCGGTACCTTCGACTTAAACCGAGGACAGGCAGCTTTGCAAAGACTTCGCTACGGGCTGTTGCCATGCGGGTCTGTCGTACCAAGCGAGAGAGATGCTGCCGTTCTACCGGTTCCGAATAATTGTGTTGCGGCTAAAAAGCCCCTCCCCTTTGAGCCACGTGCTATTT
>Ga0255347_1006023_pt1 | contig 13449 bp, 9 predicted proteins | sample wastewater_treat_2_FD_192479 | JGI IMG/M metagenome (GOLD analysis project Ga0255347, IMG submission 192479) | Wastewater microbial communities from Lulu Island WWTP, Vancouver, Canada - plant24 | ecosystem: Engineered > WWTP > Wastewater > Unclassified | place: Canada: Vancouver, British...
CCCACATGGCAGAGAGGTGAGTTCCCGAAGTCAAAGCCGGGGATGTCGCGGAAGTCCCGTTCGCCCTGGAGGAACAGCGAAGGTTCGTTCCTTTTGCGTTCAAGGGCTTCTTCCACCGTGCCCACGGGGTAAAAGGCGGACATACCCGCCTCCAGGGCTGTCAGGACCACTGTGGTGAAGCGCAGGACGTCTATCACCACAGCGGTCTTCCCCTGAACCTCGTACCTGCTCAGCTCAGCGGGGCTGAGTACTACTTCTGCTTTCATATCCAGGCTGTCTGGGGATCAGGTAACGATCTGGGTGTGGTCGTCCCGACCATCATCTTCGTAGACCAGGAAGTCATCTACGTAGACGGTGACCTCTTGTCCTTCGGTCAGGGTATCGTAGCTTCTGCTGTTTGCGATCACCCGCAGGTGCTGCCCGCCAACGTCCACCCGACAGTCGGTGATGTCGCCGAGGTAGAAGGTGTTGGTCAGCCTGCCGTTAAGGGGCTGCCCGCCATTTGGCAGGAGGGAAACGTTCTCCGGCCTGATGGCCACGACGACCTTACCCTTGTACATCCCGTCATAGGGAATGGACTGGCTCAGGCCCTGCAGTTCGATGCGCCCGCCTTTGGCCTCGCCTTTCAGGAAGTTGATGGTGCCCACGAAGTCGGCCACAAACTGGTTAGCCGGTCTGCGGTAGACTTCTGTCGGCGAACCCACCTGCTGGACAACGCCCCGGTTGATCACGACGATGCGGTCGGACATGGCCATGGCCTCGGTCTGGTCGTGGGTGACGTAGACCACAGTGATGCCGTACTCCCGCTGGATCTGCTTGATCTCAAAGCGCATGCTCTCCCTCAGCTTGGCATCTAGGTTGGACAGCGGCTCATCGAGGAGCAGCACACTGGGTTCAGCGACCAGGGCCCTTGCCAGCGCGACGCGCTGCTGCTGGCCGCCGGAGAGCTGCATGGGAAAGCGCTGGGCGTACTGGCTCAAGTGGACGGTTTCCAGAACCCGTTCCACCTTCTTCTTGATTTCATCCTTCGGCCTTTTTGCGATCTTCAAGGGATAGGCCACGTTGTCGAAGACGTTCATGTGGGGCCACACGGCGTAGGACTGGAAAACCATGCCGATCCCGCGCTTTTCCGGCGGAACAAATGTACCATTCCCGCTGACCACACGATCGCCTATCTTGATCAGTCCGGAAGTGGGCTTTTCGAATCCGGCGATCATGCGCAGCATGGTGGTCTTCCCGCAGCCGGAAGGCCCGAGCAGCGTTACAAACTCTTTGTCTTGGATAGTCTCATGGAAATCCTTCAGCACCACTACATCGCCGAAGGCTTTTGTCACGTGTTCGATGGTGATACTAGCCATTGTTAAACCTCCCGCAGCTAGATAGAGAACTCTCCCTTGGTCAGCTTGTTCAAGATCCAGTTGACCACAATGACCATGAGCAGGATGGCAGTAGCTAGAGCTGAAGCCGTCTGCTGGCTGTGGTAGGTCTGGTAGGTGAACAGCTCGTAACCCAAGGTCTTCGTGTCGGTGGAGTACAGCAGTGTGGACATGGTCAGCTCATAGAAGGAAGGCATGAAGATCAGGAACCAACCAGCCACCACCGAAGGACCGATCAAGGGGATGGTAACATCCTTGAGCACCCGCAGCCAGCCCGCTCCAGAGATCTGCGACGCCTCTTCCAGAGAAGGATGGATCTGCGCCATAGCCGAGACTATGGTACGCATGCCCATGAGCATGTATTTGATCATGTAGGCGACGATCATGATCGTCAAGGTGTTGTAGATGTTGATCCCAAACCGGCCGGACATGGTCATGATCAAGGCCAGAGCAATAACGATACTGGGTGTACCGCTGCCCATAGTGATCAGAAAGTCCGGGATGCGCTTGCCCTTAACATTGGTCCGCACCAGGAGATAGGCCATGGTTAGGGAGATCACGATGCCCGCGGTAGCCGCGATGGTTCCCGAGATCAAGCTGTTTTTGGCCGAATGGAGGATGGATTCACGGGTCATGATGCGTTCCCAGAACTTCCAGGTGAAGTTGCTGGCCGTCAAGGGTTTGCCCATGTTCACCGTAACCGATGTCATGGCCACGGTGACAAAGGGGATGACGACGATCACGATGGAAAACAAGGCGACGAGAACTGTAAGTAGGATCCGCCAGCGGCCGAGATCGACGATGTTGGGACGGGTCGATTTTCCGGATACGGTGATGTACTGACGGCGGCCCAGCACAAAGGTGGACACGTAGAGAACGGCGTTAGAGATCAGCATCAGAAAGACGGCCAGAGTGGTTGCGTCAGTGAGTCCTTCCTGCGATCCAATATACACGAAGTCGATGATCCTCGTGGTCACGGTGTGGATCTGCCCCGGTGCCCCGATGATCGACGGAATTCCGTAGCAAGATGCCGCCGAGACGAACACGAGCAGAGCCGCGGCCACGATGCTCGGCGTCATCATGGGCAGGGTCACTGTGAACAGAGTCTTCAGAGGAGAAGCCCCTGAAATCCGGGATGCTTCCTCCAGGGACGGATCCATCTTCTCCATGGCCCTGGAAATTGTGATGAAGGCGTAGGGGTAGTAGAAAGTGGTCAGAACCCAAACCAGGCCGCCGATGGAGTAGATGTTGAACGGCGGTTGGGGCAGCCCAAGGAGCTTCTGGATGAACACGTTGAGCGTGCCTACCCTCGGGTTGAGCAGCCTCAGCCATGCCATGGCTCCGACGTATGGCGGGACCATGTAGGTCATCACAAACAGAGTCCGGAAGAACTTCTTGCCGTAGAGATTGGTGCGGCCCACAAGCCAAGCCAGAGGAAAGGCAATCATGATGCCAAAGAACATGGACAGCGTTGCCGTCACCAAGGTGTTCCGCACTGCCTCCCAGTTCAGCTCGTAGCTGTAGACCCTCTGGAAGGCCTCAATGGAAAACCTCCCCGTGGAGAAGACAGAGCGCAGCACCAAGTAGATCAAGGGGAATACTTCGAAGATCAAAAGCAGCGCAACAATAGCGGCCACGATCAGCCACTTGATGTCAAAGTGCAGCTCTTTCTTGGCGGGTGCGAGACTAGGTTGCATTTAGTCACCTCTTGTCCAAACAATAAATGAGCATGGGATTCTCGGCAGACGCCAGAGAACCCCATGCGTCAGCGCCGGTTTTCTCCGCTTCTTATCTGGCGCGCTTTACAGCTTCCTCGAACTTAGTGCGCATCTCTTCGCGTTCCTTGTAGGTGGCCTCCCAGTCAACGGGGATGGTGTTCTCAAGGATCTGAGTGGTCGGGATGGAGTCATAGGGCAGGAGGTCGGTGTTCTTCAGCACAGAGTGCATCCAGCCCTTGACGATGGCCGCCTGACCCGCTTCAGACAGGAACCAGTCGGTGATGGCTTCTGCGGCCTCGGTGTTCTTGTTGGCGCTGTACTCTTCAGCAATGGTCATGATGGTGGACGGGATAATGATGCAGCCATCATCTGGATAGATAACCGCGAGCTCAGAGCCCTCTTCTTCGCGCTTCTTCAGGACGGATTCCTCGAGGATCATGATGACCTTGCACTCGCCAGTTTCCAGCTTGGTCAGGGCCACAGAACCGGACTCAACCATGACCTTCTGATCGCCGAGGGCTTCGTAGTACTCGTAGCCGTACTTGTCACGGAGAGCACTGATAGCAGCCATGGACGTTCCGGAAGTGAGCGGGTTGCCCATGGAGATGTAGCCTTCTACGCTCTTGTCATAGGCGAAATCATAGAAGGAAGTGGGAATCTCATCCAAGCTGTACAGCTCGGGGTTGTAAGCCAGGACCATGTTGCAGACACGCACCGGATACCAGTAGCCTTCGGGGTCATACTCGAAAAGCAGGTTTTCTCTTGCAGGAGTGAGATATGGATGGAGAAGGCCGAGTTCCTGAAGTTCCAAGGAGTAGGAAGGCTCAGCAACCATCAACATGTCGCAGCCGAGTTTGCCGGTATCGAGCTCTGCTGCGATCTTAGCCTGCAGGGTGCCGGTTCCACCATAGAAGAAGACGACCTCAAGGTTCGGAAACTCTTTGCTGATGATGCGATCGACTTCTTCGATGATGTCTTCGTACATAGAGGTGTAGATGACGACCTTGCCCTTAACATTCTCGTTCTTGGCAAGTGCTGGGGCGGTCATCAGGACTGCTACCAGCGCAACCAAGGCGAGTACACTAAACAGTCTGCTGCTCCGTTTGCCAATAGACATCCAATAATTTCTCCTTTCTTTTTGCTTCCTGCGCAGAATTATTTGCTTCAAAGGGATTATATCACAATAGTAAACTTGGATCAATTTGGCGACTGGGTGGTCGGATTAGTTCAAGTACGCTCCAATACCTGGGGCCCCTTCCTTCATTTCGCCACTCTTATCTCGATAGCCAGACTTTCCAACCTGGTAGTCACACCCCTAAGCCTGATTACGCCTTCCTCCTGCGCAGTTCTGACCCAGGTGGCAATGGCCCCGCCGATCAAGGCAGTCTTAGTCGGTCCGATGATCGTGCCGGGGCCTTCCAGCTGAAACTCGATGGCGTCTGTGTGGTACGGTAGTGGGTTGCCGACTTGATCGACGACCGTGAAGACTACTCTAGTGGCATCCATTCCGTCAGCCTCAAGCTCGAGATCGTCAGGTGCGATAACCAGCTTGCTTGGCACAGGAGCGGGCGTGAACTTCTTCGTGATGACTTCCTTACCGTCCACGATCCCGATGAATTCGCCCTCAAACCACTGCACTCCCCAGTTGCCGAGCTCCACCTTCTCAATGATCACAGGCGGATAGGGCACCCCTGGGTAACGCGCCCAGGCGGGATAGAACTCGCCTACATCATGACCATGCAGCTTGATCCTCACCTTGTCACAGTTGGTGAAGATGACAAGCGGAAGTACTCCGCCGATGCTGCGGTCGCCCCACGTCCAGCGCGTGGCCGGCTCCAACACTGGCTTGACGCGTGGATCAACCTGACTGCCGTAGAAATGGGCGGCGAACTTCGGGATCCGGAACATGTCCATCACGCCGTGGTAGCAGATGCGATCGCCCGAACCAAAGTCATAGTGAGTGTTGTAGTCGAAGGCGCACCAGCCAAAAGCTCCCGAGATATGTGGATCCAGCGTTGCCTGGTTTTGAACCCTAAGGTGGCGCAGGGCATGCTCGATCAGGCGTTCTTCCTGATCAAAGCGCTTGGTCGGGAACATGTGCCCGTTGAACTCGGTGACGATGTACGGTACGTAAACGTCGGTTTTGGTCACCTGCTTGGGATCGCGCAGTACTCGTTCACCGCCGCTGTGGATGAAATCATTCATGGTGTAAACGTCTTCCAGGAACTCGCTTCCCTCGATGTAACGCACACCGGCTGTTTGGCGAGTAGGATCCAGTTCCCTGGCGATGCGGTTCGTTTCCACGTAGAAGTCGTGGCAGTCCTGGGACTCGTTGATGCGCACCCCCCACATGAAGATGGAGGGGTGGTTCCAATCCCGCTGGATCATCTCCCTCACGTTCTCGCAGGCCACAGCCTGCCAGTCCTTGTCGCCGATGTGCTGCCAACCCGGGATTTCCTCAAAAACAAGAAGCCCGATCTCGTCGCAGCGGTCCAAGAAATGGGGCGACTGGGGATAGTGGCTGGTGCGCACGGCATTTAAGGAAAGCTCGTACTTCAGGATATCGGCATCCTTCCGCTGTACCCGGGCGGGCATGGCGTAACCCACATAGGGAAAGGCCTGATGGCGGTTGAGACCCCGGATCATGATCTTGCGTCCGTTGAGGAAGAACCCATCGGGCTTAACCACCGCTTCCCTGAAGCCGATGCGGGTGAGGTAGCAGTCTTCGACGCCGCTGCTGCCTGAGATGCTTACCCTTACGTGGTAGAGGTTGGGATAATCGATATCCCAGAGTTGGATACCCTCAAGATCGGAAAGGACGACGTCGACGCTGCTCTTCCCCGGCTTGACTGTAACTTCTGCCCTTTGTTCTGCAACCACGCTTCCGTCTTTCACCAACTTGACGGTTACGGTGAGAACCTCTTCCTCGGTTGTGGTGTTATTGAGGAACACGGTTGTCTCCAGAGCCTTCTTTTCTTCCAGGACATTTTTGGGCTTGGCAAACACGTTCTCAATGAACACTTGGTCCACGATCCTCAAGTAGACGTCTCTGTAGATTCCCCCGTAGCAGAGGTAATCGATCGTGTACCCAAAAGGCGGGATGTCCGGCCTTTCGGTGGAGTCAACCTTGACCACGAGCACGTTCTCACCGGGCTTCAGGGCGGAAGTGAGATCCACGGCGAAGGGCGTGTAACCTCCCTTGTGACTGCCGACGAGCTCGCCATTTAGGTAAACCTCAGCATAGGCCATGACACCGTCGAAATCGGCGAACACTCTCTTCCCTGCCCAACCGTCCTGGTAGGCAATGATCCGGCGGTAGCAGGACACGAACTGGTAATCTTTTTCGTCGAAGTAGTTGTAGGGGATTTCTTGGTTGGCGTGGGGAAGGATGACCCGCACAAACCCTTCTGCCTGAAGTTCCGGCCTGATGAACTCGTCTCGCCACTCGGGGATGTACTCCCAGCCGTGGTTGAGGAGGATCAGTTCCCTCATGCGCTTACCTCCTTGGAATCGCTGTCGTGGGCAGCAGATCCTTCTGCTGCCTCTTCTTAATTCGCTCTTCTCCTGACTTCTGCCTTGTCAGCCCCTGCACACCTCTGCCCTTTTTGCAGAGAGCTTATCTCCTGAATTCTCCCATATTGCGTCTTTTCCTTTCTCCAACAAAGAAGTGCGATTTAGATTCTGAACAGATTTCTATCCGCAGGAAATTAACTCACTAGAGAGAATGATAACATTTGGTCAACCAATATGCGGGCTTAACGCCGTTGGACTGGGGGGTGTAAATGGGAGGTAGGGTTCTGTACGCTTAATTGCCTGTAGCTTAGGAATTAACGGAAGGAGTGTAGTTATGCGCAAAACGTTTGGGCTGTGTCTAATTGTGATGCTTGTGGTTGCCCTTTCGGGAATCGCTTCTGCTGTGGAAATCACGGTCTGGTGCTGGGACCCCCTTTTCAACATCTACGCCATGCAGGAAGCAGCGAAGATCTATTCCAAAATCAACCCAGACGTCACCATCAACATCGTGGAAACACCTTGGGATGACGTTCAGACCAAGTTGACCACCGCTGTTATGGCGGGACAGCTGAACACTCTGCCGGATATCCTCCTCATGCAGGACAATGCCCTCCAGAAGAACGTCACCAATTACCCTGGCATATTCTACGACCTAACCGATTCCGGCATTGACTTCACGAAGTTTGCTGATTTCAAAGTGAACCACACAGTGGTCGATGGACGCAATTATGGTGTGCCTTTTGACAACGGCGCCGCCATCACTGCGCTGCGGGTAGATATCCTCGAGCAGGCTGGCTACACCATCGAGGACTTCACGGACATCACCTGGTCGAGGTTTATCGAGATCGGCAAGGACGTCCTGGCTAAGACGGGATATCCTCTCCTTTCGGCCGTATCTGAGAGCCCGGACCACATCATGGTCTGCCTCCAGAGCGCCGGCAGCTGGATGTTCGATGACAAAGGCAATGTCTTCATCGCCAACAACGAAGTCTTGAAGGAAACCGTTGAGATTTACGTGGAGCTGGTCAAATCCGGCGTGCTGGTCCAAGTGGCTGACTGGGAGCAGTACATCGGAACCATCAACCGCGGTACAGTGGCCGGCACTATCAACGGCTGCTGGATCATCGGCACGATCGTGGCCCAGCCTGAGCAGGAAGGCAAGTGGCGCATCACCAACATCCCCCGCCTCGACAAGGCGCCTAACGCCACCAACTACAGCAACCAGGGCGGCTCGAGCTGGATGGTCTTGGCCAACTCCCCGAACAAGGACATCGCTGTGGACTTCCTGAAGCATACCTTCGCCGGCAGCGTTGAGCTCTATGAGATCATCCTGCCGTCCTCCGGTGCACTGGCCACCTACCTCCCGGCCGGTGACAGCGACGTCTACAACGAGCCTCACCCGTTCTTCGGCGGGCAGACGATCTACGCCGATATCACAGAGTTCGCCGAAAAGGTTCCGAAGATCACCTACGGAGTGTACAACTACGAGGCCCGCGACGCCGTAGCGATGGCTATCTCTCAGGTGCTGCAGGGCCGCGACATCGAATCCGCTCTGCGGGAAGCTGAGGACACTGTTTCGTTCTTGATGGGGCCGTAGACGTAGGCTTACAGAGAAGGCCAGCCTGGCAGCTGGCCTTCTCTTCACCGATTTCGAGAAGAGGGAGGAACTCTATGGGCCACTTATTGACTCTCAAACGGCGGCAGAATCTGATAGGCTGGCTGTTTATTGTGCCTGCCTCTATCCTGATTTTCGTCTTCTACTTCTACCCTATCGTCCGGGCCGCCCTGCTGTCCTTTCAGACGGGTGTCGGGGTGAGCCTGAATTACGCAGGATTGTTCAACTACCAGCGCCTGCTGTCGGACACGGTGCTGAAGGCCTCGATCTCTAACGTTTTCATCTTCCTCATCATCCAGGTTCGGATCATGCTGACCCTGGCCTTGATCCTGGCCAGCCTGCTCAATGACCCGAACCTGAGGTTCCGGGGGTTCTTCCGTACCTGTCTCTTTCTGCCCTGCGCCACGTCGCTCGTGTCATACGCGATCGTGTTCCGCTCCCTGTTCGCCCTTGACGGGTTTGTGAACTATCTGCTCACTGCCCTGAAGATCATAGAACGCCCTATCAATTGGACTGGAAACCCGTGGACGGCCAGGGCACTGATCATCATTGCCCTCACCTGGCGCTGGACAGGGTACAACATGGTGTTCTACCTCGCAGGGCTGCAGAACATCGACCGTTCGATATACGAAGCAGCACTGATCGACGGAGCAGGCGGCTTAACCAGGTTCACCCGGATCACTGTCCCACTGCTGAGACCGATCATCCTCCTGACATCGATCATGTCCACCAACGGAACGCTGCAGCTCTTTGACGAGACCATGAACCTGACAAACGGCGGGCCGGCAAACGCAACCTTGTCCATATCCCAGTACATCTACCGGCTGTCCTTCCAGTATTCGCCCCGCTTCGGATACGCTGCCGCCATATCCTTTGTGGTCTTTGTAATGGTAGCTGTCCTTTCTCTGATCCAGATGAGGGTGGGTGATGTCAGATGACGAAGCGGCGCATCGGGACTGTGCTGAAGTATGTGTTCCTCTTCGCGATGTCGTTTCTTTCCATCTTCCCCTTGGTGTGGATGGCCATCTCCGCGACTAACAGGAGTGTTGATGTCGTATCGGGCCGGCTCCTTCCAGGGACCTATCTGGTAGAGAACTTCAGGAACCTGGCCTCGACGCACAGGATCGGCCTCGCCATGTGGAACTCTTTCCGCAATGCCGTGACCGCTACTATCGCCAGCCTGGTTGTCTGTTCCCTGGCAGGTTACGGGTTTGAGATCTACCATGACAAAGGGAAAGACTTCTTGATGCGGCTTCTGCTTCTCTCCATGATGATCCCCTTTGCCGCGATCATGATCCCCCTCTTCATGATGGTGGGCAGAATGGGGCTGCTCAACACAACTACGGCCTTCGTGCTGCCAACAGTGTCCACGGCTTTCCTCATCTTCCTTTTCCGGCAGAGCGCACGTTACTTCCCGCAAGACGTTATTGAGGCCGCGCGCCTAGAAGGCATGAGCGAGCTGGGGATCTTCTTCAGGATGTACATTCCCATCATGAGGTCCACGTACGTCACAGCCGGGATCATCACCTTCATGAACGCTTGGAACAGCTACCTCTGGCCTCTGATCATCATGCAGAGCAAGGAGAGCATCGTGATGCCCCTCCTCATCTCTAACCTCATCGCAGGATATGTCACTGACTACGGAATGGTCATGCTCGGTGTGACCCTCAGCGTCCTCCCCACCGTGATCATCTTCCTCCTGCTGCAGAACAGCTTCGCGGAGGGGATTTTGAGTTCGGTGCGGTGAGAAGAGTCAGGCCATTGAAAAGCAGCCCATCCGGCACTCCAGGCTCGGATGGGCCGCTGCGCGCAGTGGTCGCCACCGATGCTCTTCACTTCGAACCTGTGTATCCCAGTTTCTTGACTGCGGGAAGACAGACCTTGGCGGATGCAAAATCCCGCTATATGAGTTCGCGTTCAGCTTGTCTTGGTCTCGAGTACGTTATGTCGAGTTCATTGCTTCGCTGAACATGGCGACGTTCTTTGGGTGCATACACAGAGCCTTTGAGTACATAGGAGAGGTGCCTGGGAAGATACTCTTCGAACGCGAAACAGAGGTCAGCGAGCGAGTTTCTTAGTTCATATCAGCACCGAAGCGCCCTGTCTTATGGAGAGGAGGTTGGGATGCTCAAAGAGACCGCTTTTTTGTAGAACGGACAGCTTATTGGACCGCTTATGGGGCATTCAATGACGAGAGCTCCTCAGTGTTACTGGCCAATTTAAAACGGACATAAGGGGGGTGCGGACGTTTTTTTGGACTTGACTACGCGGCTAGGCCAAGACTTCGTCGATATTCTATCGGGCTCATAGCGTCTAAAGATATTTTGATCCGCTCCTCATTATACCAGCGAAGAAAACCATCTAGCTCATATATGAACTCTTCCAGAGAAACACCTTCCCAAGATCTCGTGTAATGGAGTGATAGGGGTACACCGGACACGCAAAAGCTTCCGTTTTACTTCATTGTTCTTATAAATGGTAACTAAGTCTGTTTGCCCATCCTAAGCCGCTTCGCCCCTATTAAGCCCCCTAATTGATTTGGAGAAAGCCCTTTCATCTGCTATCATTCAAATCAGGGGGAAGCCTCATTATAATGCTCCCATGAAATGAGACATGAAAAATACAACAGATCCGAATATAATGAAGCCATGAAGAGAAAAAGGAGAAACTATAGCGCCGAATTCAAATCTAATGTCGTTTTGGAACTCTTAAGCGGACAACACACCCTCAACGAGCTAGCGGAAAAACATCAGATCGCGCCAGCAACCTTGAGCGGCTGGCACAAGCAATTTCAAGAGCGAGCAGCTGAGATATTCCAGCGAGGACCCTCCGAACAGGAAAGGATTCTGGAGGAAAAAGAGCATGAGATTGCTTTGCTGCAACAAAAAGTCGGTCAACTCGTTCTTGAACGTGATTGGCTCAAAAAAAAATCTGACGGAATCTTTGACTCCGGCGGAACGTCTCGAACTCGTTTCTCTCGATGATCGACAGATAAGTCTGAAAAGGCAATGTGAGCTACTTGAGGTCAATAGGACAAGCGCTTATCGCAAACGACAATCCTATCCTGACCCAAGCCACGGTGAAAGCCGGGAAAATCTTGACATCATGCGGATCATTGATGAAACGCATTTGGAGTACCCGTCGTGGGGGTACCGCAAGATGACGGATCATCTGCGGGCCAACCACGGTTACACCATCAACCGAAAACGTGTCAGGCGTCTTATGCGGCTTATGGACATCATAGCCTTATTTCCAGGGCCCAACCTTAGCAAACGCTATCATGCCCAATATGTAAGGCCTTATCTGCTTCGCAATGTGGTCATAAGCCGTCCTGATCAGGTCTGGGGCGTTGATATTACCTATCTTCCCCTCCGTAAAGGCTTTTTGTACCTGTTTGTCATTATTGACTGGTATACCCGTGAGGTCGTGGATTACGAAATGAGCTATAGTCTAGAAAAAGGGTTCGTCTTACGTTGTTTGGAACGGGCTCTAGCCCACCGTCAACCGGAAATCATCAACTCCGATCAGGGAAGCCATTTTACTTGCCAGGCGGAGGTGCGGACGTTTTTTTGGACTTGACTACGCGGCTAGGCCAAGACTTCGTCGATATTCTATCGGGCTCATAGCGTCTAAAGATATTTTGATCCGCTCCTCATTATACCAGCGAAGAAAACCATCTAGCTCATATATGAACTCTTCCAGAGAAACACCTTCCCAAGATCTCGTGTAAAACATTTCGCTCTTTAGCGTTCCAAAGAAGCCTTCGCATGCAGCGTTATCTGGGGAACATCCCTTTCGGGACATCGAGCGAGTTAACCCAGCGGTTTCCATGCGGGCAATCCATCCTGGCCAACGATAATGACAGCCACGGTCGGTATGTATAACGGGGTGTTCTCCAGGAGATAAACAGGCTATAGCGCCGTCAAGCATCGTATTAACAAGTTCTGCGTCGGGGCTAGTGCCTATCGTCCAACTAACCGCCATACCATCGAAGCAATCAACGAGAGGAGACAAATAGACTTTGCCCGCTGGTATGTGAAACTCCGTGATATCTGTCAGCCATTTCTCATTTGGTTTTTCTGCGTGAAAGTCGCGTTCCAGCAAGTTAGGTACAGCTGGGCTAATCTCACCCAGGTAGGAACTGTAACTGCGTCTTTTCTTTCCCTGTACCACAAGGTGCTCTTCAAGCATCAGTCTCCTAACTATTTTTTCCGAACATGTTATGCCGTTCTTCCGGAGAGCAGCGTGAATTCGCCTGTAACCATAGACACACTTGCTTTTCCCGAACGCATCCCTTACTTCTTTCCGCAAAGAAGCGTATTTGTCTGGCCGGCTCAACGCTTTCTTCTGATAGAAATAGCTGCTCTTGGAGATGGCAACGAGAGCTAGTAATTCGTTTAGTGGGTATTTCTCTCTTAGGGCATCGATCACCATGGTCTTTTCTCTATTCGTCATCTTTTGGAGATCGATGCCCCGGTCTTTTTTTACTACTTCAGCGGCCTTTTGGAGAATATCTAACTCTAGCTGGAGCCGGTATACCTGTCTTTTCAGAGACTCTAGCTCCATCTCCAATTCATCTTTGTCATCAGGCAGGGGCTTTTGTCTCAACTGTTCCACGGTTATCTGACCTTTTTCGCTGAGGAGCTGCTTTTTCCACTTGTACAGCGTTTCCCTTCTGATTCCGCGTTTTTCGGCCAGAGTCGCTGCCGACGCTTCGTTAGTGCATAGGGAAATAACGGCTTCCTTTTTCTGTTCTTGAGAGAATTTTACCATGGAACCTTGGGTTATGCGAATCTTTCGTTCTCCGGGCGCTAGTTCATCTATCCATTGTGTCAACGTCGTTCGAGACGGATAACCCAGTTTCCTGACTGTCCGTCTGACGCAACGTCCGTGCTCAAGATAGTAGTCAATAGCTTTTCTTTTCTCCTCCTGCGTGAACCTGGGCTTCTTCTGAAATTTCTCGTGCAAATCACCTTTTTCGAGGTACTCATTATACCACCGAATTAGCGTATTGCGGGTAGGATAACCTAGCTCCCTGATCGTATCAGCAACACTTAGTTCATACTTGATGAACAGCCGGACTGCCTTCATTCGTTCCTCGTAGGAATGCATGGACTACCTCCTGACTTATAAGTCCAGGTTTTTGTCCGCACCCCCGGCTTATCTGGATCTGCTGGCCAGTTGGGGAATCAGGGTTTCCATGAATGGAAAGGGTCGTGCACTCGAC
>Ga0255347_1006028_pt1 | contig 13442 bp, 10 predicted proteins | sample wastewater_treat_2_FD_192479 | JGI IMG/M metagenome (GOLD analysis project Ga0255347, IMG submission 192479) | Wastewater microbial communities from Lulu Island WWTP, Vancouver, Canada - plant24 | ecosystem: Engineered > WWTP > Wastewater > Unclassified | place: Canada: Vancouver, British...
CTCCCTGTCTTGTCTGCGCGTGACGAGAAGTTCGGGATTGAAGACCAGAATGTAGCGCTCGCTTCCTGCCGATATGGTCTTGTAGAACGACTTGCCCTCGGCATACAGAGTGAAGTCGGAAAGCTCCTTCGGGATTCTCGCAAGGCCGGCGTCTTCAGCGAGCTGGTCGGCAAGCGCCTGGGCATCCTCGACGGTAATGGAAGAAAGGGCGGATACGCCGGGAAAGCGCATGGATCGGACAGTGTCGGAGTTTAGCGCGCTCAGATAGGTGCATCCGTTCGCTTCGACGAAATGGAAGTTGTCGAAAGTGGCCATACCTCTATCGAAGACGAACGTGCAGTCAGCGATCTGGAAAAGCTCCTGCATTTCGGCGATGACCTTCGTTACGGTGGTCTTGTCGCTGGTTTTGCCCTTGAGGACCTTCCAGTAGAAGGGGTATCCATCCTTGGTGACCCCGAGAGCGATCTTGATCTGCTTGTGCCCTCTCTTGCCGCCGGGAGCATAGCCGTACTCGGCGATGACGCACTTGGTTCCCTCCATGTAGGTGGCGGTTATGTCGTATATGAACCTGGGGTCTGCCGTCTTGCCTCTGCGTCTGAGCTCGGAGTAGAGATGGGCCATTATCCGGTTCTGCATCTTCGCCAAACGGTCGAGGTCGCGGTAGATCTCGTAATCGATCTCCGCCGACCGAGGAACTCCCAGGAAGGCGGGGCACGCCGTTCCCGGCGCCCATTCGAAAACGCCTGCCTTGCTTGTCGGATCAACCGCCCTGTTCAATATCAGGAGTTCGGCGTAGCGTATCCGGCCCAGTAGCTGGTGGAGGGCAAACGACATGTAGATCCAGTGCAGGACCATAAGGTGTAGGAACCCATAGTGCCTCTGTGCTGAGACTGTTGAGGGGTCGACGAAAATGGATCCGGGGTTCCTGGCTGCTTGAAGAGCGTTTCGAATGCCCTGAGCCTCTTCGTCGGTTAACGCGCCGAGGTAGTGCAACGCTTCATGCCTAGGAATTCCATCCCGCCTTACGGACTTGACGATAGTGTAATACCTGAGCTTGCTCCCATCGCCGGCTCGACTGACGGTCGTCTTGAGAAACACCTGGCATCGCCCCCGTTCGTCTCGACTACCGTCAATGATATCACAGCGGGGAGCACAGTACAAACCAGGAATTCCCATATAGCGCGTGATGAGAAGAAAAATCCGCAGCGACTTGCTAGTATAGAGTCATGCTTCGCCGTTGATTCGGGAACCCTCGCTAAGCTCGGCTTTACGAGCGCGACAGGAGCGCGCTCTCGACTACTCCGACTACGCGAAATGCGCTTTAACTGGCCATCTGATCCTCAGTTGTCAAACTCGGGTATCAAGATGACCACGGGAGAGGAGAGCGTTAACCGCATCGGCGAGGCGGGCCACAACGCGTTCAACATCAGGCCCGAGGACGTCTGCGTCGATCTGATCACCGACTCCAGAATACCAGCCATGAGAAACGAGGTCTCCTCATACTCCTTCTCCTCCTCATGCGTACAGCTGCAGTCGGTTGTGGATACTGCTTGGGAGGCTAGGCTACTCCCGGGGAGCAAGTATCCATCGCGACTTCGAGCGACGACGGCGCCCCGGCAGCGCTTGCGGGCTTATGGATTGTGTGCGCCTCCGCCTTCGATCCGGACCCCCTGGACATCCACCCAGAAAGGCACCAACATCAGGTAATTATTGACTTCCCAGTATATACATGCTATCATGGCGTTGCCGGGCCGTTGGCGATCTCTGGGTTTCCCGTCTCGGAAGCCTGCGATCACCAATCGTCGGTCGTGGAGCAGTCCCCGTTGGGGCGTGCAGACCGGCCTATCATTACCTGACGGAGAGGATAGCATGACCACCATGTACCGCCTAACCGATGTCGCTCTACCATATCTGCTGGACAGCACCGCCGTATCCTTCTGCGCAAAGGGCCTCTACATTCTGATATGTCATGCCCAACCAGAATCCATTGCCCGCCTTGCGTCGGTGTCAGGAGTCAGTGAAGCCGTCGTCAAACGCGAATGCAACACCCTGAAAGAAGAGGGCTGGCTTAGCTTCGATATCACGAAGTCGCACCGCACCATCATCACTCCTACAGCCCCGGACCAAGTGCAGCAAGAACTGGTCAAGTGGATTGAGGGTGTCAAGGCAGCCTGGTTCCCTTTCGGAGAGAACCTCATGCGGGCGGTGCTCGACAACACCGTGGCAGTCTCACGCTACCTAGACAACTGCCGTCCGGTGCATATCGCCAATCCAAAATCAGGATACCGCCTTGAGTTTGACCGTTTCTACTACAGCTTGGGCGTGGCCTTCGAGTTTCAGGGCATTCAGCATCGGCAGCTCACATCCCTCCATGAAGGCAAAACAGAATTCGAGGAGGCACAGATGAGGGACCTGATGAAAATGGGTCTGTCCTTGAAGCATGGTATCGAGGTCGTGGAGATCACCGAGGACGATTTGCGGATCGGCAGGATGATAACCAAGATCCCGGCGAGACTGCCCCGCGTACGCATGGATCGAGCGAGCGAGTACGTGCGCCGCCTCGATCGATTCGGGCAAGAGTACATATACTGGTGCAGGCGCAAGAGGCGGCAGAACACGAAGCCAGGCGGAGGCGGCGCCTGAGCCCCAATCTCGACTAACCCTGGCTCCAGCCCTGGCTCCAGCCCCAGGCCCAGCCGTGGCCGCAACCGTCCCGCAGCTACGGGTCTGGCGACGGCTGTAACCTTAGCCTCGGCCCCAGGCCTGGGCATAACCAAGTCCTGGAGCATCCTACTCGTTTCCGGGCAGGTTTTCTGCGCAACCTGCCCGGAAACTGGGTGGTTTGGCGGGTACGAGTTGTCTGAATTCGCGCCGGCAACGGCACATCCATTTCCAGGAGCCTAACGGCCGGCGAATCCCCAGGTAGAGGCGGATTACATAATATGGCGACGCCCTCGTGTCTCCCGAGCCCGTCCGAAAAGGCTCTCAGGCGGTCTCCAATCCACCAGAAAAACCCATATTCGGCCGACCTGCTCCCCTTGGCCGTCCAAACCTCCCACATCCTGAGGAGGTCCGTCGGGAAACCACACATATTCCTTGTAGGTTCGCTAAATCCCTGCTAAACGCTGTTTCGCTGAATGGCCTGTTCAAGGCCGCATTCACCCATAACCGGCGACTCCGAGCGGAAGCAGATCCCCACGCGCGAAGGACATCGCCAGATCTGGAATACTACGTACCAGGCCGGATGCAGGGCGGAACAGTGGGCTGAGTATTGGGCTGCATCCCAGGCCTGACGCCGAGCTGGCCCCCGGGCCGGATGCCGGCGCTAGGCATTGGGCTGGGTACCCCCAGGCCGAATGATGGCCTAGACGCCAGCTCACAGCCAATCGCAGCCAATCACAGCCAATGACAGCCAATCGCAGCCAATCGCAGCCAATCACAGCCAATGACAGCCAATGACAGCAACCGTGGCAGACTGCAGGGGAGGATGAATCGTTTCATGGCACACCGGAAGCTCTGGATACGTCGTACCCGGGTATCGGTTGTAGGTACTGGGCTGGTGGGCTCGACTTTCGCGTATACGCTGGCCGTGAGCGGGCTGGCGGCGGAGATTGTCCTGGTGGACGCGCGTCCCGGCCGCGCGGAAGGCGAGGCAATGGACATCTCCCATGGGGCTCCGTTCATCCCTCCGGTGCACATCAAGAGCGGCGACTGGGACGCAACGTCCCGCTCGGATCTTGTGGTGGTCTCCGCCGGCGCCGCTCAGCAGCCGGGCGAAAGCCGTCTTGAGCTTGTTCGACGGAACGTGGATGTCTTTCGCGAGATTATCCCGCATATTGCCCAGGCTAGCCCGGATGCTGTCTTGCTTATAGTCACCAATCCTGTGGACATAATGACATACGCCGCCATACGCTTCTCGGGTTTCGCTCCAGGCCGCGTGATCGGGTCGGGCACCCTGCTCGACAGCGCCCGCCTGCGCCACATGCTCAGCCGACATTGCCGGGTGGCTCCCGCCAACGTGCATGCGTACATAATAGGAGAGCACGGCGACTCGGAGGTGCCGGTGTGGAGCACAGCCAACGTAGCGGGACTGCGCCTCGACGAGTATTGCCCGGTGTGCGGTCGGGGGTGCGACCGTGAGGTGCGCGACCGCATCTTCCATCAGGTTCGCGATGCTGCCTACCACGTGATAGAGCGGAAAGGCGCCACATACTATGCGGTCTCGCTGGCAATGACGGCCATTGCCCGCGCGGTGCTGCGCGACGAGAACGCCATCATGACGGTTTCGACCCTGATGGAAGGCGGGGTCGGTCCGGGCGGGATCGACTCAGATAGCCGAGATGGCCAAGACAGCCAAGACGGCCGAGATAGCCGAGATAGCCGAGATAGCCGCGACGGCGAGGTGGACCCGGGCGGCATCTGCCTTTCCTTGCCCGCGGTGGTTGATAGATCCGGTGTCAGCCGCGTGCTCAAGATACCCTTGGCTGAGGATGAACGGCGGGGCCTGGCCAAGTCGGCATCCATACTCCGTGCAGTCGTCCGAGACGCAGGTCTTGCCTGAACCTCCAAGCGCTCAAAAGGTTTTTGGCAATCGATGTCGTAAATCATTACGTGGTATGTGGACAGGCGTCGGCCTGTTGGGACTCACTACACAACTCGCATTGCCAGGTGCTGCTAAACAGGGAATTTCCCCAAGCGTGTGGGGGTGAACCGTCTGCGAGGAGGCGTTGCCATGCGACTTGCTGCGAAGAATGAGCTGTGTTCAGGGTGCAGAGTATGTCAGGTGGCGTGTTCCCTATCGATCCTGCGGGAGAACAACCCCAAGAAAGGCCTGCTCAGCATCGACCCGCACTTCCCAGTCCCGGGGAACTATAGTATCAGGTACTGTACACAATGTGGAGAGTGTGCCGCCGTATGCCCTGTGGAAGCCATCACTCTAGTCGAAGGTGTGTACCTAATCGACAAGGAGACTTGCATCGGATGCATGGCTTGCGTTGAGGCATGCCCGCACGGCGTGATGGTCGTGCACAAGGGCGAGGACACTCCGTCCAAGTGCACACTGTGCGGCGCGTGTGTGGAGATGTGCCCGCGCGGCGCGGTCTACGACGCCGACACCGGGGAAGGGGGCAGGTAGGATGGGCGGCGGATACATGGGCAAGATCCTCAGGGTCAACCTTACCAACAGGTCGGCGAAGGCCGAACCCCTTGATCCCAAGATGGCGCATGATTTCGTCGGCGGCCGGGGTTTTGTGCAGAAGATTCTGTATGACGAAGTGCCGGTCGGCGCCGATCCCCTGGGCCCCGACAACAAGGTCGTCATGGCTCCCGGGCCATTGTCGGGCGTGTTCATGCCGGCCAGCGGCAAGATTCAGTTCGGCGCCCTGTCGCCTGCCACCGGCATCATGGGCGACGCCAACATGGGTGGTCACTTCTCCGCGGAGATCAAGTATGCGGGGTATGATGCCATAATCATTGAAGGGATGTCGGACCATCCGTGCATCGTGGTGGTGGACGACGACAAGGTAGAGATACGCGATGCTGCGCGATACTGGGGCAAGGGTTCGGCCGCCGCGGAGAAGATGATCAAGGACGATCTGGGGGAGGACTTTCAGATAGCCCTGATCGGCCCGGCGGGCGAGAACAAGGTCAACATAGCCTGCGTTTCGCATGACTTCGGTCGGCAGGCCGGGCGCACCGGAATAGGGGCCGTGATGGGTTCGAAGAAGCTCAAGGCCATCGCGGTTCGCGGCAGCAATTCCATCCCGCTGGCCGACCCTGATCGTGTGTACGAGCAGGGAAGGAAGATGTTCCACGGCTGTTTCGCCAAGCCCGGCTTCAAGGAGTGGACCCCTCTTGGCACCTCGGGCGTGACCCCGTGGGTGAATGAAGTGGGCGCGTTCCCGACCAAGAACTTCTGGACCACCTTCTTCGAAGACCATGAAGGCATCGGCGGCGAGGCGCTCAAGGAGCGGATCTGGCTCACCGACAAGGGCTGCTTCGGGTGCCCGACTCCGTGCGGCAAGTATTCGCTTACCCGGGTCGGCGAGAAGGCAGCTTACGTGGAGGGCCCGGAGTACGAAACCGTGGCTCTTCTGGGCGGAAACTGCATGCTAAGGACCATCGAGGAAGTTGCCTACGCCAACTACCTGTGCGATGAACTCGGCCTCGATACCATATCCGGCGGTTCGGTGGTGGCGTTCGCCCTGGAGTGCGCGGAGCGCGGCATCATCACTGAAGAGCAGATCGGCCGCAAAGTGCAGTGGGGCGATATCGACTCCTTTGAGTATCTTATAACCGCCATCGCAAAGCGCGAAGGCATCGGCGATATCCTTGCCGACGGGGTGCGGGCGGCTGCCGCCAAGTTCGGGCAGGGGTCCGAGAAATTCGCCATTCACGTCAAGGGCCTCGAGTGGAGCGGATATGAGGCGCGGTGGGCGCCCGCCATGATGTTGGCTTACATGACGTGCGACATAGGGGCCCATCACAACAGGGCCTGGGCCATCACATACGACGTGGCCAAGGGGCGCGAGGAAGTCGAGGGGAAGGCGGCCAAAGTCATCGAGCTGCAGCGGATCCGCCCGTCCTTCGACCTTCTGGGCGCATGCCGCCTGCAATGGGTGGAGATCGGCTTCGAGTTCGAGCATTACCCCGACATGTTCGAGGCCGTGACCGGGCGCAAGATGACTGTGGAGGAGCTGTACGAGGCCACCGATAGGGTATGGAATCTCACCCGAACTCGGGCGTTCCTGGAAGTGCCGGGGTTCGGACGCAACTCCGATTATCCGCCGGCGCGGTTCTACGAAGAGCCCATACCAACCGGGCCAGGCAAGGGCAAGATGCTCACCATGGAACAGCTGGACTTCATGCTGGACGACTACTATGCCCAGAGGGGCTGGGACGCAAATGGCAAGCCCACCCGTGCCGCGCTTGAGCGGCTGGGCCTCGAAAAGTGCGTGCAGGATCTGGAGAGCCGGGGCTTGCTGCAGGGTTTGCTGTGAGTCCTGCCGCGGGGCGTGCCACATGTTGCTGCGGAAGCAGGCAGGAGCGGCCCGCAGGACAGGGGCTGGCAGCAAGCCAGGAGCGGCCCGCAGGACAGGGGCTGGCAGCAAGCCAGAAGTGGCCCGCAGGACAGGGGCTGGCAGCAAGCCAGAAGTGGCCCGCAGAATGGGAATTGCCAACAAGCCGGGAGTGGCCGGGATGATGGCCGGCCATTCGTGCACAGGATTGACAGTTCTATGAGAGGACTGGTACAGGTTTGAACGTAAGGGTGATAGTCCACGGGCATGCCCTGGAGTACTTCCCGGATCCGCGCGAGGAGTTCGACTTCGAGTTCGAGCCGGGCGATACCGTTGCTGACATGCTCGCCAGGCTCGGCATCCAGACCGAGCTGGTAATGCGGGTGGTGGCTGCGGGCAGACCGGCCACGAAGTCGCACGTCCTCGTCGACGGCGAGACTATCATCCTGTTCACACCTGTTGCAGGGGGATAGGCGGTTTGCACAGCTTAGTTCTCCATTCTCACTATGTTGCTCACTGTGTCGGAAACAAGCGAGTCTCCCCACGGGTGTGGGGGTAGGAGTGCGGGATTAGGCGTATGCAGAGAGGTATAGTGAGAGCTGAGGGGTGATCCCACCATGGACTGCGCGAGGGTGATTCAACTACTCCGAGATAGCCGCGACTACTTGCGCGCCGAGTATGGAGTCAGCAGGATTGGGCTGTTTGGCTCTGTGGCCCGTGGCGAGGCTGACGAGTCAAGCGACGTGGATATCATCGTAGAGTTTGAGCGTCCGGTAGGACTGCAGTTTGTGGAGCTCGCGGATTATCTGGAGGATCTGCTAGGTCGTGACGTAGACCTTTTGACTCCCGCTGGGATTCAGGCGATTCGTTCGCCGCGTATAGCTGAGAGCATCAGGCAGGGTGTCGTCTATGTCTAGGCGGACAGACGCAGAACTGCTTGGCGACATTCGCGAGGCTATCCAGCGCGTTCGTGACTATACCGCTGGAATGGATTACACCGAATTCGCCGCGGATACAAAGACGCAGGATGCGGTTGTGCGGAACATCGAGATCGTAGGTGAGGCAGCCAAGCACCTGTCGGAGCAGGTGCGCCGGCGCTATCCCCATATGCCGTGGAAGCAGATGGCGGGAGCACGTGATCGTCTGATTCACCACTACTTTGGCGTGAACATTGACATTGTGTGGCAGATCGCTGACGCTGAGCTGCCGATGGTTCAATCAATTCTGGAACGCATTGTGCCCGACGAACGAGGTAGCTGACAGGCATCGGGGCGATGGCCAATGATATCATCCGGCGCGGAGCAGGCATCAAGCAAGCCAACTCCCGCGACCGGGGCGCGTTGTCTGGGGCGCGCTGTGCATGGTCCTGCGCGTTCCGCTCCACGCCCACGTTCCGCTAGATGTTCCCATCTGGGCATTTGCGCGCTGCTCTAGGCAACCCAGTTGGAGGGCAAAGCGGCTTTATGCAGGGATAGGCCCATCGAAACCATGCGTAGCAGGGGTTTACCCAGCCTGTCGGAAAACCGGAAGGTCTTCTCGCCTGCCTGCTGATATTCCGCACGGTTCTGCGCGGTCGGGCGAAATCGTAGGCCGTTTCGGGGATCGTGGAGCCTCCAATGGCAGTCGCCTATGGTCCGGTATCGATATGGCATGTTCTCGCACTCGCTCTAGCTGCGCATTCGTCAGGCGTCCATCTCCTGGAAGAGGAAGTGTTGCCGCCGGTTGAGTTCGGGCGGGCCCACTTGTGCAGAACCGTTGGGTATTCCGACAGGCTCCGCCAAAACCCTACCTTGAAAATAGCCCCCGTGCGATTGCATTTTCATCCTGCGTGGCGCCGACAGCGTCGGCATGAGGGACTGCCGGAAAACCCAACGGTCGGTAGCGAGTCCTCCTTGAGCGTAGCGCTGCGATTCTCCGAAGTCTCAGGTTGCTTGCCCAGCTGCTGATCTCCGAAATGCCTACTCTCCACATATTACATGCGGAACGTGAGCTCACGCGCCGGCGACGCCTATTTCAGGAACCTCCCGTCGCGCTGCACTGTCCGACCGTCTACCTGGATTTCGCCGCCGCGGCGCAGGTCGGCGATCATGTCCCAATGGATGGCGGAGTCGTTTTCGCCTTTGGCCTCCGGATATGATTGGCCTAGGGCCAGGTGGATCGTTCCGCCGATCTTCTCGTCGAACAGAATGTCACGGGTGAACTTGGTGATCCCGTGGTTCGTGCCGATGCCGAATTCGCCGATGCGGCGGGCGCCTGGGTCCGTATCCAGCATCTTCAGGAGGAACTCCTCGTTTTTTGCGGCGCGCGCCTCAACTACTTTCCCCTGGGAGAACGTGAGGCGTACCCCCTCCACTTCGCGGTCCATGTAGATCGCAGGATAACTGAAGGTTATGTAACCCTCGGCCGAGTCCTCCACCGGGGAGTAGAACACCTCGCCATCAGGCATATTGTAGTGCCCGTCGCAGTTCACTCCGGGTCGACCATCGATGGAGAAGGTCAGGTCCGTGCCCTGGCCGATCAGGCGTACCTGCCGGCCGCCGTCGAATAGCTGCTTGATTGTTTCCTGCTCGCGCGAGAGCGCTGCCCAGTCGACGTTAGTCGCGCCGTATACAAAGTCTTCATATTCCTCCAGCGACATCTCGGCCTTCTGCGCCAGGGCGTTGCACGGGAAGTTGCAGCCGCACCAGCGCACATTGCCGGCCATCACGTAATCGGAGACGGGCTTCATCGTCCGGCTCCTCGCCGACAGCTTGGCCGGCTCCACATTGGCTGTCTCGGCCAGATTCGCCGGCGCGGAAATGCGTATTAGGCATTGCGATGCCTTGTACTCGTCCAGATCGATGGGGAGCAGTGTGCCTATCTGCTCGTCCGAGGCCTGTTCGAAGTAGATGCGGCTGATCTCGGGCATGTACACCTTAAGCCGCGGGAATCCTCCGCGCTGCATGACCCTCCGGTAAACCGCTTTCGCCAGCGGCGCGCCGCCGACATCGGTGCCGACCATAACCACATCGCCTTTGCCTACTCCCACGGAGTAGTCCACAAGTATCTCGGCCAATTTCTCAATCCTCGGGTCCATCAGCATAACCTCCCACAATACCCACTGCACAGTCATTCATCGCCCACAGACGCTACAATTCTGGGTGTGCAAGGCGAATCCTGCCATCGGGCAGGGATGGGCATCACCCGCCTGGCTGATTGTGCCACACCGTCTTAACCGGTATACTCAATATGAACACAGAAAAGCGAGCAAGGCGGGAAGTTGATGCAGCATACCACGAGCCAGGAAGAGATTCAGGCTGAGTACCGCGGTTTCAAGCTGGATCCGTTCCAGGTAGAAGCTATCCGGCATTTGAATGAAGGGCGGTCGGTGCTGGTATCGGCGCCCACAGGGGTGGGCAAGACGCTTGTTGCCGACTACCTGATTGAGCGGATGTTCCGCGAGGGCCATAGGGTGATATACACCGCGCCCATCAAGGCTTTGAGCAACCAGAAGTTCAAGGAGTTCAAGCGACTCCTGGGCGCGGGCAATGTGGGCATAGTCACCGGGGATGTGGCGATCAACTCCACTGCGCAGATCCTGATCATGACCACTGAGATATTCCGGAACATGCTCCATTTGAGCCCGGAGGAGCTCAACGGAGTGTCGCACGTCATATTCGACGAAATCCACTACCTGTCGGACGAGGAACGAGGCACGGTGTGGGAGGAGTCGATTATCTTCGCTCCCGAATCCATGCGCCTGCTGGGCCTTTCGGCCACGATCCCCAACGCCGACGAATTGGCCTTCTGGATACAGGACATCAAGAAACACGAAGTTGCGGTGGTGAGGCACTTCAAGCGAGTGGTGCCATTGCGGCACTTCGTGTTTGAGCGCACTCGCGGCGCGTGTAGCCTGGCTGAACTCAAGGAGTTCAAGTCCAAGCGCGACAGGGAGATCGAGGAATCCGACGAGCTTTGGGAGCCGGAAGGGCCAAGGTACGCATCGACTACACACGTCGACCTCGTGGACTACCTGTCCAAGCAGCGTAAGCTGCCGTGCCTGTATTTCGTGTTCAGCCGGCGGCAATGCGAGGAGAAGGCCGAGGAGCTCGGCCGGGTGGTTAACTACCTGACGCCCGGGGAGCGCAGCCAGGTGCTCACGTTCTTCGACGACCGGATCGAAGGCATGAACATCGACTCTATGCCCAGTGTCAAGCGGATGCGCAAGACGCTGGAGCGGGGGATAGCGTACCACCATGCAGGCCTGCTGCCGGTGCTTAAGGAGATTGTGGAAGACCTTTTCGAACGCAAGATCATCCGCGTGCTTTACGCCACAGAGACCTTTGCGGTGGGGATCAACTTCCCTGTCAGGACTGTCTGTTTTGACAGTGTCAGGAAGTTCAACGGGGTGGACTTTCGTCCTATGACCGCTCAGGAGTACTTCCAGATGGCGGGGCGCGCTGGCCGGCGCGGGATCGACGAGGAAGGCTACGTGTATATCCTCACCGACCTCAACTACTTTCGCCCCGAGGAGTACCCAAGCACCGACGAACGCACGGTCGAACCTCTGGTGAGCAGGTTCACCGTGTCCTACAACACAGTCGTGAACCTGGTGGCCACTCGTTCGCCCGAGGAGATCCACAGAGTGCTCAAGCAGAACTTCGCCAGCTACCAAACGAACGCGGAGCGCCACGAGATCGAAGCAGGATTGGTCACCGCGCGCGAGCTGGAGTCGGAGATCGTGGGCGGCGCGTGTGAGCGGCTGAACCAGGCAGGATGCCCCCTCTACGCCAGCGGGCTCAACGCCCGGGTCGCAGACCTCAGGTTGCAGCTGAAGCGAACGGCCCGGCGGCGCCGGAGCAAGGACAAGCGCGCCGATATCCGCTCACAGCTGGAGGCGGTCCAGGCTGAGCTGGGCTCGCTCCAGACCCAGAAGTGCACGACGGCGCAGAAACGCGCGTGCCGCAAGCTCCTTGCCAGGCGAGGAGTGATCGTTGGGCGGATGCAGAGCTTGTACGAGCGCATGCGTCGCCTGGGCAGCGAAGAGCGGTTCGTCCATGAGTTCAGGCGCAAGCAGGCTTTGCTGGAACGACTGGGCTATATGAAAGACGGCAAGCTCCTTCCGCGCGGCGAGATTGCGCGCGAGCTCCACACTCAGGAGTTGCTCGTCACCGAGCTGATCTTCTCAGGGGTGTTCCACGAGTTTACGGAAGACCAGATAGCGTCGCTCGCGGTGTGTATCGACTACGAGCCGCGCCGGGGAGAGTTCCCGGCCAAGTCGGTGCCTTTTGATGTGGACAGGATCAGGGAGATCGCTGCCCAAGTGGAGATGGTGGAGGAAAGCTATGTGGGCACGAGCACAGTGCGGTTCTTCACCGGACTGGCCCCCCTTGCGTACCGGTGGAGCCAGGGGGCCGAGTTTGCCGACATGCTGCGCGGCTCGGCCTATGCCGAGGGAGACGTAGTATCGGCCTTCCGCCGCAGCATCGACCTGCTGCGTCAGGTGCGCGCCGCGTGCAAGGCCGATGCCGCTCTGGTCGACAAGGTTTCGGATGTTATGAGGCGGATCGACCGCGACGTGGTCGAGGTGGTTCTGTAGGCCGAGTGGTCTGAGCGGTCTGAGCGCGCTGAGTGCGCTGAGGGGATGGAGCGGTTGCGAGTATCCGCTGAAGCGTCTTCTCCCTCAGTTCGCCCACGGCGTCGAAATCGATGTTCGGCGTGTAGAAAGACTCCAGGAAATGATGGGCGCGGCGCGCCTCGCCCAGGAAGTGCACTGCCCTGGACATCGCTTCATGCATTAGTTTGCGGTCGTACTCGATGATGTCCTGGTTACGTCGCACCGTGGCCGGGTCCAGGCATTGCTCCATGTCGATGATCACATCGCGGACGGCGCTGTCGGGCGAGGCCGTCCACTCGTGCGGTTCTACGGATGTGATTATCGCAGTCCCGATAGACGGGATCACCAGGTGTTCCAGGCTTGCCGGGTTGAGCGAACAATGGAACAACTCTACATCCATGCCGCATTCCACGGCGCGGGCTGCCGCACGGGAGATCAACGTGGACTTGCCCGAACCCGGTCCCCCTCGCACTATGTACTTGCGGTCACAGCCGGATACCACGGTATCGAGGTAGTTGACAAAACCGTCGGGAGTGATCGCCGATGCGAACAGATGGCGTTCGGCCCCGGGGCAGTCGGCGACCGGCGCGTCTTCCACTATCTGGTCCACGACCGACCGGGCGATTTTGTTGGCGACTCCGGTCATGAGGGCCTCAGCATTGGCCTCGCTCCAGTCGTCCAGCACGTCGCCTGCAGTGCGCAGGAATCGGTACGCCCTTTGGAAGAGCCGGGATATGTTCTTGGTACATGTGACTATGTCATTGCGAGAAGCGCGGATTGCGGATTCGTTCCAGTAGTCTCCGAGATACAGGATCTCGTCAATAGCGCCT
>Ga0255347_1006029_pt1 | contig 13442 bp, 12 predicted proteins | sample wastewater_treat_2_FD_192479 | JGI IMG/M metagenome (GOLD analysis project Ga0255347, IMG submission 192479) | Wastewater microbial communities from Lulu Island WWTP, Vancouver, Canada - plant24 | ecosystem: Engineered > WWTP > Wastewater > Unclassified | place: Canada: Vancouver, British...
ATTACCCATGCAGTCGGCAAATGTGCAGACATTGCCTCTCCTGGTAAAGACACACCTGACAAGATCATTGATGTTCATGATATCAATCTCATGGTAGTGATCAAGTGACTGATCAAGCAGGTAAACCAGCAGATCTCCAAATTTTTCCGGGGCAAGTGCCCATTCATTCGGACTTTCACTTCGTAGTGACGGGAGTGCAGGATGAAGCTTCATCGTAAACCCCTGGTCGATGAAGAACTGCACTATCGATTCCCGCTGAGATTCAGAATAACCGGTAAAGGTACATATAAACCTTACATCAAGGCCATTTTCACGTGCAATACGGTACCCCTCCATGGTCTTCCTGAAATACCCGTCTCCCCGCTGATAATCGGTAATGTCCTCAGGACCGTCGATACTGGACCCGATGGGAATATTATATTCTGCAAAAATTTTTGCAAGTTCTGGCGTCATTCTCCAGAGATTGGTCTGAATTGCGAATGATGGCTTGTTTTTTGCAAGGCCCTCTGCAAGAAGAGGAAGAGCCTGCCTGTAAAAGGATGATCCGGCAAGGAGAGGTTCGCCTCCATGAAATGTTATCGTAACAGGATCATAACGAAAATCAGAGAGCCAGGCAACCACATCTTTTACAACCTTTATATTCATCACCGGAGAGCCTTCTTCAGAACTCCAGCAGTATTTACAATTAGAAGGGCATCCAAGGGTGGGGATGATCATGATATGAAACGGGGTTTTCATCAGGGCATCACAACAGGATATACTTTTATTTTAATACATAAATTAGATGTGCACCACCTTACCTGATACATCATATAGAGAGAAAGAAAGAATATTTCTATATCAGTTTAGCGACGGCAATCTAATGGTTGTAACACGAAAATTAGAATCGACATAACTTTTTCTTTGCGAAATCAAGTGAGGAAAATTACTTTCGGATGCAGCACCTTATGAATGAATATCTCTCTTTTTTCCTGAGTTCTCCTAAATATAAATGAGGTATTGCAACCGGATTTAGAAAAATTAATCATTTCACTCTCTTTTATATAGTTTTTAGAGATAGCATCCGCAATAATCATTGAGGTTCGCCTGGAATTAACTATACCCGGCCTCTACAGCTCAAGAATGGGTAGCAACTGGGACATTGCGAATTTAATGAGCAATGAACCGCGTACGAGTTCCATTCGAAGTTCAATTCACTCATTGCTGTATCCTAACCCGAATGTGATCTCTTTTCGATTAACTTTTGATACTTGAAGAAGATGTTCAATGAAAATTATTCTCTATAAAAGTGGCGGAATGAATACATCAGAACTCGTTGCAAGCCAGTTAATCGTACATAATGCTGCCATAACTCACGAAATATTAGAAACAAATGGAACTATAATATGTTAGTATGTCATGAGAAAAATAACCTGGTGGGTTACCGTCAGCTTGGAGGCGGTCATCGACTCATCATATGGGAGGAATAATCTGTCTCTAAACCCCCGGGGGATCGGTTTATCAAAGAATTACCGATGTGTTACCCTCTGAACAATACTTCTCTTTTCAGGACCCTATAGGTATCTCCAGAATAACTTGTTGCCAATATTAATCCTGTATGAGTCCCTACCTTTTTTCCTTGCAGGGTAATGAGGTCATTTTTCACAATTTTTCCTTCTTTACTATCTAACAGCGTCCCATCAGGGCCTATAAGGACTGCTCTCCATGATTTGAAAACATTTGAATTTGGACCCCCTTCAAACACAAACTCTACTTTTTTTCCAGGTATTGGCCCCAGAATCTGGCCTAGTACGACCAGGTTTTCAGGAAGGCCTGGAAAATTGAGATAAAAATTCGCATCAGCCAAATTTACTGAGTCATCTGCAGGTATTTCTTTCTGAGTGCCTGTATCAAAAAAGATGGATGAGAGTGAAAAAGAAGATAATAGTCCGGTTAAGAATAAAATGGCGATGATAATTATTCCAAATATTATAACAAGGGCTGTCAGATTGTGTTTCGAAGAAAATATCTGTTTTTTATTAAGAGAGGAGATTATCCTGAGTCGATTTTGGTCCAGATCATTTGGATCAAAGTCCTGGGGCTTTGTAGTGTCTGTTCCAACAGCTTGAGAGGGTTTAAAAGAGGATATTGTTGCTCCACAATATTCACAATAATTTACACAGGTTTCTTTCAATTCCTTTCCGCAAGAACTACAAAACCTGGCCATCTATTACAACTCCTGCTTTGTCCCGCATTCAGGACAAAATTTTTGTCCTTCTTCAAGTTCTTTACCACAACCTGTGCAGAATTTCTTTTTTTCTTCAACTGGTGCTCCGCAAGACGGGCAAAACTTTGCTCCCGTCGTTAAAACTCCATTGCATTTTTTACAGGTAACTACCGGTTTTTGTTCAGCACCACATTCCGGACAGAATTTTATATCTGGAGGGATCGATTTTTTGCAGGATATGCAGGCTATATGTTCTTCATAAGGTTGAGGAGTTGTTTGTTGTGGTGCCTGACCCCCGAATTGTGTGGAATTTCCAAATGCCGGTGGGCTGGTCCCTGCACCTGCCATGCCCTGAGCCATACCCTGAGCCATAGAAAATCCTGCACCCATACCTGCACCTAACCCGGCAAATCCACCTGCTTCTCCTCCCTGGGCTGCTCCCTCTCCTATTCCTTCAATTGCTTTTCCTGTCTGGTATTGAAGGTAGTTAACTCCAAGTGCTGACATAGCTCCTCTTTTATCAACCGCCTGTTGTACTTCTTCTGGGAGATTGATATTCAACCCTGATAACTTCGTGATTATTAACCCATATGGTTCTGTCTCGGTTTCCAGCCTGCCAAGACAAAATTGTTCAATTTCCTGAAGATATGCAGGGATATCAAGGGCCGACATCTGTTTATTCGATTTCAGTTCTCCAAGAACATCATTCAGGATCATCACAATCTGGTCTTTCAGCCAGCCGACTATCTCTTCAGATTTTGTCAGTCCCTTTGTCCCGACAAACTGGGTAATTAGATTCATCGGGTCTGATACACGGTATGCAAATTGTCCAAAAGCCCGAAGCCTGATGACACCGAATTCGGGATCACGAAATGTTAATGGTTCGCTTGTCCCAAAAGTAGATCTGAAATCTCTTTTTTGCACCCAGAAAAATTCACCGATCTGTTTTACCCCGACGAGTGTTGCAGAGATTGCCTGAAGTCCGGCGATATTCTGGGTAGTCAGTGCATATCTGTCCGGTCTGTCAAAGATCTGCATGGCTTTCCCGTCTCTAAAAAAGACGCCGTATTCATCTTCTCTCACTACAACATTGTCATTCCACATTATATTTTCTGGAAGACGCCAGATGACATTCTCTCCTTTATGTTCTTCAACCCAATAAAAGAGTTTTCTTGCTTCAGTGCCCTTTATATCCGATCCTACTCCTATTCCTCTGGCACGGTCAAATAATCCCATTAGAAAGCCCCCAGGTTGGCCATAGTTTCATGCCGTTTTGAAAATATGTCTGATAAATTTCTCATACCATTAGTGACTTCCAAAATTTTTTGCTGAACCAATGTGAATGAATTTTCTCTGGAATAATTTAGAGCATTGAATGATTGACCAGTTAAGTCCTGAATCAGATTAATCATTGAAAAGTCAAATTCATAAAGTATGTTTAACTGCTCTTCACTGATCCGGTAATTGGGTGATATTCCTGAATACCCTTCATCTGCGTGCCGTATACGTGCTTCGATACCGGTTGCAATCTGAATTGCATTACCAACCTCGTTGATAATTGATAATTCAAGAGAACGGGAAAGATTTTCACGAATTTGTTTGAGATTTTTTAAAACTCCGTCGTGGATTGCATCAGCTAACTGGATTCGCAGTAACGAATCTGCAATACGAATATCTTCCCGTTTTCGGTACCCGCGAAAACCAGGGATGGCTAGTTGTATATTTTTTATTAAACCCCTGTCTTCTTCGACACGTTCCCGCAAATCGACCATTTCTCTTTTTCCTCTCTATTTTTTTGTATATGTGTATACCATAAATGCAAGGGCCGCTCCTGCAATTAATCCTCCAAAGAATAATCCAAAATCAATCTCAATTGGCGGAGGTCTGAGAAGAATACTGACAACTCCGAATAATGCGAGGAGTCCTGCAAAACCCAGAAGGTAGGTATTTTTTTTCCCAAGACCATACCCCAGTGCTCCAAGTATCATTCCAAGACCAATAAAAAATACAGAGGCGACCAGATAAAAATCCCCGTTACTGAAATAGTTAATAATCAGTGCTACTCCAAACATAAGGGCTGCTCCAGCCCATCCCATCTGAAATCTTTTATCATTTTCAGCCATTGTTCTTCTCCAAATAATAAGAGTTGATTTCTCACGATATACTAAAAAGATATTGTATTTATTCTTGAGATATTAAAAGGGAAAGAAAAAATAGATTGGATCAGACAGGGTTTTTTATAACTCTCATCATTACATTTGCATTTGGACCCATCCCAAATAAACTTGGGTTTTTAACTTTCAGGACTGCTGGATTCGAGAGAGTTACAACTGTGTCATATTGGGTTACTTCAGACTTATCATAACTGGATACAGTTGAAAAACTGACATCTATTGGTTCATCCGATTGTAATGTTACCCGGTATTTACCAGGGTCAAGATCCATTGTATATTCTCCTTTATCTTCAATGACAATCTGAGAATCCATCAAAGTAGCTGGTTGTTCAGTACATCCTGTACATAGCACTGCAAAAACCATAAATAATCCGATAACTACCAAAGAAAGCTTTAGCATATACATAACATGATAATACAACTATAAAAAAATTCCTTAAGTTGCATCACCCTGAATCTCCTCGTTTGGAATCCAGACGCAGAAAAATTGCTGTCAATGATGGAAACTTTTCGTTAAGTATCTTTGGGAAAGGTCATCGTCGATACCACAATTCTATCACTATATGAATAAGATCTATGTGAAATAGAATATTGGAGATAAGGGTGAATTGACTAATCTTTCATAAGAAACCCACATGAACTGCTTTGCGGTTCACACCTGAAACTATGAAAATTGCAACAGTTACAAATGATGAAAGTTAACTGATCAGATGCAATTTTCATGGGAAATTAATTAAAAAATATTTGCCGTGTGTCTCCATATTAAATCAGAAGATTTTTAGGTTTAAACGATCCTCTATTGCCTTTTTTACAGTACTATCGATGGTATCCAGAGAAAAGGACATTTCATGGCTGAATAAAAAGTTGTTCTCAATAAACATCATATTATAGTGCGCGGTGTCAGTGGTTATTAATATCATCTCACCGATTTTCAAAAACGTAAAACCAGGACTGATGATATCTGTATTCTCTACTGCAAACGGAATACTAATATATTTACTGGATTTCGCAGGAATGACAATCATTTCATAATCTAAATGCTGAATTGCATCGCGATTTATGAGGTTTCTTAAAGAGGTATAGTAAAATATATATTCATCTTCTTATGAATTGTATTTCATGACTGTTTTTTCCTGCCCTCAATGTGGTGCCCCTGTTTCTGTATCTCCACGAATCAGTTTTCATTCATGCGAATATTGCAATACAACATCATTTATTGATCGTTCAGGGGTGATGTTTTATTACCTGATCCCATTTATCATTGAAAAAGACTCTGCAGAAAAGATTTTTGCCCGATGGTTAAAAAACCCCAGAATGGCCAAAGATTTACATACAAATGCTAAAATAAAAAATTTTAAGCGTACACTTTTTCCGGTGTATCTCTTTACCCGTTTAATTAATGGAGAAGAGAAAAAATTTACTCGTCCGGCCAGAGGAACCCTTATTGAAGGGATAGAAAACCTGACAGTTCCACCCGGTTCAATGAAGATCTATGATAACACCATCGATACTCAGAACGCTGAACGAATAGACCCGGATATCACAATGGAAGTCTATCTGCGTGACCTGCCGGGAACAGCAGTTTCACAATCCCTTCTGTATTTTCCGATATACCAGGTGGAATACGAATTCAACGGTGAGACCTGGCACGCAGTAATTGATGGATCATCAGGTGCCGTGCATGCTACTATGTATCCTGTCCGTTCATCACTCCCTTTTGGAACAGTTTTCTTCATTGGGTTTATGGCAGGTCTTCTGGGAATACTCTTGGGGATATATATCCACCCGGTTTTTTTTATTCTTATTTTATTAGGAATAGTAGCTACCAGATTTATGGCACGTTCAATCATTGGTGCCAGGGCATCTTCAGTGGAGGGATAACATGGCAAAACTTATGGTAAATTTAACCTGCCCCTCATGTGGTGGTGCGTTAAAAGTTGATGAAGGGGATTCATTTATTATTTGCCCGTTTTGCGGGACAGCAAGCACTACCGGATCATTTGAAAAGGAAAAGACCCTCCAGTGTCAGCTCAGGGTCTCTCAAAAAGATGCCGAAGAACGGGTGAAAAAATGGTTTTCCGAAGGTTCCCTTGTTCATAAAAAAGCTAGTGATTTGGAAAAAACCGGGAAGATAACTGAGACAAACCTGATTTATCTCCCTTTCTGGAGGATGATAGGACAGGGCAGAGCAATTGTGTGTGGATATAATAAAGTTCAAAGTGATAATAAAACCACGATTGATTACAAAGAATCTGACGTGAGTACCGTCTGTGAATGGAATGGTATAGCCTGTAATGCTGATGAGATTGGGGTCCAGGAAATAGAGGTTCCTGAAGGAGAAGTAAAAGCAGTCGATGAAGAAGAAGTTGTTGTCTTTGATACCAGTGAATCAGTACATGATGGAATTGAACGCGCTGTATGTGGAATCAGGGACATTGTGTATAACAAAGCTGCTTCCGGAATATCGAATATCACGTTTGCAAAAAGTTTTGTTTCTCCCAGGTCTTTTAGTAAAATACTATACCCATTCTGGATTGTCAGATATTCATACCAAAATTGTGGGTATTTTGCAGTAATTGATGGTTATACCAATGACATATGCTCAGGGCGTGCTCCAGGTGATATTAACCGGCAGATATCATTTGGAAGTCTTGGTTCAATCCTGACAGGAGTCATCGGAGGAATATTAGTCTATTCTTTTCTTGAAATTGTGCCCCAGCTGGAAACTTCATCAGGTGAAATCGTAATGCTTGCAGTGATTGTTCTTCTCATCATTGGGATGATTATCGGTGGTATATCCTACCAGACATTCAGACACGGATCTGAAATCATTGAAGGAAAATTACCTGGCGTTAATAAATGAGGTAATATATCATGTTCCAGTTAACAATTCTAAAATGTGCTTCATGCAACAATAATCTGACCGCCACTAATAAAAATCAGATAATTGTCTGTAAAAACTGTAATACTCCGAATGAAATATATAAAGGTGAGACATACCCTGTCCGGGTAACATATGTACCTTCTCCCGGAGGAGAACCACAAAATCAGGTTTATCTCCCTTTCTGGGTTGTAACAACCCAGATTGATATTAAAAGTGAGGAGATCAAGGGAGGAAAAATCATGAGATTTTTGAAGGGTGAACATGATCTTCAAGGTACTCAAAAGATATGGGTAGTTGCAGGAGATCTCGACGACGCAGAATCGGAAAAACTGGGGTACCAGTACACCAAAACACAACCTGGATTCTCGCATGGAAAAACTGAATCGATCCAGGAGATGCCAGTAATCCGGGACCACAATGAAGCAACACAGATTGCCGAATACCTCTTTTTAAAATATGAGGTTAAGAGATCCGGCACTCTGCAGTATATTGATTACTCTATCGAATTCTCAGACCGTGAGCTTGTTTTCCTCCCTTTTATCAGAAAGGGTGATGCATACTCTCCATTAGTCTGATTTAAACACCGGTTAACAACAGGAAAAAGGAGCCTAAAAGACCCACCCAGACACCAAGGAGAATGGAAATCGGGTACCCCGGAGAGATAAGCCGGGTAGAATTATCCCCTTTTAAATCCTCTTTAATATTCCTGATATCACTCATAATCAGCCTGATCGCCATGATTAAAACGCTGTTCTGTTGTGCGGCCAGGGCGTAGAGCAGAGTGATTAACAGCGCAAGAACAAGGATGAGATTGTTAAGGTAATAACCCGACATTAAGGAAAAGCCTGCAAGAACAATAAAAATTAATATAGCTGGTGCTCCTGTCTTTAGAATATTGTTACATGATTGTGATAATGCTCCAGGAATTGTCCGTAGCCCTGCAAGCCCCTTTTCCCTGAACATCATCAGAATAAAACCTATAAGCATCCACAACACTGTCATGGGAATTAAATCATTGTACTGTAAAGCGAGATCAATCTGAAAAAACTGGATAACTGGGTTGAATAGTTCGTAAAATTGACTGAAATACTGATTAAGTATTTCTTTGAAGACTACGTTGTATTGGATGAGAAAAATATTGATAATAAATGCGATTATTGCGAATCCAAGAATCATGCCAAGATACCGTTTCCAGGATGACAGCATGGATCTGCCCAAAAGAGATATGAGCTCAATGGTTGATTGGGGTGCACTAATGACCCTCCCATATTCATCATTTGTCTTCTTCATATGATGTTCATCCTTTTTTTATTAGCTGGTGATTAGCAATTAAACTATAAAAAACATGGGGCAGTCTATTGGCGATAATTATCGTTTCCTACTTTTGTAATAAAAATTATTCATCTATCTCAATTTCCCAGCAGCTACCTGATGATTGTAATACGAATATAAAAATTGATCGTAACTATTCAGTCGGCTTAGGTTAATGCAAGATAACCTTCATCATACGAATATCTCGTTCCGCCTTGATTATTGTCGAATGGAACGAGAGGGTCATCAATAAATCTCATCACGCTCTCTTTCCATTCTTTAAGCTTTTCGAGTAAGTTTCGTACAAATCTTTTTGTCTTTCTACCTCTTTTTATTTCATCTATAACTGGCAGAGGGAGATTTTCTGCTGTTTCTACTATTAAGATTGATTCTGGATTCAAGTTCTTTGACTCTGAAATCTAATATTTCGATTTTTTCATGAAAATGAATAATATATTCAATTACTTCAGGAGGTTTCTCCTTTATTTCAGATTTCAATTCTTCTGGAAAGTCCATTCGATAATTTGATGATAATACTCATTATAAAATGATATTTCGGTTATTATGGAATTTCACAAGAAGAAGACTCATATTTGAACAGATTTAGGGATGATTAGGAACAGAGCCCTGAGACCGGCTGAACAGTTACAAAAAATTTTTACAATCTGTTTTACTGTCTCTTGTCAGAATCAGGATCTTTTTATAACCCTGTTACAACCATCAGGTAACCATAACAGAGAAGAGATAAATAGAAAGAATTATATCCCCTATAGAGTAAATTTTTAATCTCTGATGTCCCGGAATCTTCTTCGTGTATTATATGTAGACGATGAAACAGTACTGCTTGACCTGGCAAAAATGTTCCTTGAACGTACACTTGAGTTTTCAGTAGATGTAACTGAGTCGGCAGTTGACGCACTGGAGATTTTATCCAGAAAAAAGTTTGATGCAATAGTATCAGATTACCAGATGCCAGTGATGAATGGCATCGAGTTTCTCATTCATGTAAGGGAAAAATTAGGCAATATTCCATTTATTCTCTTCACCGGTAAAGGAAGGGAAGAGGTTGTTATCAAGGCCATTGATAGCGGAGTTGATTTTTACCTGCAAAAAGGAGGCGATGCCAAATCCCAGTTTGCCGAACTTGCACACAAGATAAAAAAGTCAGTTGAGCAAAACATCGCAATAAAAACCCTTGAAGAGAATGAAAACCGGATGAGGTTAATCCTTGATGGGGCAAAAGAAGGGCACTGGGATGTAAACTTTCAGTCCGGAGAGATATATATCAGCCCAAGAGTTTGGGAGATGCTTGGATATCTTCATGAAGAAATGCATAAAATCAGGAAATTTAACTGGAAAACCCTTGTACATCCTGATGAAATACAAATGGCTGAAGAAAAGCTTCAGGAATATTATTCCGGGAAACATGATTTTTTTTCAATGGAATTAAGATTGTCTACAAAGAATGGAGGATGGAAATGGGCTTTTGTAAGAGGAAAAGTTGTTGAATATGATAATGATAATAATCCGGTCCGGTTTGTTGGAACCGTTACTGACATCTCCGAACAAAAAAAGGCAGAAGCAGAACTTCAGCTTGTAAAAAAGGACTGGGAAGCAATATTCAGGGCCATCGGAAATCCGATCTGTATACTTGACCCAAAGCACACAATCATCGATGCAAATGATGCAGTACTTTCGTTGACTGGAAGACCTTTAAACGAGATCATCGGGTTAAAATGCTGGAACCTGTTCCATGACCCAAAAGCCAGCAGCTTTGCCCCAGGCTGTCCCATGGAGACCATGAAAAAGTCCGGCAGAACTGAATCAGCTGTGATGAAAGTTGAGGCAATGGACAGGATATTTATCGTATCCTGCACCCCGGTTTTCAATGATGATGGTAATATTGCCAGGATAATACACATATCTACAGATATTACAGAAAATCAAAAACTTGAACAGGACCTTAAAGAGAACCGCGATTACCTTGACCAGATCTTCTCTTCTGTAAAAGAAGGGATTGTTATCGTCGATGCAAACACACACGAGATCCTTGATGTTAACCCGGCTGCAGCTCTGATGATCGGGGCCAAAAAAGAGGAGATTATCCATCAGGTATGTCATAATTTCATCTGTCCGAATGAGAAGGGAAAATGCCCGATCACCGATCTTAACGAGGCAGATGACGATGCAGAACGAGAACTATGCACTGTTAACGGAAATAGGATCCCCATCATCAAGTATGTGGTCCCATTCACGCATAAAGGGAGAGAATGTCTGCTTGAGACATTTATTGATAACTCTGAACGGAAGAAAACCCTTGATGAACTCATCGCTGCTTATGAACGCATTAAAGAAAGTGAAGAAGAGTTAAGGGCCCAGTACCAGGAACTTACGGTCCTAAAAAATTCTCTTGAAGACAATGAAAGAAAATTAAGGGCCATAATAGAGACAACCCCTGATGTAATCTGGGACCTTTCTCCTGATGGAACATTTACGTACCTGAGTCCACAAAGCTATGATATACTTGGATACCGGCCGGAAGAAAAGATTGGTTCAAAACTTGTGGACCTGGTAAAACCAGAACATAGAGAAGAGGTCATAGAGGTCATCAAAAAAGGTATGCTTGGCAGGACAGGATTATTAACATTTGATATTCCATGCATTCACAAAGATGGAAGAGAAATAATCCTTAATATTCGTTCTTCTCCATTAATTGATGATGATAATAATATCATCGGATTTCGTGGTGTCTCTCAGGATGTGACCGAGAAGGAAAAGATACTTAGCGATTTACGTGAACAAAAATACCAATCTGAGCTCCTGATCGAACAAAAAGATATCTTTTTGAACCAGCTGGCTCATGATCTGAGAACTCCGCTTACTCCCATTATCGGGATGGGGCCATTACTGCTCCAGGGAATAACAGATCCCGATGCACGGGAACTGGTAGAGATTTTTTTAAAAAGCGTAGAATATCTTCACAAGCTGGCTGAAGACATCCTTATGTATGCAGACCTTAACAGAACATGGACTCTTGATTCTTTTGAAAATTATGACATGTCAGACCTGATCTCTGATGCAATTGATGCAAACCTGTACCTGGCCGAACAAAAAGAGGTGTTTATCGAAAACGCAGCACTGCCCGGTATCATGGCACGTGTTTCAAAACCATATGCAAGAGTGGTATTTAGAAACCTCATTAACAATGCAGTCAAGTATAGTCCTCCAAAAGGGAAAGTGAGCATTAAGGTTTACCTTAGCGGCCAGGATATTGTTGTGTCAATATCAGATGAGGGAATTGGCATTCCCCCTGAATCCATCGATAAAATCTGGAATGAATTATTTATTGGTTCTTCATCCAGGATGGATCCATTCTCAAAAGGATTTGGGCTTCCCATCGTGAAAAAGATTGTAGAGCTTCATGATGGAAGAATAGAAGCTTTTAGTGAAGGTTCAATGAAAGGAGCAACATTTACTGTTTACCTGCCAAGAACTGACAAGGATACCTGACAAGGATAACTGACATCCATGACAATTAATGTTACTTTTTCATCGATCAATTTTTGAAACTATGGATTGGTGCAGGAATTCTCCCACCGCGATTGATAAATTCACTACAATCAAAGGTATTCACCCTCTGCACCGGGGCATGACCCAGAAGACCTCCAAATTCCACATTGTCCCCGACATCCTTTCCAATCACCGGAATAAGACGAACGGCTGTAGTCTTTTGATTAATCATTCCAATTGCTGCCTCATCTGCGATAATTCCGGATATGGTCGAAGCTGGCGTATCACCAGGGATTGCAATCATATCAAGCCCGACTGAACAGACACAGGTCATCGCTTCCAGTTTTTCAATTGTGAGTGCACCACGGATCACAGCGTCAATCATTCCCTGGTCCTCGCTTACCGGGATAAATGCTCCACTAAGACCACCTACAAAGGAACTTGCCATTACCCCTCCTTTCTTCACCTGGTCATTAAGTAGTGCAAGAGCAGCGGTAGTTCCTGGAGCACCTACTGATTCAAGCCCCATCTCTTCAAGGATTTCAGCAACACTGTCGCCAACTGATGGAGTTGGGGCAAGTGAAAGATCAACGATACCAAAAGGAATTGAGAGCCTTTCAGATGCAACCTGCGCAACAAGCTGTCCGGCACGTGTAACTTTAAAGGCTGTTTTCTTGATCGTTTCACACAAAACCTCAAAGTCCCTGCCTCTTACAGTCTCAAGCGCGTGCTTGACAACCCCTGGACCGCTGACGCCTACGTGTATGACTGCATCAGCCTCAGATACTCCGTGAAATGCCCCGGCCATGAAAGGATTGTCATCAGGGGCATTGCAGAATACAACAAGTTTTGCACAGCCCAGGGAGTTCTGTTCTTTTGTTGCCTCTGCTGTCTTCCTGATAATCTCCCCCATGAGTCTTACTGCATCCATGTTAATCCCGGTCCTGGTAGATCCAATATTTACTGAGCTGCAGACCCGTTCGGTCAGGGAAAGTGCCAGGGGGATTGACCTGATCAGAAGTTCATCGGTTTTGGTCATTCCTTTTGAGACGATTGCCGAGTAACCCCCGATAAAATTGACACCAGTATCGGCTGCGGCTTTATCAAGGGTCCTGGCAACAGATACACAGTCTTCAATCGAAAAACAGGCAGAACCTGCGATTAATGCCACGGGAGTTACGGATATTCTCTTATTAACTATCGGTATGCCATACTCAAGTTCTATCTCCTTCCCGGTCTGGACAAGGTCTTTGGCCAGCCTTGTAATCTTTGCATATATCTTCTGATTTAAGAGATCAAGGTCAGCATCACAGCAGTCAAGAAGGCTGATGCCAAGTGTAATAGTTCGGACATCGAG
>Ga0255347_1006032_pt1 | contig 13439 bp, 6 predicted proteins | sample wastewater_treat_2_FD_192479 | JGI IMG/M metagenome (GOLD analysis project Ga0255347, IMG submission 192479) | Wastewater microbial communities from Lulu Island WWTP, Vancouver, Canada - plant24 | ecosystem: Engineered > WWTP > Wastewater > Unclassified | place: Canada: Vancouver, British...
TGAAAGACTGGCAGGATTGGGCGACTTGGGACGCGAAGCATCGCGATTGTCCAACGCCCTTCAACGACGCCGCCAAGCACGTCTGTTTCTGGCCCGGTCAATTATCACTCCAGGCGGATCAGAAATCTGCCACGTGGGAATTGGACGTCGCCGTGTTCAGCAAGACGTGGGTGCCGTTGCCGGGCGGCGGCGACATCTGGCCGGTCAACGTCACGGACGGCGGCGCGCCAATGGTGGTCGTGGAACGCAACCAACAACCCGCCGTCGAACTGGCGCCGGGGCCGCATCGGCTTTCAGGCGCGTTCCGGTGGGAAGCGGAAATGCCGCAGGCCATCCGCATCCCGCGCGAAGTGGGGCTGCTCGCCCTCGTGCTGGAAGGCAAAAAGGTGGAGATTCCCAACTGGGACGAAGCGGGCAATCTCTGGCTCAAACGCGTGCGCGTCGAGGCCACGGATCGGGACTTGATCACCGCGCAGGTCTGGCGCGTGTTGGAGGATGGCATTCCGTTGTGGTTGCGCACCGAGATTGAGTTGAGCGTTTCGGGCAAGAGCCGGGAAGAAGAGTTGGGCAACGTGCTGCCGGCGGGCTGGCAACTTTCCTACGTGGACTCGCCCGTGCCGGTGGCGGTGGACGGGCAGGGCCGCCTGAAGGCCCAGGTGCGCGCGGGCAAATGGATCATCCATGTGGATGCGTTTCGCACGACGGACGCGGGCGAAATCCAATTCGCGCCCGGCGCGCAACCGATGGTGGCCACCGAGCTGGTGGGCTTCCGGGCGCTGCCGGAATTCCGTCTGGCCGAGCTGACGGGGTTGACCTCCGTGGATGTTTCCCAAACGACTTTTCCGAAAAAATGGCGGACGTTGCCGGTGTATCAGTGGCCGACCGACAAGGCGTTTCGTCTGGTGGAAAAGATGCGCGGCATGGGATTGCAAAAGCCGGAGGGGTTGCGGATCCATCGCGTGTTGTGGCTGGATGAAAACGGCAAGGGACTGACCTTCCGCGATCAGATCAACGGCAACATGCAACAAATCTGGCGGCTCGATGTGGCGGAAGGGCAGGAACTCGGCGCGGCCAAAATCGCCGGGCAGCCGCAGTTGATCACAGTCAATCCGGCCAACGGCGCGCACGGCGTGGAAATCCGCACGCGCAATCTGAACCTGCAGGCTATTGGTCGGGCCGCCCGCGCGAGCGCCATTCCGGCGACCGGCTGGCGCGCGTCCGCCGCTGGATTGAACATCACGGTGAATCTGCCGCCGGGCTGGCGGTTGTTTGCGTTGTTCGGCGCGGACTGGGTGGCGGGCGATTGGTTGAGCGCCTGGACGCTGCTCGATCTGTTCCTGCTGCTGATCTTCTCGCTGGCCGTCTTCAAATTGTGGGGGCTGCGCGCAGGCTTGGTGGCGCTGCTGGCTTTTGGTTTGGCATACCAGGAACCGTGGGCGCCGCGCCTGGTTTGGTTCTTCCTCCTCATACCCTTGGCGTTGTTGCGGGTCGTGCCCTCCGGGATCATGCGCAAGTTGCTCGACGGCTGGCGCTGGCTGGCGACGGTGGCGTTACTGCTCTGGTTGATTCCTTTCATTGCCACGCAACTGCAGGGAGTCCTCTATCCGCAACTGGAAGCCCAAGGGCAAAGTTACGGCACGCACCCGCTGTTTTGGTGGGAAACGATGAGCGGCGGACGGGCGAAAGCGCAAAGATCTTTCAGCGCACCCATGCCCGACGAACTTGCGGCGGAGCCTGCGGTTGCAGCCAGCGAGGCAGCCGATAGAGGGCTTTCTGTAGCGAAGCGCGCCGCGTCCGCCAGTATGTACGGACTCGCAAGTCGAGTGCCTCCAGCCAGGCTCGAATGGAACTTGTCCTATGATGCCAAAGCAAAAATCCAGACCGGTCCCGCCGAGCCGGAGTGGAAGTGGAATGAGGTGACGTTCGGTTGGAACGGGCCGGTGTCCGACAAGGAAAAATTCCGCCCCATCTTCATTCCGCTGGCGTTGCATCGGGTGCTGTCCGTGTTGCGCGTGGCGTTGCTGGTGCTGCTGGGTGCATTACTGTTGCGCCGTCGCGACGCGGCCGCTGGCGACACGAAATCAGGTCAGACGTCCACTGCGGCGGCTGGTGCGGCGATATTGCTATTCGCGCTGTTCGTTCCGATTCCATCCTCCGCGCAACTGCCCGACAAGGAGATGTTGAACACGCTACGGGATCGGTTGCTGGAGCCGTCAGACGCCTATCCGCGCGCTGCTGAAATTCCCACGGTGGATCTGCAAGTAACGGACGGTGGCATCGTGATGAACGCGGAAATCCACGCCGCGCTCCGGGTCGCCGTGCCGCTGCCGGGCAGGCTGCCGGCCTGGTCGCCCGTATCGGTGCAATTGGATGACAAACCCGAAGCCGTCCTGCGCCGCAGCGACGGTTACTTGTGGATGATCATTCCCGCCGGGGTGCATCGGGTGCGCGTGACCGGGTTGCTGCCCACGACCACTGAATGGGAATGGACGTTCCTGTTGAAACCACGACACGTGAACATTACCGCGCCCGGTTGGACGGTGACGGGAGTGCGTCCGAATGGCGTGCCGGAAAACCAGATTTTCTTCGCCCGACAACGGCAGGCGACCCCAGGCGAGGTGGAATATGATCGGAAGGATTTCAACGCGGTCGTGGCGGTCAATCGCAACCTGGAGATTGGTTTGGTGTGGCAGGTCCACAACGTGGTGACGCGGCTGTCGTCGCCGGGCAAAGCGATCTCACTGCGCGTTCCGTTGTTGCCGGGCGAGAAAGTGCTGACGGCGGGCGTGGTGATCGAAGCCGGTTGGGCCGAAGTGCGACTGGCCGCCGGTCAGGCGGAGTTCGCCTGGAAAAGCGCACTGCCCGTGGGGGAGCAGATCGCGCTCAAAGCGGAGCAGACAGATCGCTGGGTGGAGCGGTGGCGTCTGGTCACATCGCCGGTTTGGAATGCGGCGATTTCCGGCCTCGCGCCGGTGTTTGAAGCCTCCGAGTTGACGCTCGCGCCGGTGTGGCATCCGTGGCCGGGCGAGAGTGTTGCGCTGTCCTTCAGCAAGCCCGAAGCGGTAAGCGGCGATACGATTACCGTGCGCCGGGTGAATCAGGAAATTTCCCTCGGCAGCCGCCAGCGCACCGTGAAACTGACGCTCAATGTCGAGGCAAGCTTGGGCGACGATTTTGTCCTGGAACTGGATCCGCGGGCGGAGATCACTTCGCTCAAGCAGGCCGAGCAGGTTATTCCCGTCCGGCGCGACGGCGCGAAGCTGATGATTCCGGTGCGTCCGGGCAGTCAAGAGTTGAGCGTCGAATGGCGCGCCGATGAACCGTTGACGTTTCACGCCCGGGCCGACCGCGTAAAACTGCCGGTCGAAGCGGCGAACATCACGACCGTGCTGCAAGTGCCGGAGAGCCGCTGGACGCTGTGGACGGCGGGCCCGCTGCGCGGACCGGCCGTGCGGTTTTGGACCGTGCTGCTGGTGGCGGTGCTGGCCGCGGGGTTGTTGGGGCGATTGAAACTTTCACCCATCGGTCGCTGGCAATGGTTGCTGTTGCTGCTGGGGTTGACTCAAATTCATTTGCTCGCTGCGTTCATCGTGGTGGGATGGTTTTTCCTTTTCGCGTGGCGAGGACAATTTGTGCGCGCCAAAGCGACCGGGGCGGATCAGGGAGCGACGACGAGCCAGCCTGCTGCTCCAGCAGTTGCAGACAGTCCGGGTGAAACCACCGCTTCGGCAGCGAGAGCGGAAATGTTGTCGTTCTGGCGATTCAATCTCCTGCAGGTTTTTTTAGTCGGCCTCACCGTGGCGATGTTGATCATCCTCGTGGTGACGGTGGCGGAAGGATTGCTTGGGAATCCCGAGATGTTCATCCGCGGCAACGGCTCGACGCGGACCTGGCTGCGATGGTTTGAACCGCACAGCGGACATGAACTGCCGCAACCGGTGTTGGTGTCTGTTTCCGTGTGGTTTTACCGTTTGCTGATGCTGGCGTGGGCGCTTTGGCTGGCCGGGGCGTTGATCCGCTGGCTGAAATGGGCGTGGACGCAATTCAGTTCGGGGGGATTTTGGAAGCGGTTGGCGACGGACCGGAATACACCAACATCCGCGCCACCTCCCCTACCCGACAGGTAAGCTGCGGGAGCGCATCCGGCCGTTCGGGAAATTTTCCGGGGCGGCGGGTGATGGCTTGCCCCCGGCCCAAACACGGAACCAGGTTTCGGCGCGCGCCCATGCCCGCCGGCGGTGATTGGCCCGGCGTTCCGGCGGCAGCGGGTAGTTTCCGGTCGCGGCACCGGCGCGACCCGGAATTTTCATCAGCGGAGGTCACGATGTCCCCCGTCTTTCCGTCGCCGCCCATTTTCGCGCTTTCCCTTCAAACCGGGCTGCCTTATTTTCTCCAATTGCATGATTGAAATTGATGTCGAATTATTGAAGGGAATCGCCAACCAATTGCGCATTCACTCGATCACCGCCACCACCGCCGCCGGCAGTGGACATCCCACGTCCTGCCTGTCCGCCGCGGATCTCGTGGCCGCGTTATTCTTCGGGCACATGCGCTATGATCCCCAGCATCCGCATTTCCATAACAACGACCGCTTTATCCTCTCCAAAGGACACGCCGCTCCGTTGCTGTACGCGGCGTGGGCCGAGGCCGGGCTGTTCCCGGTCGAGACCTTGCTGCAGTTGCGCAAATACACCTCGGACCTCGAAGGGCATCCCACCCCGCGCCTGGCGTTTGCCGACGTGGCCACCGGATCGCTCGGACAAGGGCTGAGCGTCGGCGTGGGCGTGGCGCTGGCTGCGCGGCTGGATCAACTGGATTACAACACCTACGTGTTGCTCGGAGACGGCGAAACCGCCGAAGGCTCGGTGTGGGAGGCGGCCGCGCTCGCCGGGGTACAAAAGCTGAACAACCTGATTGCCCTCGTGGATGTCAACCGGCTGGGGCAAAGCCAGGCGACCGCGTTGGGCCACGACATCGCCACCTACCGCAAGCGGTTTGAATCCTTTGGCTGGCGCGTGGAAGACGTGGACGGCCACGACATCGAAGAAATCCTGGAGGTCCTCGGCGGCGTCGGTCTGAACGAGCAACCGCTCTGCATCCTGGCCAAGACCTACAAGGGCGCGGGCGTTTCGTTCCTGCAAGACTTGGACGGCTGGCACGGCAAGGCGCTCAATCAAGACGAAGCCGCCCGGGCCCTGGCCGAGTTGCGCCCCAGCGCGCGTTCCGCCGCCGGGATGACCATCCCCCCGCCGTCGCCGCGTCCCGCGCCGGTCACGGAAGGCCCCGCCACCTTTCCGCCGGTGGCCTATCAGGCCGGTCAATCCATCGCCACGCGCGAGGCTTACGGCAACGCCCTCGCCCGGATCGGCGAGGTGGACCCGCGCCTTGTGGCCATGGACGGCGACACCAAGAACTCAACGTTCGCCGAGAAGTTCCTCAAGAAATTCCCCGAACGTTTCACGGAATGTTACATCGCGGAGCAGAATCTCGTGGGGGTCGCGGTCGGTTTCGGCACGCGCGGCAAGGTACCGTTTGCCTCGACCTTCGCCTGTTTCTTCAGCCGGGCCTACGACCAGATTCGCGTGGCCGGCATTTCACAGGCCAATCTGAAACTCGCCGGCTCGCATGTCGGCGTCAGCATCGGCGAGGATGGACCGACGCAGATGGGCTTGGAGGACCTGGCCATGATGCGGCCCGTCGCCGGCAGCGTGGTGCTCTATCCGAGCGACGCGGTCAGCACGGAGAAATTGGTCGAGGAGATGGTGCGGCACCGGGGCATTTGTTATCTCCGCACTTCGCGGCCGAAAACCCCCGTGTTGTACCGCAACGACGAGCCTTTCCCGATCGGCGGCGCCAAAATCGTGCGGCAACAGGCGGGCGATAAAATCACGGTCGTGGCGGCGGGGATCACCCTGCACGAAGCCCTCAAGGCCGCCGCAATGCTGGCCCAGGAAGGCATCGGCATTACGGTGATTGACGCGTACAGCATCAAACCGCTCGGCAAGGACATCATCCAGGCCGCCGCGCACAAGACCGGCAACCAGGTGCTCACCGTCGAGGACCACTATCCCGAAGGCGGCTTGGGCGACGCCGTCGCCGGTGAGTTGAGCAGCGCCGGCATCAAGGTTCATAAACTGGCGGTCAACGGGCTGCCGCGTTCCGGCAAACCGGAGGAATTGCTCGCCAAGTTCGCCATCAACGCCGACGCCATTGTGGCCAAGGTCAAGGCGTTGGGTTGAACGGCTGAACCGGTGAATTGTTGAACCGTTGGATCGGCTGTCCGCCAAGGCCAGCCCGGTCCAACGGTTTGTCATTCCCCGCTCCCGGTTTCCGGGCGGATTGCCGGCGTTCCTGCGGCCCGCGAACAGCCGCCGAGGCGTTGTTCCTTTTCCATTGTCCTCCGGCGCCCCCGGCCTATCATGCGCCAATAGCCCAAACCAAACGAGCCGGTGATGAAAAATTCGAGTCCGCAACCCCGTAAGGGAATGGCGTCGCAACAGTCCACGATTCATCCGCGGAAAGCGGCGGAGGTCCGGGCAATTCGCGCCGCGATACCCGGGCAATGGGCCGGGGGTTGGCGGCGGCTCCTGGGAGGCGCCGGACTGGCGCTGTTGAGCCTGTTCTTCTTGATCCGGGCGGACGCGCAAACCGCCCCAAACACGCCCCGCTCGGAACGCCTGCTGGTGGTGGCCCCCGGCATTTTCCAGCCCGCGCTCCACGACTTTCTCGCTCATAAACAACGCTTGCGTCCCACCGAATTTCATCCGCTCGAGGCCATTCTTCAGCAAACCGAGGGCCGGGACGATCCGGAGAAATTAAAACGATTTCTCCATCAAGAATGGCGCGCGCGCGGCCTGGGTTATGTGCTGCTGGTGGGGGATGTGGACGTCCTGCCGGTCCGCTACATGGTGCTGGACCGGATCACGCCCGCCGCGTTCGATTACGCGTTTTATCCCAGCGATTTGTATTATGCGGACCTGGCCAAACCGGATGGTCGGTTTGAGGATTGGAACGCCCGAACCGAAGGCTTTCACGGCGGGTATTTCGGGGAAGTCCGCGGCGAGAAGAACAAGGCGGACCCGATCAATTACGATGAGGTGGATTATTTGCCGGAGGTGGCGGTGGGCCGGTGGCCGGTTAGCACCCCCGCCGAGGTTCAAGTGGTGGCAGCCAAAACGATGGCGTTCGAGACGCGCCGCTTGACCTCCTCGGCCCCGGCTCCACCGCGCGCCGGGTTCATCGTGGTGGGCGGCTGGGTGGATTGCCGCGGTCGGATGGATGATTGGGCGGCCCGGTTGAGCCCGGCCTGGCAGGTGGAAAAACGTTATTACGCGGACTCCGGCCGCCAGCCGGCCACCGCCCCGCCCGATCTCGAGCAGGTGCGCGGGTTGTTGAATGCCGGAGTGGATTTGCTGGTGCACGCGGGGCACGGCCAACCGAATGAATGGGAACAGTGTTTCCATGTGCGGGATCTGAAAACCGTCACCAACGCGGCGCGGCTGCCGGTCGTTATTTCAGCGGGCTGCAGCACGGCCTATTTCGCTCCCCTGCCGCCCTACGAACCTTACGTGGACGTGACCGGTCAGGAACACGCCGGCACGGATCACCAAGAAGTTTTCACGGCCCCGCCGCCGCCGCCGGCGCCGTATCAGCGCGGGCGTTTCAATCCCACCGGTTTGGGCGAGCAAATGTTGAAACACAGCGCCCAAGGCAGCGTGGCGTACATCGGCTGCAATACCGGCAGCCAACCGTGCGGTTTGACTCTGGTCGAAGGGTTCGTCACCGCCTGGGCAAAGGCGGCCTCACCGCGTCTCGGCGATTGTTGGACCCAGGCCATCCGGCACTATTACCAGAAGGAACGGCTGGCTCATTTGAAACCCAACAACGGCTGGTATCCGCCCAGCATTTTCTTTCAAGGCATGAAATTCATGCTGTTCGGCGATCCCAGTCTCCCGCTGCCAGCCAGTCCAACCTCGGAATGAGGTCGCTTCCGGCTTTGGCCGGGGTGCATCGGTGATTGGGCGTGGGATGATGAAGCGCGTTCCAAGGCCCGCGCGTTCATCCGCCAGCCAGGTGGCCAGTCTTTTGCCCGAACGCGCGTCCCGCTCAGGCGTAGCAGCGGATTTCGTACACGCGCGCGGTGTCCGCGCCGTTGGTGGCGGTGATGCGCAGGCGGAGTGATTTCGCTTCCACCGGCGCGAACGTGTGGCGGTTAATCCGCTGATGATTGCCCTTCACCGTGGTCAGCGCATGACGTGTTCCGGCAGCATCCGTCCAGGAGAGTTCGTAATCCCGCACGGTTTCAGGCTGGGGACCGCGTACCATACGGCTGTGGTAACTATCCTGCGCGGTCAACGTCAGCGGCCGGTGGAAACCGGTATCAAACGTGAGTTGAACCCGGCTGATCTTTTGCGGTTGCGACCAGGTCAATTCGATCCACGCGCCGTCCGCTCCCAACGGCGCCGCCCACAGATGCTCGGTCTGTCCCGGCAGATCGCGCACGTACCCGTTGATGACGTGCTCGGCTTCCGCGCCGTTCAATTCGTCCGAAGCCGCCGCCTCCGCCTGGCGCGCGACATCGTCGGGATCGGCGTTCCGCGCGCCGATAATCGTCTGGTCGTCGCGCAGGAGCATCTGTTGCAGCGCCGGCATCAACACCGGATCGCGCGCAAGTTGCCGGGGCGTGAGACCGCGGCGGGCGCACACGGCGGCTGCGGTGCCGACCGCCTGGCCGATGACCGCGCAGGTGGCCATGACCCGCGTGGAAGTGAACGCGACGTGCGAGGCGGAAATGTTGCGCCCCGCCATGAGCAGGTTGCGGATGTTCCGGCTGTACAAGGAACGGAGCGGAATGTTGTAGGGCAACGCCGTGCGAATCTGCCGGGCGGGCCGTTGATCCGGTTGATCGAATCCACTGGGCGGATGATCGTCCAGCGGCCACCCCCCCATGGCCACCGCATCGGCGAACGCGGGTGTTTTGCCCTCGAGATCGTGCTGGGTAAGCAGATGATCGCCCACGATCCGCCGCGACTCGCGTTTGCCGGGGAGCATCCCGACCCAATCCATCCCCCAATGCGCGCTGTCCGGTTTGTCGCCGCTGTTCTTGATGTAATCCCACACCCCCAGGACGATGGCGAGCAGCTCAAACCGGATGCGCTCGTTGTTACGGATCGTATCGAGCTGGCCGCCCCATTCAATCCACCAGTAACCGTATTCCCACGACCGGACGGAGCGGAATTGAAGCTGCGCCTTGGTGACTTTGCGCGCCCAGGGCGGCGGCGTGAACGGCACGGGCCGGCCGTAATCGCGCGCCGTGAACAGGAGGCTCGACCCCAGCGTCTGGCGATCGGCGACGTCGCGGGCGAGCGATTCGTTGAATTCGCTTTGGGCTTCGCGGCCCCAACGCAGTTCCGCCCCGGCTTCCAAGGCCAGGCGGCTGTCTCCGGTGCAATCAATGTAGAGCGGGGCGCGAATGCGATAGAGGTGTTCGGTCTTGTCGCACCGGACCAGGACCCGCTGAATCGCGTCGTCCCGCGTCTCGGCGGCGAACAACGGGCTGTCCAGGAGCAGCGTGACGTTGGGTTCGCGCTTGAGCTTGTCGTAGAGCAACAGGTCCCACAGCTCCCAACTGCGCTGCGGATTATGCGCCGCGTCGTCCAGGCGCAGTTCCTCGATCAACCCGCCTTCACGCCAGCCGGGCCGTCCGCCGCTGCAATCGGCGCCGACGACGTGCATTTTCACCTCGCTGGAGGCGTTGCCGCCGAGACGCGAGCGGTCCTGGGCCAGCACCACCTTGGCGCCGTGCCGCGCGGCGGCAAGCGCCGCGCACACACCCGCCATGCCGCCGCCGGCCACCAGGACGTCACAGTCCAAATCCACCAGGGTCAGATGCGGTTCCTCGGCAAACCGCGCGTCCGCCGGCTGGGGCGGAGCAATGGCGTCAAAGGCCCGGGAAATCTCGGCGCGCGAGGGCGGGGCGGTGGCGCCGGCGGCCAAGTCATTGGCGCGCACCAGCACGGTGTATCCGGCGGCGGCGCCGGCGAGGGCGAGGAAGTTGCGGCGATTCATACAAGCACACCCGGCATCCGCCGGGAACTGGCTGCCAAGCATACGCGGCCCGCCCGGAGTGGCAACCCCGAAGCGCCCGAACCCAACTCACCAACTGCCGGGAACAATCGTGGGCGGTCTGCTGGCCTCGCGCTTGAGGGCATCCGCCTCGCCCCGAAATGGCGGTTCTGGTTGTCGGTCGCGGGCGGGGGATTGGCGGCGATGATTCCGTTCAACACCTGTCTGGCAATGTTTCTGGGCAACCTGTTTTTCTGGCTGGCCGGGCGTGTCTTCAAAAAACGGAATCCACCGCCAACCGTATCTTCGTGCAAAATCAGGCACCCATCGGCGGCGGCGTGATTGCGGGGGGCGCGCTGCCGGACATCATCGGGATCCGCAGCGAAAATTTTATGTTGTCGCCCTGAGCCGGCGCCGCGCGCGGTCGGGGTGCGGCAAAAGCGGGTTTTTCCCTTCTTGACCATTCGCCCTTGGTGGAACAGATTGTTTTCGCCACGAACGGCACCACCGTGATGACCACGACCAAAGGCTATGATTTTGTGAACCGGCTCACAAACACCGTGTCGTTGGGAGGGACAGGTGCCACCCTGTCCCAATTTGATTACCGATACAACACCGCCGGCCAGCGCACAAGCGTGACGAACCTGGACGGCAGCTATTGGGTGTATGGCTATGACAGCATGGGGCAAGTGACGAGTGGGAAGAAGTATTGGAGCGATGGCACACCCGTTGCCGGGCAGCAGTTTGATTACGCGTTTGATGACATTGGCAACCGGCAGACCACCATGCGGGACCTGCGGCAGGCTTCCTATTCGGTGAACAGCCTGAACCAATACACCAGCCGCGACGTGCCGGGCTTCGTGAACGTGCTGGGTACGGCCACGAATACGGCCACGGTGAGCTTGTGGAGCCAGGACAATCTTGCGCTCTACACGCCGACGACGCGTAAGGGGGATTATTTCCGCGGAGAAATGTTGGTCAACAACAACACGGGCGCGCTGTGGTTGACCATCACGAACGTCGCCGTCCTGAGCAACTACACCGGGGCGGACATTGTGACCAATATTGCGGGCAATTTGTTGCTGGCAAAGAATCCCGAGGCGTTCACCTATGACGCCGATGGCAACTTAACCAGTGACAGCTTGTGGACGAACGTGTGGAATGGGGAGAACCGGCGCATCACGGTGGAAAGCCGGAGCACGTTACCAGCAGCGGCGAAAGTGAAAGAGGCGTGGACGATTCTGGCCGATGGAAGATGGATTGAGCGCATTGTGTCCACCAACAATGGGACGAGCTATTATCCGGCGCTGACCAACCGTTACGTGTGGGACCATCAGGTGTTGCTGGCGGTGCTGGATCATACGAACGGCGTGGTAGTGAGTTTCCTGCGCGGTCTTGATCTGAGCGGAACAGTTCAAGGAGCTGGTGGGGTGGGTGGAGTGTTGGCGGTGAAAGCGGGAACGTCCGCCCAGTGTGGCAACATGGCGAACACCACACATTTCACCTGCTACGATGGCAATGGGAATGTGACTGCGCTGGTGAACGCTGCGACTGGTGCAGAGAGTGCGCGCTACGCCTACGGTCCATTTGCCGAACCGCTCCAACGGACGGGCCCGATGGCGAAGTTAAATCCCGTCCGCTTCAGTACGCAATATCACGATGACTCCACCGAGGATGACAAATACGTGTTCCGGGATTTAAGCGGTGGGCGGTGGCCAAACAGAGACCCCATCGGGGAACTTGGCTTCCGAAAGATGCAGTTGGCACGTTTGCCACGGCCCTCAACGCGAGAAGAACAAAACCTTTACGGATTTGTTGGAAATAGTCCCGTTTCGAAAGTGGATTCACTAGGTCTGAAGTTGTTCTTCGATTGCACGGAATGCGGCCCTGATGTCACGCGGAATGTTGATCGGGCTCTGCTTCGCGCCGAGCTGAAGTTTTGGCAAGCTGACCAAATTACAAAGCACAATGCATGCGCTTCGCTTTACGACGTGCTCGGAATCTATTTTGGAAGTGGAGGCGCTATGAATGCATGGGACATCACAGATGTCTACGAGGCGGGCGCTACGCCAGGAAGGTTGTTTGAGACAAGCTGCGGCTTCACCCGAGGCCGCGGGAAATGTGCTGACGGTCTTACGTTTAGAGGTGGTTGCTATCATGCGTCAGCGATAAATTATGCGATGTGGGGGCGGATGCACAAGGCATGTGGGGAGGCCAGCGCACTCTATGGGTGGGAAGAGGACTACAGCCTGGGCACGGCGAACCGTTGGGCCTTTTGGATGAAGTGGGGTGTCCATGGAGACAGACGGTGGTCAATGACAGATCAAGTGCTGATGTTTGTGGAATACGGTTATAACGGAAACTTCGCAGGGGGTTCGACCACCCAACTCCCTTGTAGTCCGAACAAATGCAAGGCCACTGGCGAATTTGGCTGGCATTGGCGAGGCTTGAACTAGAATGAAATGGGGTTTTCCAGCGGCGCTTTTTGGCGGGATTGTGATGCAGCTTTTAGCCTGTGGAGGTCTTGCCTACAGGGCGGGATATTCGGGGGCGATTTCCCTGTTGGCAGTAAGTTCACTTGGTGTTCTGGTTGGAATCTGTGTCGCAGTCGGTATTGTTCGTGCATTGGGCGTCCGAGGCGTCGGCAAGTCACATGTGGCACTTTTGGTAATAATCCTTGTGGCTGGATTCTTTGGTCGTCCTTTTGTCTTGTCAATGTTTGCATCGGGATTCGAGAAGCGGGCGCTGCAACAAGCTTCGGTCAAGGAATGGGAAAGTCTGCTTTCGATTGCAGATCAATTAGCATCTCTCGAAAGCAAAGATCGTGCATCTGTGTTGCCCAAATTCGTGGGTCGTGTATTCCCGGAGCGAACCCCGTATATGGCGGCCACGCAAGATTCGGAGGAAGATGCATCCGCGAGTCTCAGTCTGTGGTGGCGCAATGCAGGTGTTTGCGTTGGCTTTGATATAGGAAGAAATCAACCTCCAAGACCACGGCTCATTTTCCGCCGGGAGCTGAGTGAACAAGTGGCCGTAGTCGTGTTCCCGGATAGTTAAACCGCCGGTGTCCCGCACAAGCGGTGAGAAGGAAAAGTGAACTTGACACGCCCCAATGCACCGAACGTGCCATGATAATTTGCACTGGCACAGCGTCTCGGCCTACGAACCCTCTTCAACGAGGAAAGATTGGCCTACATCAAACTGAACACCCCAACCGCTTGCCCACCTCGTACGGCTGTCCCGGTCAACGCAAGCACGTGGTTTCACGAGTATGTTTCACCTCAGCACGTTCAGTTCGCTTTCGGTTCAAGGGATGCGACCACGCCAATTATGTCACGCCGCAGTGTCACGAAACATTGCGCCATTGGCAACCC
>Ga0255347_1006038_pt1 | contig 13426 bp, 5 predicted proteins | sample wastewater_treat_2_FD_192479 | JGI IMG/M metagenome (GOLD analysis project Ga0255347, IMG submission 192479) | Wastewater microbial communities from Lulu Island WWTP, Vancouver, Canada - plant24 | ecosystem: Engineered > WWTP > Wastewater > Unclassified | place: Canada: Vancouver, British...
TTTACAACTACTATCTCAACAAGAGAATGACTGCATATCAGACAGACAAGACAACGCTCAATTACTACGCTTGTTCCGCTGACCTCACGCACCTCAAGAAAGAGAAGGATTGGCTTCGAGAGCCTGATAAATTCGCGTTACAAAGTGCGCTTCGACAATCCTAAGCGCCTGGCGCGCTCCCAGAAGAAACTTGCCAGACTCCAACGTCAGCTATCCCGAAAACCAAAGGGTAGCAAGAACCGCGATAAGGCGAGAATCAAGGTTGCGCGTCTGCACGAGAAGGTTGCCAATCAGCGCCGAGACGCAATTCATAAGTTAACAACGCAACTCGTCCATGACTATGACCTAGTCTGCATGGAAACGCTTATGCCCAAAAACATGGTCAAGAATCGTAAGCTAGCGAAGGCAATCTCCGATGCATCGTGGGGTGAAGTTGCACGGCAGCTGGAGTACAAAACGCTGTGGTATGGCAGGGCGCTGATCAAGGTGGATCGATTCTACGCCAGCAGCCAGACATGCAACGTATGCGGGTGCAAGAATAGCGAAACAAAGAACCTAACAGTTCGTGAGTGGGATTGCCCGGACTGCGGCAGGCGCCATGATAGGGATGTAAACGCTGCAAGGAACATCCTAGAAGAAGGGCTGCGTATTGTAAACACGGGTTAGCATTAGTTTGTACGGCAGGAACTGCCGGAAGTTACGCCTGCGGAAACCGTGCAAGACCAGCAATGGCAACGGTCGATGAAGCAGGAATCCCGCGACTTAAGTCGTGGGAGGTTCAACATGAGTGCTTCCTGAGAACCTCAGATGACACCCTATAGGCAACTCCTCAATGTCGAGGGCGTCCTCCGCCGCGGCGTCGGGGTGCGTGTGGGTTTTGTGGGTAGTAGCAACTGGCAAAGACGGTATGTATCGCCAGGCGGCAGAGTGAGTGGCAAGACCACATCCTTACCGGTCATCGCGACGGGGTGTTGGCCGGCGAGGTCATGCTCGCACCGCTGAAACGGCTATTTGGCTGGCCTTGCCGTCATGGCCGTCGGACAAAACGGCTGCAGCTGGGATATTGTCAATAATCATCAGTAGTCTTGGAGATACCGGCAGTTTTTGCGTACATCGATTTCGAAGGGCCGCCTGACCGCCTCCAGATCACGAGAACTGGGGGTCCATTGGCATGGTTAGCCATTGCGGCAGGGCGCATATCGGCATGATTTGCCGCATTATGGCGTTATGTGGTAGCAACGCGGAATGAATGGTGGACAGTGCCATGAATTGGCCAATAACCAGGCGGTGTATGGCCCCGAGGACTCCGTTTTCTAGGCCAATTCGCCCTCCGGTGCCCTCGGTCCAAATCGATGTACTCAAAAAGTGACGGTATCTCGGAAAGTGTTGCTGGTTTTTGACACTATCCCCGCTCCAGGGCTTGCGCTGCTCAGTTGTCGCGATTGTGCCAGCTAAAGGGCCTTTCGGTTGACGCGGTCCGTGGTCGTTATCTTGTTTGGCCGCCGCTAGCGTGCGCGAGTTCCGGTTCCTTCCATGGCGGCTATGCGGACCTACCAGGAGAAGTATCGTAGCAGGTGCTTTGTTGTGACGCCTCGGAACGGCTTCAGCCGGCAGCGGAAATCGCAAGCCACGCGTCGGGTGTTCCGCACGTGGTAGAGCGGGCCGGGATTGAGGCGGTCGGATCTGAACGGCAGGTGGGATGAGTTCTGGCGCAGTCGCAGGGAAAAGACCAGATCAGGGGCGCAAGGCCAACCTAAGTTCCTAAGGGCAGCCTAACCGACCACCAGAGAGGAAACGATACCAGGCTTTAGGAGCCACAATCCTTACACGCACCCCGGCGTCGAAAAGATATACGAAATATCGAGATATTATGATAAAATTAGAAACGGCTGTGCTGCAAGGGACTCTCAATCCTCATGTTGTGCTGCGAACCTCCGCTTTCAATGATCATTCACGAAGGAGTGGACTAAGCGAAAAGCCACTGGCGAAGGACACCGGCGATAGCCCCACTGCTTGCTGTCGCCCTGCTTGTCTGCGTATCAGGGTCAGCCTCGGCCGCCAACGTAATTGGTGTGGAGATTTACTCTCCGACCGAGTCATCTCCCGTCAAGTGGGTCAGGCCGGGCAGCACTATCACCGTCATGACGCGCGTGACCGTAGACGGCGCCGGCCGGGTACGTGTGTCGGCCTGCACAGGCGGTAGCGGGCAGTACGTGGAGCACCAGATGGCAGTAGCTGAAAAAGTCTTCAGCATATCTGTCGAGGTGCCCAACGGGATTGCCGAGGACGGCAACAGCGTGGAAGTCATAGCGCAGATGCTGCCCGATGGAAACACCCGGAGCGCCAGCGAGTCGAATGCGGTCTATGTGGACGGGACTCCGCCCGTGCTTACCCTTGGTACGCCGCCCACGACTCCCACAACAAACCCGCGGCCTACATGGACGTGGTCAGGCAGCGATGCCCTGAGCGGGCTGGACTACTACATAGTCACGCTTGACGGTGAGTTGCCTTTCGAGACCACAGGTACCTCGTTCACGCCTTCGTCCGATCTGGTCCACGGTACGCATGTGCTGAAGGTCAAGGCAGTGGATAAGGCGGGCAACGTTGGAATGGAGCAGTCGTTCTCGGCAGTAACTATCAGCACCGCTCCTCCGGCGGCTCCGGCGATCGCGACTCTGGCTGCGGGCTACAACACAAGCCCAATAGAGATCGACTGGAACGACGTGACCGATGGAAGCTACGCGATAGCCTACGTCCTGCAGTACGCCGACAACGCCGGGTTCAGCGGTGCAACCAGCGAAGACTGCCCGACGTCGGACTACAGCTTCGACGCGGAAGCCGCAGGCGAGGGCGAGTACTGGTTCCGGGTGAAGACGATCTCCACGGTCAACGACACTACAGACCCGAAGCAGACCAAGGAGAGCGGATGGTCGGCGGTGGTCTCCACCATCTACGATGCAACGGCTCCGGCGGCGCCTACCATAGCGCTCGTGACGCCCAGCCCCACGAACGAACCGCTTCAGGAGTGGAGCTGGACGCGGACGGCGGTTGACATCGTGAGGTTCCAGTTCGGCGAATCCGCCGACGGCACCCTAGAGCCGACGAGCTATCTCCTGGATGGGGACGTCGACAACGCGGTGACCAACTTCACGACCGACGGGACGCACTACGTGATGGTGAGAGCCATCGACGCGGTGGGGAACGTAGGCGCGTGGAGCGAGGCGGCCTCGGTCGTCGTTGACCTGACGCCTCCCGCGGATCCGACCGGCCTGACGACGGCCTCGGGCCGCGTCAACGCGCCTCAAGCCACATGGACGTGGGATACGGCGCTGGACGCCGCTTCCTACGAGGTCGAGCTTGACGGAAGCGCCCCTGTCAACGTGGGCTACGTCGGAACATACACGGCGATCAACCTGGGCGAGGGGATCCACACTCTGCGCGTCAGGGCGCTGGACGACCTGGGCAACGCGAGCGGTTGGACTGCCGGAGTCAACGTCGAGGTGGACTGGACCGCGCCCGGACCCCCGCCGGCGCCCGAGACCACGAACCCCACGGCCAGCGCGAGCCAGACGTGGACGTGGGACGCTCTGACCGACAAGGATCCGTTCACCTACGAGGTCAGGGTAGACGGCGGAACGGCGGTGAGCGTCGGCATAAACACCACCTACACAACCGACCTGGCTGACGGTGAGCACTACCTGCAGGTCAGGACCAGGGATGATCTGAACAACTTGAGCGCCTGGTCCGAGAAGGGCTGGGTGATCGTAGATACGATCGCTCCGGACGCGCCCGTCATAACCCTGGTGACGCCCAGCCCCACGAACGAACCGCTTCAGGAGTGGAGCTGGACGCGGACGACGGTTGACATCGTGAGGTTCCAGTTCGGCGAATCCGCCGACGGCACCCTAGAGCCGACGAGCTATCTCCTGGATGGGGACGTCGACAACGCGGTGACCAACTTCACGACCGACGGCGCCCACCACGTGATGGTGAGAGCCATCGACGCAGTGGGGAACGTAGGCGCGTGGAGCGCGGCGGCCTCGGTCATCGTCGACCTGACGCCTCCCGGCGTGCCGAAAAACCTGGGGGTACAGACCCCGACTAGGAACAACACGCCTGAGTGGACATGGGATGCTGCCGACAACCCAGACGGGGATCTGACCGGCTACGAACTCTTGCTCGATGGAGCAGTGGTCATCGATGTCGGAAACGTTTTGAGCTACACCCACTCAGAGATGCTCGGCGACGGAATACATACGATGGAGGCAAGGTCCTACGACAGGTTGGGCAATTCGAGCGCCTGGACCGATCCAGCAACTAGTGTACTAGTCGATGCCACTCCGCCTGAGGCGCCGGGAATGCCGAGAACTCAGAGCCCGACCGCCAACAGGAGGCCGACATGGACGTGGAATGCCACTTCGGGCGCGGTGACCTACCGCGTGTTCCTCGATGGCGTGGCTCAGCAGCCTGTCGACACGGAATCGAATCCGAATGGGATCCCGCAGCCGGGAACCACGTTCACGCCTGCTGCGGACCTAGCAGACGGCCGGCACGACCTGCAGGTCACGGCAATCGACGCGCTTGGCAACGAGTCCGCCAAGTCTGCCGCGGGCAGTGTACTCGTCGACGGCACGGCTCCTGCAGTGCCCGACATTGCGCATCTGCCCACCTATACCAAGGCGACTCAAGTAGTGTTCAGATGGTCGTCTATCGGCGATGTGGCTGGGTACGACTTCAGCTACAGCCTCGGCGATAGCGATACATGGACGACCCTTGAGGGTATCACGAAGCAAAGCTACGTGGTCAATGATCCTGACGATGGCGTAAGCGTGAAGGGCAGGGTCCGGGCATATGACAGCCTTAGGAATACTTCCGGTTGGTCAGATACTGTGTCGACCACTGTGGACCTGACAGGCCCCGTGGTCTCGATCACGTCTCCCGCTGCCGCGAAGAACACGAACCTGTCCGCGTTCACCTGGACATGGACGGGCAGCGACGGCGAGCGTGGATCGGGAGTCCAGGGATACTGGGTGAAACTCAACGACGAAGCTTGGTCGTGGACGACAGGGACAGTCTTCACATCATCGCGCCTGCAAAATGGGGTGAACATCCTTCGCGTTCGGGGTGTAGACAGTGTCGGCAATGAAGGCGCCATAGTAGCGGCGCCCGCGGTTACCCTGGTTGATGCAGTCATATTCGATATCCACCCCGAGCCCGGCGCGCATCCGATCAACGAGGTATCGACGATAGCTTTCAGCGTAGCCGGGCTCTACGACGGCCGGGTCGAGGTGCTCCTCGGCGACAAGCCGATCGAAGATGGATGGCGACTCGTAACAGTAGTGCGCACACCGGAGCTGGCCAAGTTCTATGTCCTGCTCGACGCAGACATCATGCAGCCGGGAATGCTCACCGTGACCATCAGAGTCGGGAATTCCATGATCTCCTGCGCCTACAGGGTGCTGAGTGAGCGCACAGGGTTCGGTTTCGGTCGCCTGCGCCCGTGGTAAGGAGGGTTGAGAATGTTGGATCCCTCGGATGCTTCGGGTTCGGGAGACTGCGGCTAGAGAAGGCTGGTAGGCGGCCGGGCGATACACGTGAGCGCCGCATGGCGCCTCGCCTGGATCGAGGCGGATACGCCCGGTTAACTGCCTATGTCCATTGAAAGTGGCGAAGGGCGCGCCCCGAATGAGGCGCGCGCCCTTCCCTCCGCTACTGGGATACAGAGATGTAGTCGGCCCGCGCAGCTGGAGGCGGTTCTGGAAGCCCGTCTTCCGCGAGCCCGGCAAGATGCATTTCCAGGGCTACGGCCAAACGAGCCCTTGCCTTCTCCGGAGTCGCTCCAGTTGCTACACAGCCCGGAACATCGGGGATATACGCCGAGAAACCCTTACCCGCCTTCTCTATCACCACAAGGTACTCCATAATCAGCTTCTCCCCCTCAATCTGGCCTGTTTGAGGATGCTGTTTAGCGTCCCCGGCGCGAGTTCATCGCTAAGCGCGCCAGCTATCGTTACGCGACCGGGCTTGACGGGGTGCTTGAACTGCCTGTGACTGCCCTTCTGAGCCACCAAGCGCCAGCCGTCCTTCTCGATCATGCCGATGGCGTCTCTGATTCTCACATCGAACCGACCCCAAATCTGTGCTATGCGGCTAATGGCTTGCGCCGCTGTCGGGCAAATGGTGGCGGTCAATACCTCTTGCATGTGATTGTACCAGTTCCCTACGACTCCTGCAAAGCATCACTGTACGGTATGTGGGCAGGTTCGGCCAAGGCCTCCATACGCGCATTGATCACGCATCGCCGCCGGGTCTCAGTCTTTAGCCAACCAAACCCAAACTGAAACGAACCTGTCCCCGTGGATACGTGCGGCTTCCATCACGGACGAAACGAAGCCTGACAGCAGAAAGGGCGCAGCGGATGACTACAGGCCATATGGCAAAATCTAGGTGTCGATTTTAGGAACGCATTTTCGGCGATGTGTCGACAGAACGGACAATAGGTGGTGCATAATCGAACGCATAGATGCATAGGACGTCTGAGGCGGACGACGCATGGAATAGTCACCCATAAAGCCCGACTTAAGGTGGCATATACTAGCATCTGGCCCCATGCGCCAGCCATATCGTGCCATTGCCGGCTGTTGCAGCTACCAGATCATCCCATTGCCCGTCCTTATGCGGATATGCGTTCCGTTATACATCAGCACTCGTCCGGATTCGCGACGCATCCGGAAGAACCCGTTCACGAAATGAACGGATCGCAAAAGGCCAGGCAGATGGGCATGTGGCGGCAAGCGTGCAGTGTGCGGCGCATATGCACTGCCCATTATCGAGTCCGGAGTCTTCATTCGCACCTTAGTCGCCCATAGTCTGCCTGATGACCCTACGGATTGTTCTCGGTGCGAGCCCAACTCTGTGAGGTCGGGAACGCCGTCGGAATCGGTTCGCGGCACGAAAGCGCAGGTCCTGCGGTCTCCGTGAAACCCTGATCACTGACGTCGCTGGCGGCACGGTTGTCTAGCAAATCTTTGGGTCATTCGGAAGGAATCGAGGGAGTTATGGAGCATTATTAACATACTAGACTACTTGTGAAACCGAGGAGGGGCGGGCATGAGAACCTTGTCGCCCAGACCTTCAGCAGTTGTGGTCGCGGTGCTGATCTCACTGCTTGTTGCTTCGATACCTGCGTGGGCAGGCGTGGGCATTCTTGGGAATCCACCGCCGACGACGCCAGGGGCCTTTACTACTCAACCTCCGGCTTTCGGCAGGGACCCCGCGCCCACCTGGTCGTGGGAGGCCAGCACACCGGGAGGCGCAGCGAGCATCGCTAAGTACCACGTCCGGGTGAAGCCGGGCAGTCACGACTGGGTAGATGCCGTACCTGCGATTGTGAATGCGCCCAACACCGGCTGGTCGCCGTCTCCCGCCTTCTCCGCGGACGGGATCTACCAGATCGCGGTGCAGGCAGAGGACAGCGACGGAGTCAAGTCGGATTGGGCCGTCAGCTCCACCTACGTGCTCGACACCACCCCTCCCGACGTGGCGCTGAGCGTTCCGGAGGCGGGCCTTGAAACCAGCGATGCCAACATCGTGTTCAGAGGCACGGCAGAGGATCTGCCATGGGGCATAGCAGCAGTGCACTGGATGGTCACCGATCCCAGCGGCAACCCGGTTGCAGGCTCCGCCCAGTTCACTGAGCCTAACGCCGCCTTTACGCCATCTTCTGCGTTGAGCGTTCAGGGCGTGTACGCAGTCCGCCTATTCGCCGAGGACCGAGCAGGAAACACGGCTACGGCTGAGCGTAGCTTCAGGCTGGACACTATTGACCCGACGATGACTCAGTACGAGCTACTTACTGCGAAGAGTCGCATGCTCTATGGCGATCTATACATATCCGATACGCAACCGAAGATCCGAGTCGTGGCCAGTGATGGCTCGAGCGGATCAGGTTTCAATGTGGACGGGAGCCTTGAGATCGAGGTGTTCTCAGATGGCGCTGTTCCCGAGCGCGTGGAGGGGACAGTACTAAGGACTCCCGCTCGGCCCACACTCAACGCCGAGGCATGGGCCGCTGTGTGGTCTCCTTCCGCCCCAATGACCTCCGGGCGATACTATCCGTGGATCACCATCATCGACGATGCAGGCAACAAGCTAGAGCGCGGCGGGCCCGCTTACAGGTTCGTGATCGACGCCGATCCGCCCCAAATCACCGGCGACTCGTCAGTCGGGAAACTCAACACCGGGAACGGGCGGCAATTCACTAACAACCGCCACCCGCTGATCACGTGGTCCGCAGCCTTCGATCCCAACCTGGCGGGCGGAGTGCCCGGCGCCGGCGTGGCCGGCTATCAGCTCGAGGTATGGACCAAGCCGGAAGAGCAGAGCAAACCCCAGGGCACTAAGGTGTATGCCGCACCCGGCATAATCGACCCGTGGGCCGACCTCATGCCGATCACTCCTACCGGCGGGCCGGTTGAGCAGCACACACCTTCGGCCGAGCTGAACGGCCTCAAGGATGGAGTGTCGTACGGCGCCTGGATCCTTGTGCGCGATAGGGTGGGCAACGTGCCCCAGGAAGGCGCTGAACCCATATGGGTCGACCCGCCGTTCATATTCGACTCATCTCCGCCGAGCCTGCCGGGCATTCCCATCGTGGTTGACGCAGTTGAGGAGCGCATAGGCACGGGCACGCCCACCATCAGGTGGGAACACGCCACGGATGAGAGGTTCGGCGTGGCCCAATCCGGTGTAGACGGCTATGAAGTCAGGATGAAGCATGCCGGGGCTACAAGCTGGGATGTGTTGACGACTTTCGTAGACCTTGACCCCGATGAAGACGTAGACTGCGTGGACGCCGATACCCCGCTTGAGGGCGACCTCGAATGGGTCGTGCCGCAGCTTCTGGCGAACGGCGATTATGAGTTTGTCCTGAGAGCGCGAGACGTTGCAGGAAACGTGTCAGTGAAATGGACCGATTCGCTGTTCTTCACGGTAGACACCACTCCCCTGAACGCGCCGGAGGCGCCGTACACCGCAAGCCCAACGAACAAGCAGCTACCTGAGTGGACATGGCTGGCCGTTGCCGGTGCAGTGCGGTACGGAGTCTACCTTGATGGGGCGCTCAAGGAGTATGTGCTCCCGCCGGAGATACCCGGCGCTCCGCTCACATGGGCGCCCGCCGAAGGCGCTGAGCTTGCCGAGGGCAGGCATTACCTGCAGGTCACCGCGGTCAACGATCTCGGAAACGAGAGCGAGAAATCGGCCCCTGGATACGTAGATATCGACCTGACTCCGCCCGCGCGTCCCGTGATGCAGGCGCTGCCGGGGTTCACGAACAAGGACGAAGTGCTGTTCCAGTGGGACGCCGAGGCCGACGCGGTCCGGTACGAGCTGGAGTATCGTGTGGGCGAGGCCGACTCCCAGGTCACGTCCGTGGACGTGGCGCAGTACGTGCTCGACATACCCGATGTGACCGACGGCATTGCCGTTTGGGGCCGGGCGAAGGCGTATGATGCCGCCGGAAACGCGAGCGGTTGGGCGGCGCCGGTTGCCCGCACAGTCATCGACCGTACGGGTCCCACAGTGACGGATCCCACGATTCCTGTCACGCCCACCACGGATCCAAGGCCTATTTGGGCTTGGACGGGCGATGACGGCGAGCTGGGTTCGGGAGTGTCGCATTACGTGGTAACCCTCGATTCTTCCGGGTCGTTTGAAACCGCCGGAGCAAGCTTCACGCCCGCATCCGACCTAGCAGATGGCACGCACGTCCTGAAAGTGAAGGGTGTGGACAATGTAGGCAACGTCGGCGAGGAATTCGTGTTCCCGGGCGTTGCAATAGACACATTACCGCCCGCTGCGCCTGCTATCGGGCCCATCGCGAAAGGCTACAATACCAGCCCTCTGACGCTCAGGTGGAGCACTGTGACCGACGGCGACAACGCCGTCGAGTATGTGCTGCAGTGGGCCAAGAATGCAGGGTTCAGCGGGGCCCATAGCATATCCGTCGGCCCTGTTGAGGTGACTCCCGAGTGCGAGTTCGGCTTCACAGAGCCAGGCAAGGGCGAGGACGAGTACTGGTTCCGCGTGAAGACGATCTCCACGGTCAATGCGAGCACGACTCCGCGGCAGACCAAGGAGAGCGGATGGTCGGCGGCAGTGTCCACCATATATGACGTAACGCCTCCCGGGGCCCCCGCGCTTGCGCTGGAAACGCCATCTCGCACCAACCAGTCGCCACAGAGGTGGAGCTGGACGGCTCCGGAGGGCGCAGTCGGCTACGAAGTACGAGTGAACAGCGAGTCGACCGATGACTGGGAAGACATCGGCGACGCATGCACGCGCGAGACCACCTTCACCGAGTCGGGAACCTACACCTTCGAGGCGAGGGCGTACGACTGGCTTCGGAACAAGAACGACAGCAACATCGCCTTTGGCGAAGTGGAGGTAGACGTTACCGCTCCTGACATTCCGACGGGTCTTTCCGTGGTCACTCCGACGACGGACAGGACCCCCCAATGGACATGGGACAATCCGGGGGAAGAGGCGGACGACGACCTTGAAGGATATCAAGCGCTGCTTGACGGGACCGAACTCATCGATGTCGGGCTCTTGTGGACCTACACGCACTCTGAGACCCTCGGCAATGGCGCTCACGCACTACAGGTCAGGGCCTACGACGACCTTGGCAACAAGAGTGAGTGGTGCGACGCTGTGACGGTCGTGGTTGACACCGAGTCGCCAGCCACGCCCGCTATCGATCCCATCGCGAAAGGCTACAACACCAGCCCTCTGACGCTCAGGTGGAGCACTGTGACCGACGGCGACAACGCCGTCGAGTATGTGCTGCAGTGGGCCAAGGACGCCGGGTTCAGCGAAGCCCATGACATACCTGTCGGCCCTGTAGCAGGGATCCCCGAGTGCGAGTTCGACTTCGCAGTCCCAGGCAGAGGCGAAGGCGAGTACTGGTTCCGCGTGAAGACGATATCTACTGTAAACGGGAGCACGACCCCGCCGCAGACCAAGGAGAGCGGATGGTCGCCTGCAGTGTCTACTATCTATGACAAGACCGGGCCCGCGGCTTCCGTGTTGACCCTGTCGACCCCCAGCCCGACGAACCAGTCGCCCCAGACTTGGAACTGGACCGCTCCCGCCGGCGCGACTGGCTACAAGGTGAGCGTAGACGGCGGCGAGTGGATCGACGTGCAGGACACGCGCACCTACCAGACCACTTTCGATGCGACCGGAACCTACACGTTTGCGGTGAGGGCCTACGACTGGCTGGGCAACGACGGCGCGGCTGCAGCAGGCAGCGTGGAAGTGGATGTAACCGCCCCCGACGCGCCTGGGGGCCTTGCCCTTGTTTCTGAGAGTGTCGTGATCGACGGCAAATGCTACACGGCCGACAACACGCCCAACATCAAGTGGGATCCCTCGTCAAGCGCGGTGGAATACCGAGCGGAAGTGGACGGTCAGGCTTGGATTCACACGATTGACGCTGCGTATGAGTTCACTGAAGGTCTTGAAGATGGTGAACACGCTGTGAGGGTGTCGGCTGCGGACGCGCTCGGCAATTGGAGCCAATACTCGGGCAGGCTCGTCTTCGTCGTCGATACCAAACCACCGCTGCCGCCTGGGACGCCGAGCGCCGCCACCCCAATCAACCATGGGAGTCCCGTGTGGTCATGGGCAGCGGCCGAAGGCGCAGTCAGCTATCGCGTCTTTGAGGACGAGGTCGACCGGGGTTTTGTTGCAGGCCCAACGTACGAGTCTTCAGGCCTGCTGGAAGGCTCCCATTACCTCCAGGCGACCGCGCTCGACATACTGGGCAACGAGAGCGACAAATCGGCTCCCGGACGTGTAGATATCGACCTGACCCCGCCCATGCCCCCCGTGATGCGGGCATTGCCCAAGTTCACGAACAAGAACGAGGTGCTGTTCCAGTGGGACGCCGAGGCCGACGCGGTCCGGTTCATGCTGCGATACGTCATTGGTGACGAGGATCACACGGAAGTGTCCTTGGGAGTGAAGAAGTATGCGCTGGGCATATCCGCGCTCGAGGATGGCGTCACAATCCAGGCCATGGTCAGGGCCTTTGACGATGCGGGCAACGCCGGCGACTGGCCTGCGGATTTCGCGGTGTCAACGACTGTTGACCGCACCGGGCCCAACGTGAATGTCCTGGAGCCGACGGCAGAGACCCATACTAACGGGCGGCGCCCCGCGTGGAAGTGGTCTTCAGAGGAAGACGGCACGTCTCCGGCGAAAGACTACAGAGTTACGCTGGCGCCGGAGGGGCGAGCCGAGTCCACGCTCTGGCGAGAGTCGCCGGAGTTCGTGCCTGTATCGGACCTCGCGCCCGGCAAGTACGTCCTCAAGGTAGCTGCCCGCGACGAGCTGGGCAACATCGGCGGGGAGCAGAACTTCCCCGCAGTCTACGTAGTGGCGCCGACGGTATCGACCCCCATTCCGAGTCCGGGGGCTTACCCTGTCAACAAGGTCTCTACCCTCGCGTTCAGCGTCCACGGGATATGGGACGCAGAGCTCGAGATGAAGGCAAACGACCAGCCAGTGCCGGAGGAAAACCTGATAACGCTGTTACGCTCCCCCGCGCTGACGAAGTTCTACGTGCTCATCGACGCCGACATGGCGGGGCCCGGTCAGCGACTCACCATCGAGGTCACGGTGGGCGATATGACCTGGGAATTTGGCTACGATGTTCTCACTGAGCGCAGCGGATTCGGCTTTGGCAGGCTGCGCCCATGGGATTGGTAGAGGAGGTGCTCGCCGTGAAAACCAGGTACTGCGCAGTAGTGTCGATGCTTGTTCTGGCCGGCATCCTATTGTCGGGCTGCTCGGGGCCGCCGCCTTTCAGCGAGCCAGTTGAGAGGGTACGCGTCACGAATGCCCTGGACGCCTGGGTCGATGGTGTCGAGCGTTACGACATCGACGCCATGGCGGGCGATGCTGTTCTCGCGCCTCACTTCACCCTGGTCATGTCGGAGGCGGGGTATACCTATACCAAGGATGTACAGCGACTCCGTGCTGAACTCGAAGCCGACAGAGACTGGCAGGAGACATTCCGCGAGGATCAGGGCTACGAAATGCGCCTGGACATCGACGGAGTACTCGGTATCTCCGGTGACCTGGCCTACTACCGAGACCCCGTAAACGCCTGGGCAGTGAGCTTCGCGGGAGCAACGAAGGCGTCAGCGACCGGCTTCTTCGAGGTTTTCGAAAAGTCGACCGACGTGCCGGTATGGTGGCGTTCCGATAGTGGGTCCATCGATATCGAGTTCACAAAGACCGGCGCCGGGTGGAGGATGTCCGAGATGCATATCAGATTCGGTTCCTCCTTCTATGGCCTCGCGCCGGCAAATGCCGGTGCGGTGGAACACGGACCTGCCGGTGAGGCGACCGGATCACG
>Ga0255347_1006041_pt1 | contig 13421 bp, 13 predicted proteins | sample wastewater_treat_2_FD_192479 | JGI IMG/M metagenome (GOLD analysis project Ga0255347, IMG submission 192479) | Wastewater microbial communities from Lulu Island WWTP, Vancouver, Canada - plant24 | ecosystem: Engineered > WWTP > Wastewater > Unclassified | place: Canada: Vancouver, British...
AGAATCCGTCTATGGTCAGGCCATGTTTGAGTGAGTTGAGGCAAGATTTGCGCTTGCCTTCTTCGGTACGTGGTCCTGACTTTTCGGGGGCCGGCAGGTTCCTTGTAACTGCCCTAATCCCTTCGGGTGTTTTCGGTCCTGTCTTGCTCATCGTTGATCATCTCCATACTAAACTGGTTCGTTTGGCGTGCAAGGCGGCTACTCTGACAGTCTCGGGGAGGGGGTAATAGCTACTCGTCCACTTCCAACGCCCCAAGTTCCGCATTTGTGTGGAACACAAAGGAGGACTTGGAACGAAGATAGAGAAAAAGTAAGCATGGCCTAATGTGCGACATTTATGGCAAGTATCTATGACAGGAGGCGAGGCAAATGAAAGCCGTTGCTATCCTCAACATCAAAGGCGGCGTTGGAAAGAGCACTATAGCATTCAACCTGGCCCATGCGATAGAACGACATAATCGTTCGGTTCTGCTCGTGGACCTCGACATGCAGTCAAACCTTACGGACATGGCGGTTTCTCAGCCCGAGAGGATTACCTATTCAGTTTACGATCTGATGACGGACGACACTGTTCTTCCGCCAAATTGCGTTTATCCAACCGTCATTCCCAATGTGGACATAATCCCAGCGGACTTGCGCCTTTTCGATATTCAGCAAGTCCTGAATCCACTTTCCAAGCCCGACGCATTGGTTGTGCTTCAATCCAGGATTACCGGAGAACTCGATACTTACGACTATGTTGTCCTCGATTGCAGACCGGAAATCAGCTTGCTCACTATGAATGCCCTTCTGGCCGCGACGCATTACATGATTCCTGTATTCTGCGATAGGCATTCCATGCGCGGAATTGAGATGACAGACCGCTACGTGGCGTCTGCTCGCAAGGTTAATGAAGACCTGGCTGAAATTGGCGTATTGGTGAACAACTTGGACAGGCGCAAGACGAACGCAATGGCAATTTACAGCGCACTGGAAAACCGCCTCGGGGATCGTCTTATGAAGACTATCATCGGCACAAATGCAGCTCTCGAAACAGCATCCACCATGCAGCAAACAGTATTTCAGTATGACCGGCGCGCTCCTGGTTGTCGATACTTCCGCGAGCTTGCTAAGGAGGTTATGACGAAGTGCAATGACCCTATAGCAAGCGAGTCCGAGGAGGAGAACGAGGACGATGGCGGCGAAGGCTAGGCACATCGACGAGGCAGTCGAGCGAATGTTCGACCAATACTTCGGACCCGCCAAGGCTGCCTTGGAACAAGAGGCTGCGGCCAAAGAAGCAAAGGCCCCTTCTCAGAGTCCTGATGCTCTTGATGAAATGGCCCAACAGCTTCAAGAACCGGAGCGAGTTGAAGAAATCGGCGGGGTTGACTTATGTCCCGAACGGGACTCGGGTTCGAAGCAACCTGAACAAGCGGCTGAGACACCTGACAATTCGACAGGTGTAGAATTGACATGTGTCATTTCGACAGATGTCAATTTGTCTAGTGTTGATTCGGCGCGCTCCAAGATGGACATTAAGTCTAACTTCGTCAAGGTTGATATGAATGTTCTCGATACGCTTCTCCCTACCCTCGACGCATCGGCCCAGGCAGTTTATATGAGGTTGTACCGCCTCTCCTGGGGCTTCCGCGAATGCGCTTGCGAAGTAACTGTAAAGAGTTTGTCCCGCGCCTGCAACATGTCCCCACGCACTGTTCAACGAGCCATTGACCGGCTTGTCGAACTTCGATATATAGAGCATCGGATTCAAAAGTCTCCTGGCCTTGGCAACCTGTACCGAGTCTACCTTCCTCACGAGATTCCTGGACTTGCAGAGAAAATTGCTCGAGTGCCCGAAGTCGAACACACTTTCCAACCAGTATGCGGCAAGCGAGGACCTGTCAAAAAGACAGGTGTCAATTTGTCCGAGACAGGTGCCACTTTGACACCTGTCAACATGGCGTATGTTGGCCCTATAAAACCGGGAGCAGGGAGTTCGGAAACACCTGACAAAATGACACCTGACAAAATGACACCCATAACAGAAGTACATGTAGATATAGATAACAACAACAGAGACGAGGTTGCTGTTGTTGAAGATTATTTGCAAACACAAGGATTATCTGTCCCACGGTCACGACTTCTGAGTTGGGTATCTGATGGGATCACTTTGAGGCGGATTCGTGAGGCAGTTCTTGATGTAAAGGGTTGGGCTAACAATCCCACAGGTGCTCTTATTGACACCATCGAAAATAGACGTGAAGTTAGTCCAGCGGCCATCGAAGCAGCGGCCAGTTCAGAAGCCGCAATGTTGCAAGCAGCTGAAGAAGCAAAGCGCCAACGTGAAGAAGAGGAATGGTTAGCTACGGAGATGGCAAGAATCGGACCTACGGGCATGAAGAAGATGCGAGAGCAAGCTGAGGCAGAGTGCAAGAATAATTGGGTGTACCAAAAAACCGAGATCGAAGCCATAAAACAAAGCATTGTTGATAGCAAGGTGAAGGAAATGCTTCTGAGCCAGCGCCAGTAAACTGCCAACATACAGGAAATATGCGCAACCTGTGAACAACATAAAGGACGCCGTGCGTCGCTGGCTTTAATCGGTTTAAAGGGTCTCATGGATGGTATGCGACAGATTGTGGTAAGGGTAGGGCTTGACTACTGTCGCGTCCTGTAGATAAGCATGCAAATATTGCCTGGTTGGAGAGTGATCACATGAGTAGGAAATTGGATCTTCCCGCATTGGAAGCGTGGCTTTGGAAGGCGGCATGCGTCATCCGCGGGCCAATAGATGCTCCGAAATTCAAGGACTATATATTGTCACTTATCTTTCTCAAACGCTTGTCAGACGTATTTGATGATGAGATCGAAAACCTTTCCGCAGAGTTTGGAAGCACAGAAACAGCTCTTACGCTTGTGGAGGAAGATCATGCGCTTGTTCGCTTCTTTATTCCCGAGATTGCAAGGTGGCATGCTATTGCCACCAGGACCACAAATCTGGGGGAGTATCTGACTGATGCTGTCAGAGCTGTTGCACGAGAAAACCCTCGACTGTCAGGGGTAGTGGACATTACCGACTTCAATGCGACGCATGCAGGACAGCGGATTATCGACGATGATAGACTCCATGAGCTAATTCAAGTTCTATCAGAATATCGGCTAGGCCTTGATGACGTGGAACCGGATCTATTTGGTCGGGCCTATGAGTACCTGCTCAGGAAGTTTGCGGAAGGCCAAGGTTCAAGCGCCGGCGAGTTCTTCACTCCTCCTGAGGTTGCAAGGCTAATGGCGAATGTTCTTGATCCGCAGCCAGGGCAGACGGTATACGACCCTTGCTGTGGATCTGGCGGCTTGCTCATAAAGGCACACCTTCAGCTTATTGAGAGATACGGAGTTCAAAAGAACGGCAGAAAGGTATTGCCGCGAGAGGTCGCACCGCTTGCGCTCTTTGGTCAAGAGATCAACCATAGCACATTTGCCATGGCAAAGATGAATACGTTCATACACGATATGGAGGCAGAGATTGCCCTGGGCGATACGATGGACCGCCCCGCTTTCACACAGGCAGATGGCTCAATTCGACGGTTTGACCTTGTTGTGGCCAATCCCATGTGGAATCAGAAGTTTCCGGTAGACATGTATGAGAACGACCCATACGGACGTTTCACACGTGGCGTGCCGCCGAACTCCAGCGCGGACTGGGGATGGATTCAGCATATGTATGCCTCGCTCAACGAGGGCGGGAAAATGGCCGTTGTCTTGGACACAGGGGCCGTAAGCCGAGGCAGCGGAAGCCAGAGTTCGAGCAGGGAACGGGATATCCGCAAGGCATTTGTGGAAGCCGACCTCATAGAAGCTGTGTTTTTGTTGCCTGAGAATATGTTCTACAACACTCCTGCAGCAGGTATCATCATGGTAATCAACAAGCGCAAAAGTCATCCGGGCGAGATCTTACTAGTTAACGGTTCGAAGCAGTTCAGCAAAGGGCGCCCGAAGAACTACATGGAGAAAAAGCACGTCTCTACAGTTGTTAAAGCATACATGGATTGGTGTTGTCTGGAGGGCTTATCGGTAGCAGTGAGCATAGCGCAGGCAATGGAGAACGATTGCAACTTGTCACCTAATCGTTACGTCCCCGATGGAGAACAAGATGAAGGGATGTCGCTTGATGAAGCGTTGCTGTTGTTTGAGCAGGCAGAAGAGGATAGAGTTGAGGCGGATGCCAGACTGCGAAAGATGTTGGAGGCAATGGGGCTATGACAGCAAGCATCTTCGGCGGAGATCGGGTATCCGGATGGGAAAAGACCAAGCTCTCATGCTTACTTCGGGAAGTCGATATACGCGCGGCATCGATTGGGGAACACGAACGTAGAAGGCTTCAGGTTTTATCTCTTACCAAGAATGATGGTCTTATCTTGCAGGTAGAGAGGTTTAGCAAGAGGATAGCGACAAAAAACGTCAGCCGCTATAAGGTTGTCCGAAAGGGGTGGATAGTCTACAACCCATATGTCATTTGGGAGGGAGCTGTTCATGCTCTCACAAAACATGAGGTGGGTTTAGTGAGCCCAGCTTATCTCGTCTGGGAACCTATAGAAAATGATGGTGGATTCCTTGATTTTCTCCTTCGCACGCCCAAACTGATTGCTGAGTATAATCGACTCTCTGCAGGCGCAGTCAACAGACGTAGGTCAATCAAAAAGGCTGACTTCATGAACATTGAAGTTGATTTACCACCTATAGCAGAACGCCGTGGCGTTGCCAATATCTTGTATGCCGTGCAGCAGGCTAAGGAAGCTACTGAGCAGGTTATAGAGGCCACACGTGAGCTGAAGAAAAGCCTCATGCGCTATCTCTTCACGTATGGTCCGGTGCCGATCAGTGAGGCGGGTAAGGTGCCGCTGAAAGAGACCGGGATTGGCTCGGTGCCAGAACATTGGGCAGTAGTAGGGTTCGAGGGGTCTATCATGAACCGAAAAATCAGAGTTTCTAAAGTCAAGAAACGTGACTATAAGTCTAAAGGACGGTTTCCCATCATTGACCAGGGACAATCTTCCGTAGCTGGTTATTGGGATGATGTAAAGGATGTCTACCATGGGCCGTTGCCTGTCATCATCTTTGGAGATCATACTCGATTATTCAAGTTTGTGGACATGCCATTTGTGTGCGGGGGAGATGGCGCTAGAGTGCTACACCCCAATACAGACAATTTCGACCCCGCCTTCTTGTTCTTCGCGCTCCTGAATTTAGACATACCTAACAGGGGGTATAATAGGCATTTCGGAGTCCTGAGAGAGCAGAAACTACCTCTACCACCTCTTCATGAGCAGCAGACCATTGCCAGTATTCTTGAGTTAGTAGATAGCAAACTCCAGGCCGAAGAGAACAAGAAACAGGCTTTCGTCGCACTGTTCAATACACTACTTCTCAATCTAATGGAGGGCAAGATTCGTCTACCAGAGTTTGCTGGAGGTGATTGACGTGGCTCTAGGCAATGAACATGAAGCCGTCCAGAGAGCTCTCGTCAGATATGCGGTGGAAGCGGGCTGGACGGAGCTTGCTCCAGATGAGGCCTTGCGCTATAGGGCAAACGGCATTCTAAGCCCTCTGCTGGATTCCGTCTTCATCGAACAGGTCCAGAGGCTCAACCCTGGAGTGGTCGACTATCGCCGGGCTGAGGACATCGCCAAACGCCTTGTGCGCGTGCGCCCCTCCATTGAGGGAAACCTCGATGCCTGGCAGTATCTCAAGGGACTAAAGACGGTGTTCGTAGAGGAGCAGAAGCGAGAACGGAACGTGCGCCTGCTTGATCTGGTCAACATAGATGCTAACAAATTTCACGTGACGGCAGAATTCACCTTCTCGAATGGTGTAAAACCTGATGTTCGCGCAGATGTCGTATTCTTCATAAACGGCGTTCCAGTGCTCGTTGCTGAAACCAAAGCTGCTACGGCCATGAACGGCATCAGCGAGGCGCTGGGCGATATCCAATATTACCACGGCAAGGCGCCGGAACTTCTTGCTTTGAATCAGGTGTTTGTTATCACCCAGCTCATAGAGTTCTACTATGGAGCAACGTGGAATCCGTCTGCAAAGAACCTCAACAATTGGCGCGATGAGCAGGCGGGCGACTTTGAGACCCTCTGCAAGACATTCTTTGCTCCAAGAAGGATGATGCGAGCGCTGACAGACTATGTTCTTTTCACAAGAAAGAATGACGAGCTATCCAAGATTGTTCTTCGCCCGCATCAGATGCGTGCAGTGGAGCGCTGCATTGGCAGGGCTGCAGATCCTGACAAGCATTCTGGTCTCGTATGGCACACTCAAGGCAGCGGCAAAACTTACACCATGATTGTTACGGCCAAGATGCTGTTGGAGAACCCTGCATTTGAGAACCCAACAGTCATCATGATCGTCGATCGCAATGAGCTCGAGTCGCAGTTGTTTGGCAACCTTGAATCTGTGGGGTTTGGCAATGTGAAAGTTGCATCCAGCAAAGAGAATCTTCGCAGTCTGTTGGCCGAGGATAGACGAGGGCTGATAGTGTCGATGATACATAAGTTCGATGAGATGCCGGCGGAGGTGAGCACACGATCTAACATATTTGTCTTGATCGACGAGGCGCATCGCACCACCGGAGGGGATCTCGGAAACTACCTTTGGGGTGCATTCCCGAACGCGACGTTCATTGGTTTTACAGGCACGCCGATAGATAAGACTGCTAAGGGAAAAGGCACATTCAAGATCTTTGGGAAGGAAGACCGTCAAGGGTATCTTGACAAGTACTCCATAAAGGAATCCATTCAAGATGGGGCAACTGTGCCACTTCATTACTCGCTTGCCCCAAATGAACTTAAGGTGGATCGCGATACCCTGGAACGTGAGTTCTTGGCTCTTGCTGAAGCTGAAGGCATGAGCGATATAGATGAGCTTAATGCTATCCTCGACAAGGCCGTATCCCTCAAAAATATGCTCAAGGAGCCTGACAGGATAAATAAGGTGGCCGCCTTTGTTGCCCAACATTACACCGAAAACGTAGAGCCTATGGGTTACAAGGCTTTCCTGGTTGCTGTAGACAGAGAAGCCTGCTGCCTTTACAAGCAGGCACTTGATAGGCACTTGCCACCAGAATACTCAAGGGTGGTTATAAGCCCATCCATCAAGAAGGATCCCATGTTTATGCAGCGGCATTATCTCTCGGCTGATGAAGAGAAAGCTGTTCGCCAAACCTTTACTAAGCCTGACGAGCTTCCAAAGATACTTATCGTAACGGAGAAACTTCTGACGGGCTTTGATGCCCCGATACTCTATTGCATGTATCTGGACAAGCCGATGAGAGATCATGTCCTCCTGCAGGCTATTGCGCGCGTGAACCGACCATATGAGGATGTGGACGGTCGGAGAAAGCCGTCAGGATTTGTATTGGATTTTGTGGGCATATTCGATAACCTCGAGAAGGCCTTAGCCTTTGATTCCCAGGATGTATCAGGTGTCATCGAGGGTATTGATGTTCTTCGCGAGGACTTTGCCCATCGCATGGAAAGCGCGAAGGAAAATTATCTGGCCATAGGCGAAGGAAAGACAGGGGACAAAGAAGTTGAAGCGGTCCTTGATCATTTCCGCGACAAGGAGCGCCGACAAGAGTTCTATAAGTTCTTCAGTGAGTTGCAGGATGTATACGAGATACTGTCTCCAGATGCTTTCCTCAGACCGTTTCTGAAGGATTATCAGAGGCTATCAGCCATGTTCTTTTTGCTCAAGGCAGCCTATGACCGCCGGTCACCTGTAGACAAGGAGTTCAAGAGTAAGACTACTGAGCTCGTGCAAGAGCATACTCAATCAGGAATAATACAAAGCCCAACGGACGCACAGCCCATTACGCCAGATCTTCTGGAAGCAGTTGCAGGAAGTGATAGGCCTGACACAGTGAAAGTGTTTAACCTGTTGAAGGTTTTGACAGAGATGATTGACAAGCGGGGCGCTGTTCAGCCATACCTCATCTCCATTGGAGAGCGGGCGCAAAGGATTGCTGAGGCCTTTGAGGACCGACAGATGACCACCAAACAAGCTCTTGAGGAGCTTGATGCTATTAGTAACAAGATCAAACGAGCAGATGCAGAAAGGACTACTATGGGCTTGTCGGAGAGGGCATTTGCCGTCTATTTCATGCTCCAGCAAGAGGAGGGATTCGACGAGCCATATGAAGTTGCGGAGAAGATTGATGTAGCATTCGAGCGCTATCCATACTGGCACATTAGTGAAAAGCAGGAGCGTTCTGTGCGTATTGAGATATACAAAGCACTTGGTGGCTTGGGGGTGCATCCCAACAGGTTCCCTGCAATAGCTAGTAGGGTGTTGAATCTCATCAGGAGGGCGACAACATGAAAGCAGCACCGGAAAAGACGTGGGTGTCTCTGGAAGAAGCCATACCTAGGGATGTCTTTCTCGCCGAGGTTGGGGCCTGGTCTGAACGAATAGGGGTTGAGCCGAAACAGATTATGATTCGGAACATGAAAAACAAATGGGGAAGCTGCTCTACTAACGGACGGCTGACATTTAATAGCGAGCTACTTTACCAAAGCGCTGAGTTTAGACGGCGCGTGATCGTAGAGGAGCTTCTTCACTTGCGAGTCCAGAACCACTCTGTTCTGTTCAAGGCCATGCTGCGGGCGTACCTTGCGCAGGCCTGACAGGTGATGGAAGGAGTCTAGCGATTTGTGTCCGTTGGAGATTGGTCAGCGATACGCATACCGAGAGAGCAGAACGAAATACGGGGATCCAGTTTTGCCTGTTGAGGTCATAAAGCTAGAGCCCAGAATCAAGGGGAAGGTCCGCGTAATTCATCTTGAAGGGGATTACTCCGGCCTGAAGGAATGGGTCCCAAGGCAGCGCTTGTTAGTTCCGTGGAGCGAAGCTGATGCATTATGTGCGGATGAGAGGCGTGCCCTGGCTGCAGCCGACATCTCTTACTGCACGGAACAGACGACTCTCAAGGATGCAGTTGATTGGGTTTTCAGCGGAGTTTGCCAGGTAAGCAGAAGAGAATATGTAGTTATCGGATGGACCGGCTTGTATAATGGCCTCTTGCGCATCAGGGATTTAGATGAAGCCGTGCATGCGCTTAGCCTCGACAGGGACAAGCTACTTGCTGAACCTGGTGCCTTTATAGATAGACATGGGGAATATGTTGCACCGTTCTCAACAGCTGTGTGGCTTGCCCAAGATTTCTGCAGGCGTTTTCCGGTGCAGATCCTCTCTCACGTTCGTGAGAAGGAAGAAGATTGTTGCCAACAGATTGCGCAATCGTCTGATACGTGTCGAGTTCGATTCTACAAGGAGGAGCTTGAGTTACAGAGGCAAGCGAACGCGCTCATCAGGCAATGGTGCCATGAAGTCGCCTGGAACGAGGTAGACGAGCGCATTGTCCTCCGGGACGAAATATTGTATTTGCGTAATCTACTTGAATCGGCCATTCGGACCATGGAATCCAAACGCCTTAAGGCAGAAGCTGCATCGCTGCGTAAAGAGCTTGAGGCGCGCACATGCGTCTCATTAAGAAGTGATCGAGGTGAGGAGTGTAAACAATAACTCCTTGTTCAGCCCGAATGGTGAGTGGCGTCACAATGTTTGCCTGAACTTACTTGGCAGGCGCAGCGGCGCCGGCACCTTTGCCAATCTAGAATTCCGCCCCTATGGTAACGCTATCACCCTGGAGATCCCATGTGACTTCGATAACCGTGTAGTCACGGCCATCCCAGAATAGCTTGTCGCCCACACGGGGGATGTGCTTCAAGTTTTCCAGCTCGAACCTCTCCAGCTCAGTGTTCTCGTTTGATCCCGCCGCAGGCCTTCTGATGAGTACAACCCTGACTTCCATTTGAGTTCCCCTCCTGACTGCTTACCTGCTTGACTCTTTCGACACACCATTTGCCAAATGCCAACTCAGCACCATCCGGAGCTTCATAGAGGTTGGTTACCGCCATCCTGACACACATGTAAAGCAAGTCTTCATACATCAGTCTACCGTACCCAGACGGCATTGAGCTGACATGGCCATTGTAATGCGGTGCCGAAGGGGGGATTCGAACCCACAATCAGGTTTGATTTGGTGCGAGAGGAGGGATTTCACACCTCGTCGTGCCCATATCCAATAGTTCACTGTCCGTCATCGTTGCTATTGTGCTTGAGATAAGATGGGCTCGTGCTGACCTTGTTGGAGAATATGCTCCTCTCCATCCCAACGAAAATAGTACTCAACGAGGCCCTTGTATTTGGGGTTATCGAGAACATACCTGACAGTGCCGGGATACCATCGGCGCCCGCGCTTAGTAGGAATGCTCTCCCGATTCATCACGTCCGCTATGGCTTGTAGGGTCTGGCCATCCTCGCGGAGCTCATATATCTTCCTCACAGTTTCAGCTTCATCTTCATCGACGATAAGGCCTCCATCTCGATCCCGCTTGTATCCCAATGGAGCAGCTCCCCCTACGAAGCCGCCCTTCTTGGCCTTCTCACGCTTGCCAATTAGAGTTCTCTGGGTTATTGCCATACGCTCCTGGGCAGCAAAGCCGGCGAGAACGGCAAAGATGGTTTGACCCATAGGGGTGGCTGTGTCTATGGGTTCGGTCACGGAACGAAGAACAATATTATAGTGCTCTTGCATGCCATTGACCGTGGTTACAGCGTACTCCAGGCTGCGGGCCAGTCTATCGAACTTCCAGACAAGGAGGATGGAAAAGGCCTGTTCATCGGCGAGCTCCATAACGCGTGCAAACCCTGGCCGATCAGAAGGCCTTGTGCTGCCCGACACCCCTGCATCTAGTATCACATCAACGAGTTCATACCCCTGGGACTCAGCGAAGGCCCTGATGGCATGCTCCTGAGCTTCAAGGCCATAGCCTGCAGCAGCCTGCTCATCGGTGGATACCCTGACATATCCCAAAGCCTTCTGTGACAGCGAAAGCTGCACTGCTGCCTGCCTCTTGGCGTTACGTCGCAGCCGCTTGACCCTATCGCTACCCGTCATGTGAGCCGCCTCCTATGGGTGATTTATTAATTCTCTTGAGAATTTATAATTACCAAGTTTATCATACCACAATTGGCGTATTATTGCCAGGGCAGGCGTGTCATCCTTGCTTGCGTAGTACAAGCCCTACGGGCTGTTGTGGATCCTCAATGTATCTGATAGAGCCCTATATGAGCGGGAATTGAGAACATTTTCTGAGGGGGTTCCTACAATGATGAGTTGAATCCGGAATTCTTAACGTGCCCACCCCTTGCATGACCATTGATTGCAGGGTGCTGCACACTGTGCCGCCGGCAACATTCCTACCATGCGACGGCATATGGTGTTTCCCACGGTCTGCTATATCCTCTCTACATATGGTTGCATACCTATTGTCGAGCCGTAAGTTCAATGCCCCACCCATCTCACATGCTGTGTTAATAGGTCATGAGAAAGGAGGTGTGAGCCATGCAAATTGCTTTTCGCCAGGCGGAAACGCCGCAGTATGAAGCACTGATAAATGTGGCGAAGACACAGGGCCTAAGAAGCCTGGAAACGACGGTGTTGCGATTCCCCAGTGTGAATTCGAACTATGCCGCATGCTCAGCGACGCTGGAGGCTGCAGATGGCGCTACCTACAAGGAAGTGGCTTGTGTCGCTGCTGCTTCAAGGTCGGGGGATGCGCAAGCCAAAGCCCTTGAGCTTGCATGCCAAAGGGCCAAATTGAAGGCTCTTGAGAGTTTCACGGGCATCAAGTGTGAGGTTGAGACTATCCCGTCGGCACCATCTCCGCAACCGTCACTCAAGGCTGGTGCGACACTGGTCGAATCCTCCAGGGCGCCAGCGCCACTGGTTCTCCCTACTGGGCCATGTTCCGAATGTGGCACAGAGCTGTCCCCAGGGAACCATGAGTTCTCTACCAAGCTCTTCAAACGTCCCTTGTGTGTCCCCTGTCAAATCAACGTTGCAGCCTCACGCTAACCCTATAGCAGTATCCCATATCAGACGACCAACGCCCAGGGCATCAGCCGGAGGCGTATGTCGGCATGTACAAGAACGGTGAAAGGAAGTGACCCCACAATGAAAACCAACGAGCTCATGGATCAAATTGAATCCAGGATCAAGGAACTGGCGACCCGGACGGAGGAGGCTAAGGCTTCAGAAGAGGTGACGCAGTATCTGCAGTTTCTGTCCAAGTTCCACAGGTATAGCTTGCATAACACCATGTCGATATGGATTCATTGCCCCAATGCAACGCACGTTGCGGGTTACAAGGCATGGCAGAATCTCGGAAGACAGGTGCGTAAGGGCGAGTCGGGCATTCCCATATTCGCGCCTTGCACGCAAGCAGTTCCCAAACGCGAGGAAGAGGATGACGAGAAGAAGACACGGAGGGTGATCGGCTTCAAGGTCGTCTATGTGTTCGATGTGGGCCAGACCGAAGGGGAGCCGCTTCCAGAAGCCCCTATCACGGCCAGGGGCCAAGCGGACGGGCTTGTTCCTATACTTGAATCCATTGCGAGATCCCATGGCATCACCTATGGGTATCAAACCATGGACGGCTCTCATCACGGAACTAGCTATGGCGGGCATATCGAAATCGACGCACGTTTGGATGATGCCGGCAAGGTCTCAGTATGGGTTCATGAACTCGCTCACGAGCTCTTGCACAAAGGAGACGATCGGCAGATGCTGAGCAGGCTTCAAAGGGAAACAGAGGCAGAGGCGACTGCCTACGTTGTGTGCACGCACTTTGGTATCGACAGCGCCGCTCCGAACTACCTCGCCCTTTGGAGAGCCGAGCCCGAGGAGATCATGGGGGCCTTTCAACGTATCCGCAATGTGGCCTCAACATTGATAGAGGCGATCGAGGCAGAGATACCAAGCTACAGGGAGGAGGTGCCAGCATGAAGACAGTCAGAGACTCTGACGAGGCCATCAAGTATGTGCAGCGCCTTGGGTTCACGCCACAGGGAAACATCCAGCATCAGCAGGCCAGCCTGTGCCATCTAGTCACAGCTTTGGAACAAGCCGCAGGCGGATACCCATACAAGGTTGTATTCCATCGCCACGTGAGCCATGCAGGAGTCAGTTTCCCATGGCTCGGTGAGTTTGTCATCTATGGCAGGCGTGGAAAGATCCAGGTCAAGGCGAAGAACGTGTAGCTTCTAAGAGATATCCATAATCATCATCAGCTCCACTGTGTGGGGCTGTTTTGTTGTACAGGCAGGGGGCGGCGCCGCGGTCAGAGCGGTAGTCGCCCTCTTTTTGTATCTACGCCACAGAACGAAAGGAGCGTTCGAATATGAACTGCAATTATCCTGACCTTTGTGCACTGAGCGCCCCGCGTCTTGCCGCCATAGCGCTCAGAGATGAGGACGTCATCAAGGCATTCACGCGCTTTAACAGTCTAAGGGAAATGGAAGATGCCCCTGTT